>Ga0209798_10001326_pt1 | contig 14927 bp, 7 predicted proteins | sample DOMMetBare3Fresh_FD_187475 | JGI IMG/M metagenome (GOLD analysis project Ga0209798, IMG submission 187475) | Wetland sediment microbial communities from St. Louis River estuary, USA, under dissolved organic matter induced mercury methylation -... | ecosystem: Environmental > Aquatic > Freshwater...
GTCACTATTTCAATATTGAATTTTTGTTTAGCCAACCCTTTTTGATTATATTTTGAAACAATAATTTTTTCAAAACCAAGTTTTTCTGCTTCGGCAATTCGCTGATCAATTCTGTTTACTGCTCTTATTTCTCCGCTTAAGCCTACTTCGCCGGCAAAACAAATATGATGTGGTAACGGTGTGTCTTCATAAGAAGATAGAAGGGCGCATAATACTGCAAGATCGATCGATGGGTCTTCGATCTTTAATCCGCCGGCGATATTGATGAAAACATCTTTTGTTCCAAAATGAAAACCACCTCTTTTTTCCAACACTGCTAATAAAAGTTGTAATCTTCTTAGGTCAAAACCACTTACTGTTCTTTGCGGTGTTCCATAAACAGATTGTGTAACCAATGCTTGTATTTCTATCAGCAATGGCCTCATCCCTTCGATAGTTGCGGCAATTGCTATTCCGCTTAACTGATCTTCTTTTTGTGTAATTAAAATCTCACTTGGATTTGTAACTGCTCTCATACCCACATCTGTCATTTCATATATGCCCAGTTCAGATGTGCTGCCGTAGCGGTTTTTAAGGGTTCGTAAAATTCTATAAGCATAATGACGATCACCTTCAAATTGCAAAACTGTATCAACCATGTGCTCAAGGATTTTCGGACCCGCAATAGCTCCTTCTTTTGTAATATGGCCAATTAGAAAAACAGGAGTGTTTGTTTCTTTTGCAAAACGCTGAAATTCGGCAGCGCATTCTCGTATCTGCGATATACTTCCGGGTGATGAATCAATATAAGGTGTTTGTAAAGTTTGAATTGAATCAATAATGACAACATCAGGCTTTAACTTTTTTATTTCCTGGAAAATGACCTGTGTTGAAGTTTCAGTAAGTAAATAAAAATTTTCATTTTTAATATTCAACCTGTCGGCCCGCATTTTGATTTGCTGCTCACTCTCTTCGCCACTTATATAAAGAATTATTTTACCTGTGAGCTTTAACCCATTTTGTAAAAACAAAGTTGATTTGCCAATGCCAGGTTCGCCTGCAACAAGAATAATACTTCCGGGAACAATGCCACCACCCAACACCCGATTCAATTCTTCGTCAGCAGTCATCATTCTCTTTTCTTCGCTGCTATTTATTTCATCAAGTAGTATTGTTTTGTTAGCTCTTTCCGGGTTCTCATGGTAATGTTGCCATCCGTTACTTTTTGATGTTTCTTTTTGTATTATTTCTTCTACAAATGTGTTCCATTGATCGCATGAAGGACATTGACCAAGCCATTTCACAGTTTCATAACCGCAGTTTTGACAGAAAAAAGCTTTTTTCACTTTACTCATAAAATAAAGTTAGCTCTTCAGCAACATCCATTTTTTCTTTTTATTAAAACAAATTTTTAATTGAAAAATAAATTCAATAATTACAAGAATTAAAACGATGAGGGATCGATTAAAAAGAAAAATAGAAAATTGAATAATTTGCGAAGGTGATTAAAAGTAAAAAGGGCCAATCTTGTGATTGACCCTCTTACTTACTAACCCATTAAATTCTGGTACTAAGTTACAATTCTGACTCACATTTCAAAATAATTTTTTCTTCCTGTGTATAACTTTTCGGTTAACTTGTGCTGTTATACGTTTCCAAGAGTTATTGATACAAATATTGGTATAAATAATTGGAAAACAGTAACTTATACACATAGTTTTTAAAACCAGCATTTTGACTTTTAAAAATTCGACTGAGGTTTTCAAAATCTATTTAATGTCAAAAAGACCGTATAAAATGTGTTTAAATTGCCTTTTTTTCATTCAAAAAAAATGGACTCAGTTTTGATATAATCATCCTAAAATCAAAAAAATATGACACCCGGAATTCTCATTGTTTCTTTATTGTTTGTAGGCATTAGTTTGGTAGTTTCTATGATACTCAAAAGCAAGTTTTCGAAGTATAACAAAATACCTCTCGCCAATGGTTTGAGTGGAAAACAAATTGCCGAAAAAATGTTGAGAGAAAACGGTATTTATGATGTTCAGGTCACGGCTTCGCACGGATTTCTTTCGGATCACTATAACCCGATGAATAAAACCGTAAACCTTAGCCCGGATGTTTATAATGGTATAAGCATTTCTGCGGCCGCAGTTGCTGCTCACGAGTGTGGCCATGCCGTTCAGCATTCCACGGCTTATAGCTGGTTAATGATGCGCAGCCGTTTAGTGCCTGTTGTTCAGTTAACCTCAAACCTTGTAAATATTGTATTATTAATAGGTGTAGTAATGGCAGCCTCCGGAAATACCACTTTATTGCTAATAGGGATCGCTATGATGGCCGTTACTGTTTTGTTTACCCTAATTACTTTACCGGTTGAGTTTGATGCAAGCAAAAGAGCTCTTGTTTGGTTAGAAAGAACTAATGTGACAAATAATACTGAATTTCCAAAAGCAAAGGATGCTCTTAAATGGGCTGCTATGACTTATGTTGTTGCAGCACTTGCTGCCGTAGTCACTCTTGTCCAATATATAATGATTTACCTTGGCAGCAGAGACAGGAATTAACAATCGCCTTGACTTGATCGAAGGCAATATTTATTTTTTAAATGGCCGTGCAGCATGATGCACGGTTTTTTTTGTCCTAAGTTGAGCGCTGAATATTTGTAATCTCTATATTTGGCAACACAATCACTTCACAAAACTACACATCATGAGAAAATTAATCGGACTCAGTCTGGTGCTAATCTTATGTATTAACACAGGATGGGCACAAACGACAGAAGTCACTGGTAAGGTAGCTGATGCAAATGGTTTACCTATTCCAAATGCTTCTGTTAAGGAAAAAGGCACTAAAAATGGTGTTTCTGCCAGTTCTACTGGTGTCTTTAGTATCAAAGTAAAAAACAACGCAACTTTAGTTATCAGTGCAATTGGTTTCGAAACACTGGAAGTAGCAGCTACAGCCAATGTGTCTGTGACGCTTACAGCTGATATCAGAGGTCTGAGCGAAGTAGTTGTTACCGGTACCGGCGCAGCTACCTCTAAACGAAAACTTGCCATAGCAGTAGAAAGCATTTCGGCAGATAAATTGCCCGCTGCGCCTACTGCTTCGATAGACCAGGCCCTTGTTGGTAAAATTGCAGGTGCACAGATAAGCTCTGTAAATGGTAATCCGGGTCAGCCAACAAATATTCTTTTAAGAGGTATTAACACTTTAAGAAGTGGAACATTTCCAATGATTTTGTTGGATGGTCTTGAAGTAAAAGCTACCGACTTCAATTCATTAGATGTTAACTCTATAGAAAGAATTGAAGTGATACAGGGAGCTGCGGCTGCTACTATGTATGGTGCCCAGGGCGCCAACGGTGTTATTCAATTATTCAGTAAGAAAGGGAGAAACGGGAAACTGAATATTGATATTTCTTCAAGCATTTCTCAAAATTCATTGCTTAATGTTGGAGATGTTCATAAAGCTTTTAATCATAGCCTTGTTACAGATGCCAATAATAATGTAGTGAATAGTGCTGGTGTGCCATTGACTTTTGACCCGGATCTGAGCCATTATGCTAACAACGTGGTTTGGAACAGCCTGGACCCAACAAATAGTAATGTAAAACAGTACAACAAGAACCTGCAGTATTATGATCACAATAAAATGTTTTTCCAGAATGCTTATACATATAATAATAGTGTATCCATAAATGGTTCAAGAGACAGGCTAGATTTTAACTTTACCGGATCAGATACCCGCCAGGAAAGTATTTTTAAAGGCAATGGAAAATATAGCCGGAGCAATTTTATATCCAACATCGGGGTCGAGCCAATAAAAAATCTTAAGATCAGGGCGGTTACTCAATTGGTGTACACCAAAAGCTCATTACTGGATGAAACAGGAAGGACAATTATATATGCACTTAATAACTCAAGGCCATTTGCAAATTATGATTACAGAAGCCCGGATGGAAATTATGGTGCTTATTTTGGTGATGCCGTGGGTGTAAATGGCTATAATCCCAATTATCAAAACCAGTATGGTCATCCTGATGATCAGAAAATTGATATAGTACAAAGTTTCAGCGCTAATTATAAATTTTTGAAATTCTTTGAAGCAGATGTGAAATATGGAATTAACTACCAAAACCAGGATATTACTTATCGAATAGATGCGCAGGACAATAATTTGAATGCAGATTACTGGCAATACTGGTTGGAGTATTATTCTCCACGCTACAGCGCTGGTGCTCCTGCTTTAGCAACTGAATCGGGAGAAATTAACAGGCAGGTTTATAAAACAACATTCCAAAACTTTTTGCCTTCTCTTACAGTAAGATTAGATGCAGAAAAAGATTTTGGTATCAAACTTCCTATCAAGTCAACTACTTACGGCGCTTTTGATTATCGCAAAAATATTTCCACCGCTTTTCTTGCTTATGGTGTAGATGCTCCTTCATTTACTCCATTTACAATGTCAAATATGTCTACTTACAAAATTGTAACTGATACAAAAACTCCTTTTGTTACTTACGGATATGTAGTTGATCAGAAATTTGACTATGGAGAATTAGGTGGTATATCAGGGGGATTCAGAACAGACTATTCATCTGCATTCGGAAGAGGCTCCAAGCCTTTTACTTTCCCACACTTTGGCGCTTATTTAAGAGTGTCTTCATTTAATTTCTGGAATGGCGGTAGTCTTGGAAATATATTCCCTGAGTTTAAATTAAGGTCATCTTATGGAAAAGCAGGTATTCAACCTGGCGCATTTGACCGCTACATTACATTAAACACAAATAGCATGGGGGATAATGTAGCATTTGTATTTAAAACAACCAATCCTAATCCTGATCTGAGTGTTGAGGTTTCAAGAGAAACAGAAATTGGAGCTGACCTTGTTATTAAAGGATTTAAAGGAAATTGGTTTAGCAATTTTAATTTATCGGGAACTTATTGGGATAAGCAAACTGATAATGCAATCTGGCCTACAGATGCTGCCCCTTCTACCGGCACTGGCAGCATAATTGATAATGCATTTGGATTAAGTGCAAATGGATTGCAGATTTCTTTAAATACATCTGCTTATACTTCAAAGAATGTAAAGTGGAATTTCACTGTTAACTTCAGCAGGCAAACTTCTGAGATCACTTTTGTAAAAGACAAACCAGTTGTATTGATCTCTAATGCCGGAAGTTCAGGTTATGTATTGGAAGCAGGTAAAAAGATCGGTCAGCTTTTTGGTTATTTCATGCTGCATGCAGTTGATGAGATCAATCCTGCTACCGGCGATTATTATATTCCAAAAGCTAACCAGGGCGACTTTGCAGTAGCGAGTAATGGATGGGTTGTTTATTCAAAGCCTTCAGACCCTAACTACAAACAACCTTATGTTACTCCAAACCAATACAGTTTTGGCGACCCTAACCCAAAGTTCAACATGTCTTTCATCAATGAAGTAAATATCAGCAGTTGGATAGCTATAGGAATGCAATGGGACTGGGTCTATAGAAGTCATTTATATAATCAAACAAAGGAATGGATGTATCGTGACGGTATTCATGGCGATTATGACAACCAAATTACGATCAATAACGAAACAGGCGCATGGACCGCATTCTATCGCGGCGTATATGCACAGGTATCAAGAAATGGTACAAAGAATTATTTCTATGAGAATGCAGGATTTGGCCGTTTGAGAAATCTTTCTCTTGCAGTTGATCTTGCTAAGTTCGTCAACGTAAATGGGATCCGTAAAATTCAGTTGGTATTCACTGGAAGAAATATTGCAACGATCACCAATTACACTGGCATGGATCCGGAGATCAGTTCAGGTGCTTATAATTCAGCATGGGATAGAGGAGTTGATCATAACTCAGTTCCAAATATCAAATCTTACCAGGTTGGACTTAATCTTGGATTTTAATTATTAAATGAAACTATTATGAAAAAAATATTTTTAATTTTTATCGCATCATCAGTTGCTTTTGCTTCCTGCAAAAAACAACTCGATGTAAAAAATCCCAACGAGCCTACACCTGAGGCCTCTACCAATGAGCAAGGTATTGTTTCATTGGCTCAGGGCGGGATTTATGTAAACGGGTTCAAGGATCTGAAATATGGCGACGGTGTTTTCGGATTGTACTGGTCAGGAGCGATGGGTTTTCATGAAATGCTGGGAGATGTGATCGGTGCAGAAGCAGCTAACTCATTCGAGAACCAGATCGGTTGTCCTGATAAAGTAACATTGGATAATGGAACAACCGTTATTTTAAATCCTAATAACCCAAATAAATGGTACACTTTTCACCGTACAGTAAATCAAAATGATCAGCAGGGTTCTAACTTCATATTTTATGAGTGGGCTTATTCTTACAATACAATTGCAGCCGCCAATAAAGTCCTTGCGATATTACCCGAAGTTAGTTTTTCCGGAAATGCTGCTACAAAGCTGGCTACTATGAAAGCATGGTGTCATTTTTGGAAAGCCTACGCTTATGGACGACTTGGTTCTATTTTCTATGCGGGCATCATTAATAATGATGCAAGTGGAAAAACAAATGGAAATTATGTAACCAAAGAAGCATTGATCGTAGAATCAAATGCACAATATGATCTGGCTGTTGCTGATCTTGGAGCGGCAACAAGCACTGCAGATTATAATGCAGTTATTGGAAAACTGATCCCTTCATTTTGCCAGGTTGGAAAAGGATTACCTCCAACTACCGCAATGTGGATCAGGAACATCAATACACTTAAAGCCAGAAATTTATTGGTAAATAAAACAGTTGCAAGTATGACTGCTGGTGACTGGAGTTCTATCTTAGGATTAACCAATGCCGGTTTGTTGGCTGGCGATTATATTTTCACAGGAAGAACTACATCAACTGGTGATTTTCTGCCGGCTTCTGGTGCTACAGTTTCATCAAGAGTTCAAAGCAGTGCTCCGGGTGGTGGGGGTTTTAAACTAAGTGAACGTTGGGTTCAGGACTTTAAAGCGGGAGACCTTCGCTATACAAATAATGTAAAAACCGGTTCAACATGGATTGGTAACAGTGACAGGGGTAATGCCTTTAATACAAGGTTTACATTATGGAATGGCGGTAATGGGGTAGCCGGTACTTATGTTTATGCAAATACGGCTCCTGGTGCATTTGAACTTCCTTTAACCGGTACTTATGAAGAGAATGCATTAATGAAAGCAGAAGCGCTGATAAACCAATCACAAATTGATCCGGGTCTTGCACTAATTGATGCAGTTCGAACTTATATGGGTGCTGGTCTTGCTCCTGTTTCAGGTACAGGATTAACACTTGCACAAGCGAAAGAAGAACTGCGCAGAGAAAGAAGAATTGCTCTTGCATTCAGAGGATTGTCTTTCTATGATGCACGCAGATTAAAGATCAGCGAACCGGTTTCACTTGGTGGCGGAAGAACCGGTTGTATTGTTATTCCAACAACCGGTGTTGTAAATACAAATGCAACGATTGAATACGGTTATCTTGATTACTGGGATGTACCGGATAATGAACTTGCATATAACCCTGCAGCAGCAGGAAGTGCACCGACAAAAAATCCAAAACAATAATTTAGTTTTTAACAAGAGACCCCTTTGAAAAAGGGGTCTCTTTATTTTTGCATAAGATGAAAATATTTTTATTGCTTCTGATATATACTTTGCCTTTTATTTATGCATCGTCACAAACCGTAGATCCTGTTAACTGGGATGATCAGTTTGTGATCGTAGATAAAAACGGCGGAGCGTTTCATTCTTACTATGAGGGAGTAGAGGGCCATCCTTATTTTATTGAAAAATTTATGTATGCTTCCATAAGTCTTAGCACAGGTAAAATGTACAATGGCGTGAAAGCAAGGATCGATCTGTACAAACAAGAAATTCATTTCAGGCTCCCATCAGATTCCGAACGTATTGCACTCCCCGGATTGATAACTGAAATTATATTTTATGATACTGTTGAATCTGGTACGTATTCATATACATTTCAAGCAGGATACCCGGAAATTGATAACTTAAAAAGAGACAATTATTACCAGGTTCTTTCAGATGGAAAGATTACAATGCTGAAATCAATAGTAAAAAAAATAAATAAGTCTAAAAATGAAATGTCCGGAGAAATAAGCAGTCAGTTTGATACGTATGAAGGTTACTATATCTATATAAAATATGAAATGAAAAGAGTAAAAAAGGACAAAGTATATATATTGAACATGCTTTCTGATAAAAGAAAAGAAATGGAAGCTTATACAGCTGATCAAAAGTTGAATTTTAAATCAATGGATTCAATAAGAAAACTGATTGAATATTATAATTCCTTATAATTAAACTGGCCGCTGATGAAAAAGAAAAAATAAAAACTCAAAATGATGACCAAGTTCAATTTTATAAATCCAGCATTCAGAAAGCATAAATATCTCTGATTATAAAGCTATTTCCCAAAAAATTAGTTCTGATTTTCAATTATTTATTTTCAGCTCAAGAGAAGCAATTCTTTTTTTGTATAGCCATGCAGCAAGATGATTGGCAATTTTGCCCTAAAAATGGTAATCGATTTATATAATTCCTATATTTGGAATTACTTTTTCATTTACAAAACTAACAGCACATGAGAAAAATAGCTTCACTTAGTGTGATGTTAATACTATTTCAGGTATTAGCATTTAGTCAAAACAGAAATATTACTGGAATTGTTAAAGATGAAGCTGGGCTTATAGTTCCCGGTGCATCAGTAAGAATCAAGGGAACAAGAGTAGGTGTTGCCGCAGACAACTTGGGTCAGTTTCGTATTCAGGCCAAGGCAGGTGATGTATTGCTTGTAACAGGGGCAGGAATAGATCCTGCAGAGATAACTGTGGGCTCTTCCGATGCCGTTGTAGTTACAGTCAAAAACACTATTTCTACCGGCAGTGAAGTAGTGGTAACAGCTCTAGGTATCAAGCGGCAAGACAAGGCATTGGGATACGGGGTTTCAAAAGTTGACCCTAATAGCCTTTTGCAAAAATCAGAACCGAATGTATTAGCAAGCCTTGCCGGTAAAGTACCTGGTGTAGATATAAGGGGCGGTCAGGGAGCACCCGGTGCAGCTGCCCGTATCCAAATCAGGGGTGTATCTTCTTTTAATGGAGGTGAGCCTTTGATCGTAGTGGATGGTATTCCTTATAGCAATAACCTCGTTAATACTTCTAGCCCTTTTAGTGGTGGCGGAACTTATGGTTCTGGTTTTTCAGATTTGGATCCCAATGATATTGAATCTATCAATATCTTAAAAGGCGCTGCGGCTGCAGCACTATATGGTTCAAGAGCAGCCAATGGAGTATTATTGATCACTACTAAATCAGGAAACCCAAGAAAAGGACAAAAATCACTGAATGTAACTTATAGAACAGGATATAGTTTCGAAAATATATCTGCACTTCCTGAGTTTCAAAATACTTATGGCGCAGGTGCTAACTTCAGAGTTCAATCTTCAAATGGTTCATGGGGAGGTAAATTCGGAAAAGGTGTTAATTATAATGCAACCGGGGATGTGATCGGTATTTCTGCGTCAGGAATTGATTCTATTCCTGCTACAACATGGGCTACCATGTTTAATTCTTATCCTGAACTTTTTCCTAATGGACGCTTAGCATATAAAGCAATACCCAATAACGTATCTTCTTTGTTTAATACAGGAGCACTGTTTGAAAATTCAGTGGGTCTTAATGGAGGCGAAGGGAATACACTTTTTAATATCACACTATCACGGGTTGATCAAAAAGGATACATTACCAATTCGGCTTATAATAAAAGTAATATCAGTGTTGGTGGACAGACCAGCATAGGTAAACTTACAGTTGGGGCAAGTCTGGCTTATACAAGGTCAAAACAGAGAGGTGGATTTATTGGTCAGGCGCAAAGCTTCTTATCACAATGGGGTCGTACGTTTACAATGGCTAGGAACTGGGATATTACAGGATGGCCTTCACAAAACAGAGCTGGTGCACAAATTGGATTTAATGATGGTCAGTATACAAACCCTGTATGGGGTGCATATCATAATGTAATAACGTCTATTGATGATCGCCTGGTTGCTACATTCAGGGCTACTTATAAATTCAGTAACACAGTTAGAATTGATTATAATGGCGGTGTAAACAGCTATGCACTTTTTAGAGATCAGATCATAGACAAATCATCTTTGGGAGGCACTGATAATGCTTTAGGTAATATTACGGAAGTAGTTAACAGAACTCAGGAAATTCAATCAACATTAGTTGCTGTATTTACTCCTAAGATCGGATCCAACTTTACTTTGGATTTTAAATTAGGTAATGATATTAATCAAAGAGTTGGACGGAGTCAGCAGGTTGTTGGTGTTAATTTTGTTATTCCGGGACTTTATACTCTGACGAATACCTCCACTCAACGTTTCAGTTCAGATAATCAGTCAAAAAGGAGACTTGTCGGCTTCTTTGCTGATGCTTCTATAGGATACAGAAATTTTGCCTTCTTAAACTTAACAGCAAGAGAAGACCTTACTTCTACATTACCATATAAAAACGCCCAATATTTTTATCCGGGTGTTTCCGGTTCATTGGTTTGGACAGATGCATTTAAGATCAAATCCAATGTATTAGATTATGGTAAGATCCGTGCAGGCTATGCAAAAGTTGGAAATGATGCTGCGCCACACAATGGTGAAGCTACCTTTGGTCTTAATGCTGCTGGTTTTCAGGGTCAGCCTTTAGCGTCAAGAGACAATACCAGCTACGATCCGAATCTAACACCTGAATTTACAAGGGAAATTGAGATCGGTACAGAAATGCGATTCTTTAAGAGAAGAATTGGTTTTGAACTTACCTACTACAATAAAAAATCGACTGACCTGATATATTCAATCAGCTTGCCTGGAACAACAGGTTATACATCTTTCTTTACCAACCTTGGTCAAATTCGCAATAAAGGATGGGAAGCTGCTTTGGATGTAAGACCAATTTCTGGAAAGAATTTTCAATGGGATGTAAGAGCAATCTTTACAAAAAATGAAAACACAGTTGAGAAACTCGTTACTGGTATCACAAGGGCTATTGTTGGAGGATTCAACTATGTTGAGGCAGGGTTTCCTTATGGATATTTAAGGGGAAGTCATTCTGCCCGCACAGAGGATGGAACGTTATTGATCAATCCATCAAATGGTGCACCATTCGTTGACCCGAATGATGACATGGTCGGAGATCCTAATGCAGACTTTAAACTTGGTATCAATAATACTTTATCATATAAAGGATTTCAGTTGAATGTTCTTTGGGATTGGACTCAGGGTGGTGATTTTTATTCTGAAACTATTACAAATATGTTGGGAAGAGGAGTAACGCTTGATACGAAAGACCGGGAAACAAGTAGAGTAATTGAAGGCGTTTACGGAAATCCTACTCCGGTTCTTGGTGCTGATGGTAGAAACCATTACCAACCGTTATTAGTTGGTGGTAAGCCAGTACCAAATCAAACAAGAATAACAACCAATGATCTGTTCTTCTCACCAACGGGAACAGGAGCAACTTTTGCTACCAATGGAGCATTTGAATACGCAGTGTTTGATGGTACAGTTTATAGATTAAGAGAATTGGTTTTGTCTTATGCTTTGCCTCAAAGTGCCTTGAAACAACTCAAGTTAACTGCTGTTACATTTTCTGTTAGCGGTCGCAATCTTTGGTTCCTGGCTCCCAATGTGCCTAAATACACACGTTTTGATCCTGATATTAATTCTGTGGTTTCAGGTAATACACAAGGAGTTGAAACCGGTGGTGCACCAAGCACAAGAAGAATAGGTGTTAACTTAAACATTACTTTCTAATCATCACGCATAAATTCTTTATTATGAGAAGGAAAAATCTTTTATACTTATTTACAGTGATAGTAATGGCAATGACTGTTACAACTGGCTGTAAAAGGTTTCTCGATGTAAATAAAAATCTTAATAGCCCTACTGCTGTACCGGTTTCTCTCCTGCTAAGTAATTGTGAGCGGAATTTGGCAGGTAATACGGCATTAGGTTCTGGCCTCGGAAGTACGATGTCTGTTTATACGCATTCAACCACAGGACGTGTAGGAGCAGACAGATATGGTGCAGGCTCAGCTGGATGGGAAGGTATTTATTCAGTTATTACCAATCTTAACGTAATTATCAGGCAAGGAACAGCAGAGGGCCGTTTTAAGTATGCTGGTGTTGCTAAAATATTAAAAGCATATGCGTTTAGTATTCTTGTGGATGTTTATGGCGATTGCCCTTTTTCTGAGTTTGATAAATTTGATGAAGGTATAAGACAACCAAAATTTGATAAGGGTGTTGATATCTATCCAAAACTCTTTGCATTACTTGATGAAGGAATTGCAGATATAAATAATTCGGCGCCTAATGCCTCGGTTCCTGGTGCTGACGACTATATTTATAAAGGGAATATGGCTAACTGGATAAAAGCAGCCAACACAATTAAACTAAAATTGTATACACAGGTAAGACTTGTTCAGAATGTTACACCTCAGGTTACAGCATTACTGGCAACTCCTGCAAATCTTATCAATTCACAAGCGGAAAGCTTCATGATGCCTTACGGACCTTTTGGAACTACCGATGACAGGCACCCTGCTTATGGTGATTATAATGCTACACAACGAGGCGGACAACTTTTTAGCCCATGGTTGTATGAGATCATGAAAGGAAGGAATCCCGATATTTTAAACGGAATTACTGATCCAAGGATTCCATATTATATCTATAATCAGAAATCTGCAACCGGAACTCCCGAGAATTGTACAGAATTCCGCGATGGTGGATTTATTACCATCATATTTGGTTCAAATGGAAATTGCCGCGATGGATCTAACAGCGCAACTTATTCAATGTTGGGTTTATATCCTGCCGGTGGACGTTATGATGACGGTGGAGCTAAATCCATTAATGTAAACGCTGGTTCCATTTCCCCATTAAATGCCGGAACAGGTGCATTACCACATCAATTTATCACTTATGCAGACCGACTTTATCTTGAAGCAGAACTGCTCAATGCAGGGGTAATTCCTGGTGGCGCTGCTGCTGAAAAAACTGTATTTACCAATGCAATGAACGCATCATTTGCACAAATGGATTATATCATTACTACTCATATTAAGCCCGGTTCTGCGGGTGCTCCACAAACTGTGCCTCCTATAGTACCGCTTTCCGCTTCTTATGTAACTGCGGTTCTTGCACAATATGATGCTGCACCAACTGCTGCAAGAAGACTAGAGTATATAATGACTCAGAAATGGATCAACAGAATTGAAAACCCGGTTGACAATTATACTGATTACAGAAGAACAAAATACCCTGTATTGTTTTCACCAGCACCGGTTGGTACTGTTACAAGTGTAACTGATTACAGTACTCCTCCCAAAGTAACACCTGTTTCAAACGACAGACAATATCCATGGTCATTGCCTTTCAGTACGAATGAGATTGCATTAAACTCCAATGCACCTCCACAAAAAGTACCGGAGAATTATAAAGTATTTTGGCAACCTTAATAAATCTATTCTTACTGATATAATTTTAAAAAAAATTAATAGATATGAAAATCAGAAACATAAACATATTACTGGCAGTTTCCTTAGGAGCTATTATTGCATTCTCGGGCTGCAAGAAGGACGATGGGGCAGTTACAGAAGATGTGTCAATTGTTGCAGTGCCAACTATGACATCAAACATTGATGCAACAGGATCACAGGCAATTGACCTTCTAAACCTTGCGTCTTTTTCGGGTAAATTTAAAATAGACCAATATTTTCCAGGTACAAAACCACCAACTAAAGTCGATATTGTGGTTAGAAAAAATGGCGCTAATACCAATGTGAAGGTTTATAAAGCAGGGGTTACTACTTTCCCATCTAATAATACTGTTACCGCTGCAGAAATTTCAACCTTATTTGGTGTTCCAATAGCCTTGGGTGACACTTATGATTTTGCACCAGATATTTATGTAGGTGATAGAAAATTTGAAGCTTTTCCAGTTACAGGAATTGGCATGGGTGCCGGTCACAATGGACATCCTGGCTATGGTGAGTTTGTTCGTTTTGCTGCAATTTGTGCATATGATCCTAATATCTACCAGGGAAATTTTGTAGTAGTATCTGATGCTTTTGGAGATTTTCAGCCAGGAGAAATTGTAACTCTTACAAAAATTAACAATACGCAGTTCTCATTTATCGATCCTTACGTAACAAATCCACTTCCAATAATAGTTACCATCAACCCACTAAACAATCAGGCTACGATTACAAAGCAAAAGATTGGTAATGCTTTTACCTGGAATTTAACTTATACCAATCCAAATGCGGCTGTTACGACATCAACTGCCAGTTTCGTTGCTCCTTGTAGTAAAACACTTGATCTTGCTATTACTTTTACAGTTGATCAGGGATCATTTGGAGGACCATGGTTGCTTAAATTAAGGAAGCCTTAGAACAAATAGTTTAGATAAAGAATTTCAAATTAAAAAGCTATTTCATTTAATGAAATAGCTTTTTAATTTATTTTAGAACATAGATTAAGTGTTGAGATTACAATTTATCAGAGTTTTATTTCATCATCATTCCTATCATAAAACTTGAATTCGATAAGATGATAATTAGTATCAGGCCGTAGTTTTATTTTCTTTCTATACTTTCTTTTCCATTTTGCAAACTTTGACCAAAGCCATCCTTTGGTGAGGTATGCATATATGATCGGGTTAACTAAAATTGTAAGATTATTATGCTGGTGGGTAAATAGGTAGCTTAAATTCTTTTCAATTTCATCTTCAAGAATGATTGTAGAAGAAATCTTCCCTGTTCCGCTGCAGCTTGGACAAACCTCCTGGGTATTGATGTTCATCTCAGGTTTCATCCGCTGGCGGGTTATTTGCATCAATCCAAATTTGGAT
>Ga0209798_10001327_pt1 | contig 14925 bp, 12 predicted proteins | sample DOMMetBare3Fresh_FD_187475 | JGI IMG/M metagenome (GOLD analysis project Ga0209798, IMG submission 187475) | Wetland sediment microbial communities from St. Louis River estuary, USA, under dissolved organic matter induced mercury methylation -... | ecosystem: Environmental > Aquatic >...
CGTTAAGTTATGCACGCCGCCAGCGTTACCTGTGCTATGCAGGCCCAGCTTCCGAGCCGAATAGGTGCTCAACACATAGCCGCGTAAAATGCCGCCACTGACAATATCGCGAGTTTTCGTGGCTACGCCTTCGTTATCATAAGCCGCGCTGCCCAGTGCGTCTTTTAAATATGGCTGTTCGTGGATATGCACAAAGTCCGGAAAGACTGGCTTGTCCAGGGCATCCAGCAGAAATGATGATTTCCGGTACAAATTGCTGCCACTGATTGCAGCAATAAACGAACTCAACAGACCCGAGGCAACTTCAGCGCAAAACAGAACCGGGCTTAGCCGGGTGCTCAAACTGCGAGCTTCCAGGCGTTCTATCGTTCGTTGCGCTGCTTTTTTTCCGACCTCACTAGCCGGCTCCAGATTTTTGGCGTTTCTTGCCACGCTATACCAGTAATCGCGCTGCATGCTGTCGCCGCGTTGTGCCAGTACCGAACAGCTCAAGGAATGACGTGTTGAAGAATAACCATGCAGAAAACCCAAACTATTGCCCATGACCCGAATGCCCTGATGGGTATTGATCGATGCGCCTTCGGAATTGCTGATTTCCTTATCATAGGCGCGAGCGGCATCTTCACATTCTATCGCGATTGCAATCGCATCTCCGGCGCTGATATTCCAGGGATGATCAAGATCAAGGTCGGGAAATTCTGTCGCCAGCAATGCCTGTTCCGGTAAACCGGCAAATTCATCTTCGTTGGTATAACGGGCGATACTGCACGCGGCGCTGACCGTTTCCCTGATCGACGCCGGCGAAAGATCGGTAGTGCTGGCGGAGCCTTTGCGCTGCCCGAAATAAACCGTTATCCCGAGTCCCTGATCGCAATGATGTTCGATCGTTTCAACCTCGCCCAGACGCACCGTCACAGACAAGCCATTTTCCTGGCTCAAGCCGGCTTCGGCCGAGGTGGCTCCCTGTAGTTGGGCTTCGTTCAACAGCTCTTGTACAGTATTTTTCAGGCGGCTGATTTGTTCCTCGTATGACACTCTATTCTCTTAATCAAAATGGGTAATATTATTTAAGGTTTGGTAAACCAGCATTCATACAGACATCAAATAGCACTGAGCTTGTTCTAAATCGCGGATCTTTAGCAAGGCAAATTGATTATAACCCCGGCTCATTAGCCTGTTGTCCGGGATGATAGACAACATATATATAAACAGGAATATCAAGCCCACCTAATGTGGTTTCAATCAAGGGTAACACAGCATCCCATTCTAAATCGCCTGCACCGGTAGCCAAGCGAGGCAACGCGATCGAAGTAAATTTCTCGGCCTTGATGATTTTCAGACAGGCGGTTAAAGCGTGTCTAACATTGCTTAGGGTGGCTTTACCATGTCGATGATCGTGGTTCTCCGTGACTTCAAGCGTAATCAAATTGACAATGCGGACATTATCCGGTCCGCCCCACATCCAGGCCTCACCCGGCTTGGTATTATGCTGATGGCACCAGCGGTGAAAGTCCTTGTGCATCGCGGGATATTTTTGGTGCAGTTGCAGCGCCAAACCTTTGTCCATAGGATCATTGATGCCCACGCCGTGCGCAATTGCATTAGCCTTGCTCAATAAAATATCGCCTTCGACTTTGTATATCATAGTAATAGCCTCATTATAAGGTTAGGATAAATGACTAAATGTTCGTCCCGCCCACCGTTAAACCGTCAATCCTCAAAGTCGGCTGGCCCACGCCAACTGGCACGCTTTGCCCATCCTTGCCGCAGGTTCCGACACCGCTGTCAAGCTCCAGGTCATTGCCGACCATGGAGACACGGGTTAATACGTCAGGGCCATTGCCTATCAACGTGGCGCCTTTAACCGGCCGGGTTATTTTGCCGTTTTCGATCAGATAGGCTTCACTGGCTGAAAATACAAATTTACCGGAGGTAATGTCCACCTGGCCGCCAGCAAAGTTCTTGGCATACAGGCCTTTTTTTACCGATGCCAGGATTTCCTCCGGGTTATGCGGGCCTGACAGCATGTATGTGTTGGTCATGCGCGGCATTGGGGTATGCGCGTAAGACTCGCGCCGACCGTTACCGGTCGGTTTGACGCCCATTAAACGGGCATTAAGCTTATCCTGCATATAGCCTTTCAATATGCCGTTTTCAATTAGTATGGTCTTTTCCGTAGGCGTGCCTTCATCATCGATACTTAATGATCCCCGCCTGCCCGGCAATGTACCGTCATCAACAATCGTGCATAGCTCGGAAGCCACCCGCTCTCCGACCCGGCCGCTGAAGGCGGAGGTGCCTTTGCGGTTAAAATCGCCTTCCAGACCATGGCCTATTGCTTCATGCAATAAAATGCCCGGCCAGCCTGGCCCCAGCACAACCGTCATGTTGCCGGCCGGAGCCTCATCCGCTTCCAGCTTGACTAATGCCTGCCGAACGGCTTCACGTCCGTATTCTACGGCTTGCTCCTGTTCTAAAAAACAGCTGTAATCGCTACGGGCCCCACCGCCCATGCTACCCTGCTCACGCTTGCCGTTTTCTGCCACGATGACGGTAACATTCAGTCTTACCAATGGTCTTATATCGGCCGCTAACGAACCATCCTGATTAACCACCAAAATGTTATCATGCGTTCCCATCAGGCTTACGATCACTTCTTCAATACGGTTGTCCAGTTTTCGGGTTTCGCTGTCGACTTTTCGTAATAGCTCGATTTTTTGTTGATCCGCCAATGATTTTAATGGATTAACCGAGGCATAATAAGATTGCCGAATGGTCGACTGCAGCAAACCAACCTGTGCATCCTGGCCCTGTCGGACAATGGCTTTGACATGGTTGGCGGCTTCAAGAAGGGCTGGCAGTTCAATTCGGTCGCTATAGGCGAAGCCGGTTTTTTCACCGGATACGGCACGCACACCAGCTCCCCATTCGATATTATGGCTGCCTTCCTTGATGATGCCGCCTTCCATCATCCAGGATTCAGCATGTCGGGCTTGAAAATAGATATCGGCTGCATCAACCGGTGAGTTGAGCAATCTGTTCATGACTCTTTCGATATCGCTATCCTGCAATCCAGCTGGTATCAGAATCGTTTGTTTGGCCTCGTTTAGTAATTCCATTGCATTATTCTTCCACTAAATCGTCACGGATGGTTTTATATAATGTCTCCAACAGCTCTTCGGAAACATCGGCCGTTTGCTCGTCGTGGTCGTTTTGATTGGCGGAACTAACCCTTTGTTCGGTTGAATGGGTCATCGTTGCAGTTATCGTAGTTTCGGCGCCGTTGTCCTCTATCAACAATAGATAGATGGCGTCATTTTTTCCATCCTTCAGCAAGGCTGCCATTTGATCAAACAAACCATTCGAATGATAACTGACATAAATATGACCTTTATCGCGTTCGTGGTCGGTAATTTTAATATCATTGAGTTTTATTGCCTGGTTTATGGTATTCCAGGCTTTATCTAAAGGCTGTTTGATTTTCAATTGTGGCGGGGTGGTTTCGGTCATGGCGACCGCTTCCCCCAAACCCGGCTCCTGCTTTTTCGGAATGGCGCTGTCATCAGTTGCACTCGGCGCCCCCGGCGATTTTATGATGGTGAGTGTAGGTGGACGTTCAAGCGCGGAAGTATCGCTGTAGCGGCTTTCTTTGGCCGTTCCACAGGAAACCAGAATCAGGGCGATTACTAGGCAATTGAAGATTGATTGCATTGTTTCGTAAATATTAATTTGTATCGATTTTTAATCGCAGATGAAACGGCGATGATTTAAAGCCGGAAATGCGCTGCGCACTTTTTCGAGCCGGTCCCGGTCTATTTCAGCCGATACAAAACCGCCGCCGGTTTTATAACAATCCAACACTACCCCCCAAGGATCGATGATCATGCTATGGCCAAATGTTTTTCGGCCATTGAGATGGAAGCCGCCCTGATTAGGAGCAATAACATAACACAGATTTTCCACGGCACGGGCTCGTAGTAATATTTCCCAATGCGCAGCACCTGTTTCGGCGGTAAATGCAGAAGGTACGACCAGAATATCCAAGCCCTGCCTGGTCATCTTACGGAAAATTTCCGGGAATCTCAGATCGTAACAAACAGCAAGACCGATTTTACCAAAAGGTGTGTCGAAAACCTTGGTTTGCGTGCCAGGTTCAATATAATCTGATTCACGATAAATCTCATTGGTTCCCGGAACATTCACGTCGAACAGATGTACTTTATCATAACGGGCCACCCGTTCACCATGATTGTTATAGACCAGACAAGATGCCCGCACCTTATTGGGATCGCTACCGGCAATTGGAACCGTGCCGCCAACGACCCAGACCGAATATTTTTTGGCAACAGCCGCTAAAAAATTTTGTATGGGTCCCGAACCATCGATTTCTTTCGCCTGAATCTTGTCTGACTCATTCTCGCCCATCAAGGCAAAATTTTCCGGCAAGGCTACCAATTTGACTCCCGCCTTGGCGGCCTCGGCAATAAGATTTTCGGCTACCAACAGATTGGAGCTGATGTTCGGGCTCGATGCCATTTGTATCGCGGCGCATTTACTCATAGTGTTTCTCGTTATTGTGGCTAAGGCTGTTCCAGCCATGGAAAGGCCGTAATGCCATTCCAGGTTTTTTGTAACAGGCCATCGTTTTCATGCATTGGAATAATCTGCGCGTTACCCCACTCGCCTTTTACCAGATATTGTGACCCAAACAAAAAGCCTTCGTGGTTTTCGCCGGTCAACGAACGTGCCACCAATAAGGCTATTTTACCCATAATTGTACCAGCAATAGGCACAGCATCGGCACTTTTTGGGGCTACATTAACAATATGATCTACCGTTCGTGCAACCAGGTCGGTGCTGCCGGTAATTGTGATCTTTGCGGGCACAGCATCAACGACCAGATTATTGGTTACCACTTTGCCATCCCTTAAGTCAAAGCGTCCCTTGATCGTGTTAAAGGTAAGCCCTTCTTCATAGACATCGCGGAAATCAAGCTGTAAACGCTTTATCCACTGCGCCATGGCCAACACGCCGAGTACACGGCCAAAGCCGGGTTCAATGCTCAAAATACGACCATTTTTCAGTTTGGCCTCAAACTGACCTTTCAGGGCTGGTAACGCGAGCTGATACGGCGCCGCATTCCAATCAACCGTGAAATCGACGGTCGCGACGGTTTCTGCCAGATCATGGGTGGCGCCCAATCGTGCCAGCAACGACCCCGCTTTGGCCAATTCCAAATGTCCCTTCGTGTGTGTTGCAGATTGTTTGCCATGCATTGTCCAGTCGCCGGAAAGCGTCAGTTTTTCATCCGGGCCAGTCAACTCAATCTGCTTAAAAGCAATTCCCGCGGGCAAGCGTTGGGTTTCAACAGTTAAATAACCCAGATCGATGGAATCCCATAATGTTTTTTTACTACTCAGGGTAAACAAGGGCACTGTTTTGGGAGAAACCGTTTGCGCTTCATCTTTGGTTTGCTGATTTAGCTGTTTTAACGCCGATATATCCAGCATTTCCATATCCAAAACTATTTTACTGGTGTCATTACTCTGCATCGGAAAACTGATTTTACCATTTGCGAAAATGCTGCCTATCGTGCCACCCCATTTCTTGTTATCCGGTTTTAACATCAAATTAAAACTGCCTAAATCGGTTTTATGCCATAGCGCATGGGTGCCATGAATTTTGATTTCCCGGATGTCGGCGACTGCCTCGGCGTTTCTGTTTTGAACAGCCAGACTCAACCAGTCCTGCAATGCCATTTGGTCCTGATTGATCTCAAATTTTATACCGGGCTCCTGACGCTGGAGCGCTTCGCCGTTACCTATCAGAATATGGCCAGATTGAAGACGCTGTTCTTTTACATCCAATTTAACCGCCGCTTTCACTCTATTGTCATAATTTAACGTTATTGGTAAGGCCAGGCTTTGATCAACTAAGCCGAAGGTCAATGACAATGGCGTTTTCTGTTCTTTGGTTTTAGTCAGCAGGCCGGGCAGATCTAATGAAACGCCGTCCAGCATGGATTGGACTGCCAATATCGGCGTTTTATCAGTATCTTCGGTGTTTTCGAAGGTTGGCAGATGTAATTGTAATTGGTAGCTGGCGGTTCCTTTTGCCACATCCTGCAATGGCAGTTTAAACTGATCCTGTAATGCGCCAACGGTGCTTCGGCCATTAACATTGACCATGGTTTCCCGAGCAGAATTTTTAACCGTAATCTGAATGGGATGACCCAGGGCTGTCCCATGAATTACATCACTGTAAACTCCTTGTTCATTAAATTTTAGCTGGCCATGTAACTGGGTGACCCACAAAGCCGGCGATTTGATGCCCAGTTTGGCATTATTTAATTGGGCCGTCACATCGACACGAGCAGATGCGCTGTCGATCAGCGGAACTTTCAGATTCAGCGCCACCTGGGTATCTCCTTGCGGTGTAATGGCATCCAATACCGGATTTATTCGGTCTTTAAGCGGTGTTTGCTGCATAAAACTTAACGCATCGCCAATGCTGCCGGCCAATTCGCCTTGAACCAGCAAATGTTCGCTGCCGCCAAGCACAGGAATAGAGACTTCAGCCTGCTTGATTGTTAAGCCTTTACTTTGTCCTGCCTGCAAATTTACTTCAAGGCCATCCTGAAAAAATAAAACTTCGGCTTTGACGCCAGTTAAATGGGGCCATTCTGGATGGTAGGCCAATTCAAATTTATCGGCATCGAACAGTGTTTCAAAAACGCCTTCGCCGTTTTTAAAGGGAAAATCGCTGGGCTTGCCACGAAACAACATCGCACCTTTAGGCACCCGACCGCTGATAAAAGCTCGGTCCAACCAGTCAACAACAGTTTTCTTTAAAATGCCTGTCGGTAGATAATGCCGAGCTTTACTGGCGTCATTACCGGTAAATGCAGTTTGCAGATCCAAAAAAGTTTGACTCTCGTTTTTTGGAATGATTAACTCCATCCGGCTTTTAGTTTGGATATCTGGAGAATTTAGTTCAATATTGGCACTGGATAAAACCCAGTTTTCTTGAGATTGACTCCAAGCCACCATACCTTGGAGTTTTTTGATGCTCAGGGCTTCACGGAACAAACTGCCAGAATTTACCTGGGCATTTTCCGTAGAAAAGCGAATAACTCCATGTTTATCAGTACCTTTTATATGGCCGGTTAAATTCTCAATCCCAGGGGCTGCAAATACCGAAGCAACGCCAAGCCGAGCAAATTTGGCGTTAATGGCGGCCGTTTTTTCAGCCCAATCGGCATATAATGAAAAATCATCCAGCTGGCCTTTTAGCTGGGCTTGTTTAAGTATTTGAGACTGCTCGGCTTGCAAAGGCGCAAAAAACAGAGCAAGCGCGGAGGCAACAGGCAAATCGAGTTGCTCAACGAACAAACCGATTTTTGGCAGAAAGTTGCCATTGTTGCGCTGCCCAGTCATAACAAATGCACCTGTCAGCGATTTATTATTTGGGCTTTTGCCATGAGTGGCGGTTTCCAGCGAAAAATGACTCACATCGAACCGCCATGGACTGCCTGAACCGGCAAGCTTATCGTCCAGCTCCCAGTTAAACCTGGTGTCCAGCTTATTAATGAATAGCGCCTCTTTATCCTGTCTGAGCAAGTTTAGCGGTTGAAACTGCACCATCCCATTTACAGAAACCAGTTGCGAATGTTGCCAGCCGCTCCAGATTTTAAAACTGCTGGTGCCGGAACTTATTTTGAGATTAAATGGTAATTCAGGGATCAGTTCCGCCGGCTTTAATTTTTTCCCTTCGGCAAAAACAACGCCTTGGATGGTTGAAGGTTCGAAAACATTGCCTTCAACATCCATGGATATTCTTATGGCATCGCCATACTGTTTAGGTAATTTCATCAGAATATTAATCCGATGCCTCTGGTCATCATTGATGATGGCTGCATCGACCATTGCAAACTGTAACGGCAGTCCTTTATTTTTTTCATCCTGCCACAGTACTTGGCTTTGCAGAACCTCGTATTGTTTACCCTGTAATAACCAAAGTGGCTGTTCATCGCTGGTTTTCAAGCCTTCGACGGCAATACGGCCGTCCGCTTTACGCTTCACCGATAGTTTTGCGCCCACCAGCGTCACCCAGGACGATGACAGTGGATCCCGGCTGATCAAGGTATCAAGCAGATTTAGACCCAGGCGTATTTCCTTGAACCGTATGGCGGGATTTTCCTTGGCGACCATCGAGGCAACATCGATTTCAGTCAACACCAGTTCCGGGCTAAAACCCCGCATTTTAGCCCGTAGATGACCTATTTTTACCGGTGCGCCCATCAGTTCGCCGAGGTAAGTGGCTATATCGGATTTATAGTTGTCAATCCCGGTCAGTAACAGACGAACGCCAGTCAAGCCGAGGGCAGCAGCGATCAGCGACCAGAAAATGAGATGCCGCGTTGCGCGTTTGATGTGATGGATCATGAACTAAAGCTAAAGGGAAAAGGCGACAGATGCAAGGTTAAAGAGACTTGAGCAAACCGGTTGTTGCGACCCCGGCCTGAGCATTCCAATAATGAGCCACTCTCCGGGATAGCATTGATGGTGGCCTGTAAAGCCCTTTTCGTAGGGTAAGCTGAATTTTGGAAAGCTGTCAAAAAACTTTTCCCTTAAAGAAGTACAACGTCATACTGCTCCTGATTATATTCGGCCTCGGCCCTGAACTTAATTTGCACGCCTAAAAATGTCTCCAGTTCGGCAAGCATGTCGGCTTCTTCGTCGAGCAGCATTTCTACCACGCCGTTGGACGCCAGAACCAGTATGTTCTGGACATTATATTGTCGGACTTCACGAATGATTTCCCGGAAAATTTCCAAACACATAGACTCGGCCGTTTTTAAGACTCCTCGCCCCCCACAGGCGCTGCAAGGTTCACACAAAATATGTTCAAGGCTTTCGCGGGTTCTTTTGCGGGTCATTTCCACCAGGCCCAATATTGATACTTCGGTGATTTTAGTTTTCGCGCGGTCTTTTTCAAGATGACGCTCAAGGGCCTGCAAAACCTGTTTTCTATGGTCTTCGCTTTTCATATCGATAAAATCGATAATGATAATGCCTCCCAGATTCCGAAGTCTGAGTTGGCGAGAAATAGTTTGGGCGGCTTCCAGGTTGGTTTTGAAAATGGTTTCTTCTAGATTGCGCCCTCCCACATAACCGCCGGTATTGACATCCACCGTCGTCATCGCTTCGGTTTGGTCAAAGACCAAATGACCGCCCGACTTCAGTTTGACCTTGCGATCCAATGCTTTTTTAATTTCATCTTCGACGCTGTAAATGTCGAATACTGGACATTCACCGGTGTAATGCTCGATAACCGGCACGATTTCAGGCACAAAAATCTCCGCGAACTCGACCAGCCGGTGGTAGGTTTCCTTGGAATCGACGCGGACTCGTTCAATGCCTTCCTTATACAAATCCCGCAAGGTTCTAATGCTAAGCGGCAAATCCTTATGAATGAACTGCTTTACCTTGGCATTGGCAATTTTTTCCAAAATTGATTCCCACAGTTTTAACAAAAATGTCATATCGGCTATCAAGACTGCTTCTTCGGCACATTCGGCGGCCGTTCTGGCAATAAAACCGCCGCATTTATGCTCTTTCCTGAATTCATCAAGACAGTGGCGCAGCCGGGCCCGTTCCGATTCGCATTCAATCCGCTGTGAAACGCCGGAATTGTTGGCATAAGGCATATACACCTGAAAGCGCGACGGAATTGAGATTTCCGTGGTCAGACGTGCGCCTTTGGTGCCGATGGGGTCTTTTACGACCTGTACGACAATATGCTGGCCTTCGTGTAGATAATGCTCGATATTTTCCGAACCTTTTTTTTCCAGATCCCGAGCGCACAAATCGGAGAGGTGCAGGAAGGCCGCGCGGGGCAGGCCGATATCGACGAAAGCCGCCTGCATACCGGGAAGTACCCTACAAACCTCGCCTTTATAGATATTGCCCACCAAGCCACGCTCACGGGTTCGTTCAATAATCAATTCCTGCAGTACGCCATTTTCAATAACCGCCACGCGCGTTTCTGGCGGCGTCACGTTGATCAGAATTTCCTCGCTCATTTGAAAAGTTGTATTCCCTGTTTTGCTAAAAGTTCGGCGGTTTCAAATAACGGCAAACCCACGACGCCGGAAAAACTGCCCTTGATCGATTCTACAAAAACACTGCCCAGGCCCTGAATGGCGTAGCCGCCTGCTTTATCAACGGGCTCACCGCCTAGCCAATAGGCCAGCATTTCCCGTTCCGTCAAGCATTTAAACGTGACCTCGGTGATGCTGACAGCCAGGTCATGGACGCGCCCCCTCAATGAAACCGCGCTATATACCTGGTGGGTTTGACCGGATAGTTGCGCCAGCATGGCCAGCGCATCGTCCCGGTCTTTGGGTTTGCCCATGATCGTTGAACCCAAAACCACCGCAGTGTCCGCCGCCAATACGGGTAAATTTTGCTTTAATTGTTCAATACAGACAGATGATTTTTCAGAAGCCAGTCGCTGCACGTAATTCAGAGGCGTCTCGTTGACGCCTGGTGTTTCATCAATATCGACCGGATAGACAGAGTAACGGACTTTAATTTGATCCAGTAGTTCCCTGCGCCGCGGGGAAGCCGAAGCCAGTATGATCTGAACCGTCATTCGCGATGATAAGGATGATTGTTAAGCAAACTCCAGGCGCGGTAAAGCTGCTCAGCCACCAAAATACGCACCACTGGATGCGGAAATGTATGGTTTGACAGGCTCCAGGATTCTCGCGCCAGTTGTTTGACGGACTCGGCCAAGCCTTCGGGTCCGCCAATCAGTAAGGCAATGTTTTGCCCGCTTTCCAGCCAGCGCTTCTTGGCTTGGGCTAATTCCGCTGTTGTCCAGGGTTTCCCGGCAATATCCAGCATCACGACATGCGCACCTTGTGGAATCGCCATGGCGATGCGGTCGCCTTCGTTTTTTACAATACGGGCAATATCACAATTTTTGCCTCGCTTGCCCGGCGCAATCTCCTTAAGCATCAGTTCGCATTCGCGTGGTAAGCGTTTGGCATATTCCTCATAGCCTTGTTGTACCCAGCCAGGCATCCGGTTGCCGACAGAAATCATATATATTTGCATGCGGTGCAGGATACAGAGAACAAACGGCCGATGCAATGCAAGCCTGGGGAAAATATCAGGTTTGTGTCAATATCAGAAATATCGATTATTCCATCCGGCAAAACCGGCAAAAAAATGACGTTCATTAAGGCCTGATATTTCCCAGGAGCTTGAACAAGTATTGATAAATCAGGCGTTTTAAAATCATGGCTCTATTTTTGCTCCATTTTAAGACAAAAGCTATTAGATGTTAGGAGTTATTATGTCATTGAAATTAATTGGTTCATTATTCATTTTGCCAGCAATCTGTTCTTGTTCATGGAACAATCAGTCAATCAATCAACAAACAACTGATATTGCTTTGCCTACCCGGGAAGAGTCGGTTGGTTTTTTCAGTCTTGTTCACGGAAAAATCCGGGATACCGAACGCGCAGCCTATGACTTGATGTATGGCATCCGTGACGGAGCCGATAGCTTTGTTTACGATGTGCAAAAGGATTATTACGAGAGTTATCAAAAATAAAGAGTATTAATTTAGTATCGACAATTGTCAATGCGCGTCGTATAGTGAAACTTTACAGGAAGTACTTCGACACCTTTGCCATTGTTACGTTCAGGGTCGCTCGTGCAATGCTCTTGCAAGTTAGAGGCAATTACGATGATCACTTTATACGGTTTTGCAATCAGCAATTATTACAACAAAACAAAACTGGCTCTCATGGAAAAGGAAATTGCTTTTCTTGAGAAAGTTATTATGCCCAGCCAGGACGATGCAATGCTAAAACGTTCGCCGCTGGGCAAGATTCCATTTATTGAAACTCCCGACGGCTATTTGTCGGAATCGCAGGCCATTCTCGAATATCTGGAAGAAGCTTATCCGAACAATTGTCTCTATCCGGCCACACCCTTCGAACGGGCCAAATGCAGGGAATTCATTCAACATCTGGAGCTGAATATCGAATTGATCGCGCGGCGTCTTTACAAGGAAGCGCTGATGGGCGGTAAGGTATCCGATGAAACCAAGGAAGAGGTCAAGGAAAGAGTGATATCAGGATTGAAAGGTTTGGCGCGTCTTGCTAAGTTTTCGCCTTATGCGCTTGGCGCTGTCTTCAGCGCCGCCGATGTCGTCGCCTGGCCACATTTCTGCCTGATTTCATTGGCGACGCAAAAAATCTATGGCCAGGATCTCGTCGCTGAACACTTGCCCGGCGTTGCGGGTTATTTAAAAACCATGGAAAGCCGGCCTTATGTTCAGCAGGTGGCTAAAGATCGTGATGAAGCTTTCAAGGCATTTTTAGAGAAGAAATGAGTTTATCATCGAGGCCTATTGGATAAAATGCTGTTCAGGAGTATCCTCCTTCTATCAAGGCCTAAAGGAGTCCTGACATGAGCCATCATTTAAACCTGTTGCGAGCGATATTTCAAGATCCGGTCAGTGGCAACATCCACTGGCGCGAGGTTGAATCTCTGCTTCATCATTTGGGAGCAACTGTCGAACCGAGCCATGGTGCCCGATTTCGCGTGGTGCTGAACAACGTTGAAGGCATTCTGCACCATCCGCACCATAGCAGCGTATGCAGCAAGCAGGACATCAAGCAGCTCCGGGAATACCTGGCCCATGCCGGCGTCAGCCCGTCGCACTCCTGATGCGGTATAGCCGGGAAATCTTCCCGGCTATACCGGAGCTCCAGGCCGGTCGCTAAGCCCAGTGAGATTTACGGACGTTGAAACCGCGGCCTTTTATTTTGCCATTACGTAAACAGTTGAGAGCCTTATCGACACTGTTGCGTTTGATCGCCACATAAGCGTGATTGTCGAAAATATCCATTTTGCCCACTTCGCTACCGGCAATGCCGGCATCGCCCGTTAAAGCGCCCAGAATATCGCCAGGGCGGACTTTATCCTTGCGCCCCCCGGCTATCCATAACGTGACCATTGGCGGCTCGAAGCGGTGTTCGCGGCCCATTGGCAAGGGCGCCACTTCGTCCCAATTGGCCGGCGCGCTCTGATACGCTTCAATGGCTTTCACCCGATTCAGTTCCTGTTGCGTGCATAAACTCAGCGCCAGCCCTTTTTGGCCCGCGCGACCGGTGCGTCCGATCCGGTGCACATAGACTTCCGGGTCCCACGGCAGTTCGTAATTGATCACCGCCTGCAAGTCCTTGATATCCAGGCCGCGTGCCGCGACATCGGTAGCGACCAGCATTGAACAGCTTTTATTGGCGAAACGCACCAGCACCTGATCCCGGTCTTTCTGTTCCAGATCACCGTGCAGGGCCTGTACCGAAAAACCGATGCTTTGCAGCTCATTGGCGATATCGCTGCAATCCTTCCTGGTATTGCAGAAGATGACGGTCGATTCGGGCCGGTAATATGCCAGCAGATATCCCAGCGCGTTGATGCGCCGGCCTTTCTCTATCTGATAAAAGCGCTGCTCGATAACATCGTCGCGATGTTGTGTCTCGACACTGACGGTTACCGGTTTATGTTGAAATTTGCGGCTCATTGCCCGGATTGGATCGGCAAATGTGGCCGAAAACAGCAGGGTTTGCCGGTGCGTTGGCGCATGCGAAATGATGTCGGTTACCGCCTCTTCGAAACCCATGTCCAGCATCCGGTCAGCCTCGTCCAGCACCAGTATCTTCAGGTTGCCCAGACGCAGACTGCGCTTGCGCAAATGTTCCTGCAGCCGTCCCGGAGTGCCGACGACAATGTGAACGCCACCCTCTAGCGAATCGGCTTGCGGGCGGAAGGGTGTCCCGCCGCATAACGCCAGGACCTTGATATTCTGCGTGAAACGCGCGAGCCGGCGGATTTCCTTACAGACCTGATCGGCCAGTTCGCGGGTCGGACAAACCACCAGCGCCTGAACCCTGAAACTGCTTAAATCCAGCCCCGACAGTATACCGATGCCGAAACAGGCAGTTTTGCCGCTGCCGGTTTTGGCTTGGGCAATCACATCTTTGCCTTCAAGGATAGACGGCAGACTTTCGGCCTGTATCGGCGTGAGCCGGGTGTAACCCAGAGATACAATATTGTCGAGAAAAGCGGGTTTTAACGGTAATGATGAAAATTCGGCAGTGATCACAAAAGACTCTTAAAATAAAGGCGAATGCTGACGAAACGCCTTCATTCAATCGCTTATGATACCAGATATTGAGGTTCCAGCCGGATAAAAAGTGGAGGGGTAGCGAAGCTCCGCTGGAGTGTTAATTTAGACCAGAACATTAGATTAAAAAATATTTGTCGGGTTCGCCACGCATACAATTAACCATGCTTAACACCAGACACCAAAAGGTACGCGCAGCATACCCTACATGGCTACCACCGGGCTTGTCCAACAGCCGGTTCAGATTGTGGCTCGCTTCGCTCGCACAATTTAACTTTATTCGGTAGGCTTTCAGTTTTCTTCAAAATAATCTGAATCGATTCTCTTCACAATATAAGAGGCTGCGGCGGCAACTCCGACATCAAAATCGATCATCAGGCCCGCCAACTGCTTCCCGTCTATAAGTACGACCTTCGTGTCGATCCGTGAAGTGTAGTCGGTAGCATCGGTTGTGTAGCTGGACGTTGTGATGAAAACGCCTTTTTTCGCGCGCTGCCCTTGCAGTGCCCCAACGAACTTCTGTATCTCAGGCCTGCCTACCGAGCCTTGCCAGCGCTTCGCTTGAATAAAGATCGTGTCAAGACCAAGGCGGTCTTCCTTGATAATTCCGTCGATCCCTCCGTCGCCGGTCTGGCCAATACGCTCGCCTGCATCCCGTCGGGATCCACCATAGCCCATCTTGACTAGGAGCTCGACAACGAGTTGCTCAAAAAA
>Ga0209798_10001328_pt1 | contig 14923 bp, 11 predicted proteins | sample DOMMetBare3Fresh_FD_187475 | JGI IMG/M metagenome (GOLD analysis project Ga0209798, IMG submission 187475) | Wetland sediment microbial communities from St. Louis River estuary, USA, under dissolved organic matter induced mercury methylation -... | ecosystem: Environmental > Aquatic >...
TGATTAAAAGCGGCAATGAATTAAAGTGTTTTCATACCGAATACGGGAATATTGCCATTAACATTTGTTATGACAGCGAATTTCCCCTGCTGGCAAGAAAGCAGGTCGAAGCGGGGTGCGTGTTGATTTTAGTGCCCAGTTGTACCGATACGCTCGCCGGTTATCACCGCGTTAAAATAGGCTGTCAGGCAAGGGCCTTGGAAAATCAGTGCTATGTTGTGCAGGCATCGCTAGTGGGTGATGCGGCGTGGTCGGAAGCGGTCGATGTTAATGTTGGGGCAGCGGCTATTTACACCCCTGTAGATAGAGGTTTTCCTGATGATGGTATTTTATCGTCGGGTACATTCAACGCAGTGCAATGGGTCATTGCAACGATATCGCCTAACGACTGTGAAACGGTGCGGGTACAAGGCCAGGTTTTTAATTTCAGGGATTGGCCATTACAAAAAGCATTTGTTAATTAAAAACAGATTCAAAAGAAAAGCCGTTAGTTTGCAAAATTTCTTTTAATTTTTTTAATCCTTCCATTTGAATTTGCCTGACGCGCTCTCTGGTAACATCCAGCTCTTGAGCTACCTGCTCAAGAGTCGCTTCCTCATAACCGCAAATACCATAGCGGCGACAGATAACTTCACGCTGCTTTTCGGGCAGTTCAAACACACAGCTGGTAATATTTTGTTTCATACAGTCTTCCTGTATTTTCTCATCATGTCCTAAATGCTCGGCATCTGAAATAGACTCAATCAATGGGTTATCAATATCCTTGGCACCCGGTACGTCGACTGACGTTACCCGTTCATTCAGTCTGAGCATCTTTTCAACTTTGTTTAGCGGTTTATCCATATAATCAGCTACATCCTGGGCAGTGGGTTCATGGTCCAGTATTTGTGCCAAATGTCGCTGAGCTTTTAGGTAGGTATTCATTTCTTTGACAATATGAATCGGCAAACGAATGGTTCGGGTTTGATCCATTATGGCTCGTTCAATAGTCTGTCTTATCCACCAGGTTGCATAGGTCGAAAATCTGAAACCTCTTTCAGGATCAAATTTTTCAACTGCGCGGATTAATCCCAGATTACCCTCCTCAATTAAGTCCAGCAGGGGTAATCCCTTGTTCAGGTAACGGTAGGAAATCTTCACGACCAGACGCAAGTTGCTTTCAATCATGATCCTGCGAGCGGCCTTATCGCCTTGCAAGACGCGTGTGCCATAGATTTTTTCCTGATCGGCATTCAGCAATTTTGATCGGCTGAGCTCATTCAAATAGGTGCGGGTTGCATCGAACTCACTAGCGCTTGTTGCTTTAGTGGATATAGCCCCCAGCTTCTCGGTTATAACGGATGCCAGATCACTCTCTTCGTCAAAAGATAAATCTTCTTCACACAGGATATTGATTTCATCGTGCGATGGTTCAATTAATGCTTCATTCATGTTAACTCCCTGGTTGATTATCTTAAGCCGGTCTGTCTGGTTATTTTTTCGGCAAAAGTTTAAGTGGATTCACTGGCTTTCCTTTTTTTCTTATTTCAAAGTGCAACGACGATCGTTTGATTCCATGGTCGCCAACTTCTGAAATAGCCTGTCCTTTTTGTACGTGTTGTCCTTCATTGACCAACAGCTTACTATTATTTGCATAAGCGCTCAAATAGTCATCATTATGCTTTATAATGAGTAATTTACCAAAGCCAATCAAGCCTTGTCCACCATAGACTACCTTACCGGCTTCAGTGGCTTTTACCGGCTGTCCCTTCTTGCCAGCTATGTCTATGCCTTTATTATGGGATGGAGAAAAATTTTTTAAAACTCTTCCCTTAATTGGCCAGCTAAAGTTTAACTCTAACTTATTACTATTATCAATTGAAATAATTGATTTTTTTTGTCTTTTAAGCTTTTTTTTTGCGGCAAGTTCAGTCTGCTGTTTTTTTTGCGCGCTTATATCTTTGTGTCGCGTATTATTAAGTTCGGACGGGTTGGTTTTTTTGGGCCGCGAGCTTGCGTTTTTTAATGCTATATCCTGTTGATTATTATTATATAAATTATCTGCATGATCATAAAATTTTAGTTTTCTCGCTACCGTTATATTATGAGCCGGCGATTTTTGATTCCAGGAGAATGAGCGTTGATGGCCATCACTTGAACTTAAAGCTGTAGCATGAAAAGTCCGCCGTTTTTTTACTGCGGGATAATTTCTTATGTTTTTGGAAACAAATTGGTTGCCTTTGTTTAAACTCTGCTTGCTGATTAAAAGATTTTGATTATCTTCTGCAAATTCCATGTTGCCAGTTTTCACAGGCGCATAATTGGTATCGGTCGTACAGGCATTCAATAAAGCGAAAGCCATCAGGATTACAATAAAATCGAGTTTTGAAGGGTAAAAACACATAAAAAATTATTTTTTTAATAAAATCTTTTTAGCTAAATTTATTTTAGCGGCCAAATAATCGGATCCGCCATGGTCGGGATGTATTTTTTGCATTAATTTGCGGTGAGCGGCAATGATGTCCTGATCTGATGCCCCGGGTTTCAAACCCAATACCTCATAAGCTTCTTCAGCCGACATTTTTCCTTTGCCGCCGGCATCACTTTGCTGTTGTGATGTGTTTTGCCTGGAGCCTGAAAATTCCTGCCAAAGCCTGTGTAATTGGGGCGCATAGTGAAGTAATGCCGGCATTAACCTGAACATAAAGGCAATACCTACGCCTACCAGCGCAAAAAGCCAGTTTAACCGTCCGGTTGCCGTTAAATAGAGAAGCGCAGCACCCATAAGGCATAGCAATAAAACTCTGGCATATTTAGCCAATACGGAGGGGGACGCTTTTAGAAATCCGCGTAACCCAAAAAAGGCAATGATGACAAGTAACAAAATAAGATAAATTCGAATCAATGTTTTCTCCAGGATTAATGATCCCCCGTCAATAATACCTTAGAATAAGCTATCCCACGATAACAGTCTGATGAATTGATTACTATGCAACATGCTCATGTCCCAATGTTAGGTTTTGCCGCTTTTAGCGGAACCGGCAAAACCACGTTACTGACGCAAACAATCCCGATTTTAAAACTCCAGGGATTGCGTATTGGTCTGATTAAACACAGTCATCATAATTTTCAAATAGATCAGCCGGGAAAAGACAGTTTCCGCTTGCGGGAAGCCGGCGCATCGCCTGTTATGCTGATATCCACGCATCGACGCGCAATTATTACCGAAATCACTCCGGAACAAGAACCCCGGTTGGACGATCAGTTAAAACTCTTCGATCAATCGGAACTGGATCTGATTCTGGTCGAAGGTTTTAAAGCTGAGCAATTCCCTAAAATTGAATTGCATCGGCCTTCACTTAACAAACCCCTACTGTACCCAAACGACCCGAACATTATTGCTATTGCCTCTGATTGTGCACTGGAAACGCCAGATTATCTGCCCCAACTGGATATCAATCAGCCTGAAATGATAGCCGCCTTTATTTTAAATCAATTGATGAGGCGGTTATGATTGACTTATGCAGCCAGGAATCTTCGCCTTTGCTGTCTATCGATGCGGCATTGGCAAGAATTAATGCCGCCATAAAGCCTGTCGCAGGCTCAGAACACGTTGCCTTGAAACAAGCCCTGGGACGAGTGCTATCACAATCGGTTTACTCACCCATTAATAGTCCTCATGACAGAAATGCAGCCATGGATGGCTATGCTTTTTCCAGTAACGATAGTAACCGAAAACAACCCTTTAAACTCAGTCTCGTTGGGGCTTCCTGGGCTGGAAGGCCATTTAAGGAACAATTACAACCAGGGCAATGCATCAGGATTTTTACCGGGGCAGTATTGCCCGCGCAGGCCGATTCAGTGGTGATGCAGGAACAGGTATACGCTGATGGTGAAACCATCCACTTTCCTGCCAATACACCCGTACAGCAAAATATCAGAGAAATTGGCGAAGATATAAAGCAAGGGTGCTTGCTGTGCGCCCATCCTAAAAAGTTGAATGCAATCGACCTTGGATTACTGGCGTCTGCAGGTATTTATGAGCTAAGCGTTAAGCGGCCAATAAAAATTGCATTTTTTTCTACCGGCGATGAGCTAACAGCCCTTGGTCAGCCACTGGAATCGGGGAAAATATACGACAGCAATCGTTACACCTTGAGCGGATTACTAAACGATGCCTGTTACAGTGTTACGGATATGGGTGTGATTGCCGATAACAGGCAGTTGCTGGAGGACAGCTTAATGACAGCTGCTGAAAACTACGATGTGATAATTACCACAGGCGGCGCGTCAGTTGGCGAGGCCGATTATGTCAATGAAATACTGGATCGCTGTGGGGAAGTCAATTTCTGGAAAATCGCCATAAAACCCGGAAAACCTTTGGCATTCGGCAAAATAGGATCCTGTTGTTTTTTTGGACTACCGGGTAACCCTGTATCCGTTATTGTTACGTTTCAGCACATCGTAGCGCCTGCGCTTAAACAATTGTCGGGTGCACCGGATTCAAAACCTTTGCAATTAACAGCGACCTGCACGTCTGCGCTAAAAAAAGTGCCCGGACGGCAGGAATATCAACGAGGTATCCTCACCCAGGATCATAATGGCGACTTTTTTGTCGCATCATCGGGACAGCAAGGTTCAAATATACTCAGTTCTATGAGCCAAGCTAACTGTTATATTGTTTTATCAACCGAATGCCAGGGCATACAACCAGGTGACAAGGTAAGGGTTGAGCTCATACAGGATTCCAAAATCATTTAGTAATTCCAGCGTCTCAACCAGACGTTAATGTTGGACTCAAGGTCTTAAGTATTGCTATGATCACTTTTGTGAGCAGATTTGGCTTAATACTTTAGATTAAAGCTCCTTTTCTCTGTTCATCCCTTCTTAAATTCCGAGTTAAACCATGGAGATAGTAATGCATAATGTCACGTTGATAAAAGGTGATGGTATTGGCCCATCGATTATGGATGAGGCCGTAAAAGTTATTGACGCGTCAGGCGTAAAAATTCACTGGGAAGAAGCGTATGCAGGGATGGCTGCTTTTGAAAAATTTGGCACGCCGTTGCCTGATGAAACCATGGCATCGTTTGATAAAACCCGCTTGGCCTTTAAGGGGCCTTTAACGACTGTGGTGGGAACGGGATTTAGAAGCATTAATGTGGCCTTGCGCCAGAAATACGAACTGTATGCCAATGTAAGGCCGGCAAAAAGTTGGGCGGGGATAAAAACGCGTTATGAAGATGTGGATATCGTTATCGTCAGGGAAAACACCGAAGGACTCTACGCAGGTCTTGAGCATTATCTTACCCCCAAAAAAGATATTGCCGAAAGCTTGGCGGTGGTCACCCGCAGCGCGTCACAGCGCGTTATCGATTATGCTTTTAAATACGCACGGGATAATGAGCGTAAAAAAGTTACCGTTTGTCATAAAGCCAATATTTTAAAATATACCCAAGGCTTGTTTCTGGATGTCGCCAGAGAAACCGCCGCGCGTTATCCCGATATTCAGTTTGACGAAAAAATCGTCGATGCCGCTTGTATGCACATGGTGATGAATCCTCAGCAGTTTGATGTCGTCGTCTGCACCAATATGTTTGGCGATATTTTGTCGGATTTGACGGCGGGGCTGGTTGGCGGACTGGGCTTGATACCTGGCGCAAATATCGGTGATGACGCCGCCCTGTTTGAAGCCGTACATGGCAGCGCGCCGGATATTGCGGGAAAAAATCTGGCCAATCCGATTGCCGTTATCATGGCCGGTGTCATGATGTTGAACCATATTGGCGAAACTGGAGCCGCAGAGCGTATTAAAACGGCTGTGGAAAAAGTGGTGAACGAGGGCAAGTTTGTTACGCCAGACCTTAATTCGCAGTCAAAATGTGGAACGGTAGAAATGGGTAATGCGATAGTTGAGGCAATGAAGTGAAGCTGCATAAGGTTGTTTGACCCTCGATTATATTAGTCACTGGGCGCAGGAGCGTCCGGGGCTGTATTTCCGCCCTGAAGACAGGGAGCATAATATTTCCTTTAAAATAATGCGCATGAGGTAACAAACTGTTCACCCCGCCTGCTTGACTAGATTATTCAGAATAATTTATACGCGGAATTAAGTTTTCAACATAATCCCTTACGCTTCACAACATTTTTAAGTTAACCATCCAGCCAATGAAAAATGTATTACGCTCAAACGTAAACAGGAGCGCACGATGATTGAACGCATGGTCAGGCATCACAATATCGTTTCTATTGTGGGTAGTATTATTACTGTTAATGTCGGCAACAGCGCGGATAAACCGGACCTTAGCGCGCGGCTCGGCGATTTGGCCAGGATTGAAGATGGTAAGGCTATTGATTCTTTGGCACAGGTTATCAAGATCAACGGAGGTCAAGTGTCCCTACAAGTGTTTGCAGGAACTCAGGGTATCTCCAATGCGGTTTCGGTGCGTTTTTTTGGTCATGCCATGCGGGTGACTTACTCTACTAATATTCTGGGACGTATTTTTAATGGCACCGGTAAACCGATGGATGGCCTATCCAACCTCGAACCGGATCCTAAAGTCAGCATAGCGGGAGCTTCAGTCAATCCAATGAAACGGGTTCTGGCTTCCAAAATGATTCGGACGAATGTGCCGATGATTGACTTGTTCAACTGTTTGGTTGAAAGCCAGAAAATCCCCATTTTCTCAATCGCGGGCGAGCCTTATAATCCGTTTCTGGCGCGCATAGGCATCCAGGCTGATGCCGATATTGTGGTATTTGCAGGCTTGGGTCTGATCTTTGATGATTTTCATTTTTTTCGGACTCAATTTGAGCAAGCGGGTGTTTTTGGCAGAACGGTGATGTACTGTAATATGGCATCTGATCCCATTGTGGAGCGCTTACTGGTTCCGGACATGGCCCTGGCGGTTGCTGAGCGTTTTGCGGTTGAAGAAAATAAACGCGTTTTGGTGTTAATGACGGATATGACCGCTTATGCCGATGCCTTGAAAGAAGTCGGCGTATCTTTGGAGCATGTCCCCTCCAATCGTGGTTATCCGGGCGATTTGTATTCGCAATTAGCGAGGCGGTATGAAAAAGCCTGCGATTATAAAGGCGCGGGATCGGTGACTATTTTAACTGTGACTACGATGCCGGGTGATGATGTGACCCACCCGGTACCTGATAATACCGGTTATATTACCGAGGGACAGCTCTATTTGCATAATGCCATGCTCGATCCTTTTGGTTCGCTTTCCAGGCTTAAACAGCATGTGATTGGCAAAGTAACACGGGAAGATCATGCCCAGATTATGAACACGATGATTCGCTTTTATGCTGCCGCTAATGAGGCGGAACAAAAGCAGGCAATGGCCTTTGAATTATCATCGTTTGATGAAAATCTACTTAAGTTTGGTCAGTTATTTAGAAAACGATTTATGGATATTAATGTATCCATGGCACTTGACGACGCGCTTGACCTCAGTTGGCAAACCCTGGCGGAATGTTTTTCTGAAGATCAATTGCTGATGAAACAATCCCTCATCGATAAATACTTCCCTCAACATACCTATGCCCAGGCTGTCATTCAGTAAAGCATCGCTTCATAAAGAAAGCGCTCGGTTAAAGCGCTATCAACAGTATTTGCCCTCGCTGGATTTAAAACGACAGCGGCTTATTATTGAGCGATATAAAGCGGGTAAAAAACAGGCTGACACTGAGCTTTTGATTGGGCAATGTCGCAATAACATCGCTGAGAATTTGCCTATGTTGTCGGACACCAATATTGATTTATCAAATCTGGTGACGGTTGCTGCTGTTAAAGTGGGTAACGAGAATATAGTTGGAATTCATATCCCGGTACTTGAACATATCGACATGCAAAGCCGACCTTATTCAACCTATACCAAACCACACTGGGTGGACTTTGCGGTTGTCCAATTAAAAAGTATGCTGGAACTTAAAATACAATTACAAATTGATAAACGGCGGCTGGAAATTTTAGAGCAGGCTGTTAAAAAAATCACTCAGCGAGTCAATTTATTCGATAAAGTGTTGATTCCCAGAGCGCAAAAAAACATAAAAAAGATTCACATTTTTTTATCAGACGCGGAAAGAGCCAGTGTAGTCAGAGCAAAAATCACCAAACAGAAGCGACAGAAAACAGGCCTGGTATGACTATCGTAGCGCTAAAAAAATTGACGTTATGCGGATTAAGCGATGAAAAACCGCAAGTACTGGCCCAGTTGCAAAAAATGGGCGGGGCGCATCTTATCGCCTTAAAAGAATATTCTGAATGCGACTATTCAGAAAAGGCAGGCAATGCCCACAAGGCGCTGAAGTATCTAAACCTGTGCGCCAACAAGCGTCATCAACTGAATAATATGGAACTTTTTGATTTTGCAAAAGTAGTCAATGAGGTGCTGGATATTCAGTTTAATAACCGTCAGCTGACTGACCGGCGTGATGCTTTACTCAAACGTATTCAGGAAATTCAGCCCTGGGGGGATTTTCGTTTGCCTGAAGAAGGGCTTCTTAAACTGTGGTTTTATATTGTTCCAGAACACCTGATGCAAAAACTGCAGACCGTTGATTTAGTCTGGCAGGTGGTGCATAAGGATAATTTGAACAGTTATGTTGTAGTGATCTCCGATCAGGAGCCGCCTTTTTCGAGTATGCCCGTCGCCAGAACACATACAGGCAAATCTCCTTTATCAGAATTAAAAAATGAGCTTGATCATATCGAACTGGAACTGGAAGATTTGCAAGCGCAAAGGGAGTCTTTAACCCGCTGGATAGGTTTGATTGCTGCTAATCTTGCCGAAGCCGAAGATGAGTCTGCGTTAGATGTTGCCAATGCGATAACCCTGGACAGGGAGGGTATTTTTATTATTCAAGCCTGGGTTCCTGAAAGCGATCTTGCCCGCTTTGAGCAATTTACCGCAGATTTTCAATTGGCTGTTATCTGTGAAGAGCCTAAAGCAACTGATAAACCGCCTACTTTATTAAAAAACACTGAACCGCTAGCGGGCGGAGAAGACCTTGTAAACTTTTATCAAACGCCCGGTTATTTCACCTGGGATCCGTCCGGTGTGGTATTTTTCTCTTTTGCCGTATTTTTTGCCATGATTTTATCGGATGCCGGCTATGCAGGTTTATTTGCATTCCTATTAGCCATCAAGTGGCGATCATTGGGCAAGTCGAAAAAACGCCGGCGTTTACGGATGCTGGCAAGCATCACGATAATTTTTTCACTGGTATGGGGGGTATTTACTGCAAGCTATTTTGGTTATATTCCACCCAAAGAAAGTTTATTAGGGGCATTAAAACTAGTGGATATGAATGACATTCATTCCATGATGCGTCTTTCGATCGCTGTGGGTGTTGTCCATATTGCGCTGGCAAATGGAGTAATGGCCTATCAACGCAGAGGGAAGCCTATTGCATTAGCTTCATTGGGTTGGCTTGCGGTGGTGATCGGCGGTTTCATTGCCGGCTATGCTACTCACAGTCTTTTACAACAAACAGGCTATGGCTTATTAATTGCCGGCAGTCTTAGTTTGCTGCTGTTCAGTAGCGAACACGTTATTGTGAAGCCCGCAGACTGGTTATGGCGTATCTTGCATGGCTTGAAAAGTTTGTCCGGAGTTGCAGGATTATTTGGCGATGTGCTCAGTTACATGCGTTTATTTGCCTTGGGCTTGGCAAGCGCCTCGCTGGCGCTCGCCTTTAACCAGTATGCCGCTCAGGTTTATCACGCTTTACCTGGAATCGGGCTGTTATTTAGTATTCTTATTTTTATTGCAGGACATGCGTTAAATCTGTTGCTGTGTCTAATGAGCGGTGTGGTGCATGGCCTAAGACTGAATTTTATTGAATTTTACAACTGGAGTATCTTGGATGAAGGTTATCCGTTTAAAGCATTTGCCAAAAAAGGTGTTGAGTGATGACTGAATTTTTTTTAATTTTTTTAGGGTGGGTGGGTTTATTTGCTCCTATGGTGCTGGGTGCGGTCGGCAGCATTATGGGTTGCACTATTGCCGGACAGGCAGCCATAGGGGCCATGCTCGATACTGAAAGCGGCTATGGCCGTTTTGTGGGGGTTTCGGCGATGCCTTCATCGCAGGTTATTTATGGGATTGTCGTTATGTTTAGCCTTAATCGAACCATTACCACAGAGGTCGCTGCCGGACTCTTTGTCATTGGCGTGATGTCAGGGCTGGCGTTGATGCTTAGTGCTATTTATCAGGGGCAGTGCTGCGCTTCTGCCATTATCGCCGCAAAAACCAAGCCTGAAATTTTCGGGCTAGCCATCGCACCTGCGGCTATTGTTGAAGGCTTTGCAGTGTTTACTTTTATTTTTGCTTTAGTTATCAGTAACGGCATTCCCCATTCCTAAGCCTTAGGACTTACGCAAAAGTTCAGCAAACGCTTCAGCGGGTAAAGCCGGGCTGTTCAGATAACCTTGATAGCTGTCGCAGCCTTTCGCTTGCAAGAACGCCAGCTGTTCAGGGGTTTCCACGCCCTTTGCTGAAACTTTAAAGCCCATGGTATGGGCCATAGCGATAATAGTGGCAGTGATTTCCATGTCACCTTGCAGGGAGGGAATATTGTCAATAAAGTTCTTGTCGATTTTCAATAGGTCTAATGGAAAGTATTTGAGGTAGGCCAGGGACGAATAACCCGTACCAAAATCGTCAATAGCCAGACGAATTCCTTGGGCATGCAAGCCATTCAGGATACCCATCACTTTGTCCAGATTTTGCATCAATCCACTTTCGGTTATTTCCAATGCAAGATGACCTGCGGGATAACCTGTTTTGCTCAGTATGGCAGCAACCAAAGCGTTAATGTCCTGGCGACGGAACTGGTAAGGAGAAACATTCACAGATAAGGTTAACGCCGGCAAACCTTCATCCAGCCATTGCTTTCCCTGACGACAGGTTTCCCGCAACACCCAGGCATCAAGCGCACTAATCAAATCGGTACCCTCGGCGATGGCAATGAACTGTTCTGGAAAAATCAATCCTTCGCTAGGATTACGCCAACGTACCAGGGCTTCGGCACCGACAATTCGTTCACTGGCAATATCAATCTGCGGCTGGTAGAACACCTGTAATTCCTGTCGGTCAATGGCCAGTCGCAGCCGCGTTTCCCGAGCAATTCTTTCACTTGCGGCGAGCGTCAATTCTTCTGAAAAATAGGCGAAGCAACCGCGTCCTTGGTCTTTAGCCCGATACAGCGCTGCGTCGGCGCTAGCCATCAGTTGTTCGGGGTTGTCGCCATGTTGCGGATACAAACTGATACCAATGCTGACGCCTATTCGTACATCATCACTTTGGCTTAGCTGGAAGGGTTTATTTAATTCGGCAATGATATCTTCAGCTATCCGCGCAGCATCTTCCGGCTGATTAATGTCCTCCAGCAGTACGATAAATTCATCGCCACCCAAGCGGGCAACAATGTCCACTTCGCGCAGCCTTGCCTTGATGCCCCTGGCAACTTGTTGCAGCAGCTCGTCGCCAGCCATGTGCCCCAGATTGTCATTAACTGCCTTAAAGCGATCCAGGTCGAGCATTAGCAATGCCAGATGTTTGCCTTCACGTCGTTCCACGTTAATGCTGTGTTTCAGTCTTTCCAACAGCAGACGCCGGTTGGGGAGTTGGGTGAGCGGATCATAGAAAGCAAGCTGTTTGATTTTTTCCTCAGCTGTCTTGCGCTCCGTAATGTCAGTCAGCGTAGCGACGTAGTGAGTGGCTTTACCATCAATGCCCTTAACTGCGGTGATGGTAAGCCATTCGGGATATACCTCACCATTTTTACGCCGGTTCCAGATTTCTCCCTGCCATACGCCGTCGTCGTGTATACACTCCCACATCGCTGTATAAAAGGCGGTATTCTGGCGTCCAGAACTGAGCAAGCGTTCGGGTGTTTGGCCCACTGCTTCCTCGGCTGTATAGCCAGTTATAGTGGTAAAGGCCTGGTTGATCTTGATAATGACTTTCTCGAGATCAGTGACAAATATACCTTCCTGCGACTCGAAGGCGGTAGCGGCGATGCGTAGCTCATCCTCTGCAGTCTTGCGTTCGGTGATGTCCGAGTGGGTTCCGCTCATTCGAATGGGGCGCCCATCCTGATCCCATTGGACAACTTTTCCGCGGTCAAGTACCCATCTTAAACCGCCGTTTTTGTGTACCATACGGTATTCGATTTTGTGTATTGACGAACGTCCATTGAGAACATCTTGTATTGACTGCCATGCTTTTTCCCGGTCATCCGGATAAATAAAATCCGTCCATTGTTGGGCCGTGTGTTTTATCTCTTCAAGGCTATAGCCAAGCATTTCTGCCCAGACAGGATCCCGTTCCACTTCATCGGTATCGATTTTCCAATCCCAAAACCCAAGCTCACTACCTTCCAGCACAAATCTTAAACGTTCTTCGCTTTCCTGTAGAGCCGTATCTGCCAGATTGTTTTCTATCCCCAGTTGTATCAGGTTGGCATAGTTTTCAATCAGGGTAATTTCTGCGCTGGTTGGTCGTGCGGGCAGTCTATGATAGATCGCGAATGTCCCAAGCATCACACCTTTGCTATTTTTAATGGGCTGTGACCAACAGGATTGGATATCCGCCTGCCTTGCCAGCTCACGGAACGATCCCCAATAAGGATGTTGATTTATGTCTTCAACGATGACCGGTTCATTGCGAAACGCTGAAGTTCCACAAGACCCCATGCCATCGCCAATTGCCAAGCCATTAAGCGCCTGATTGAAAAAGGCCGGTAAACTGGGAGCTGCGCCAAGCAGTAAATGTTTGCCTTCTTTATCAAGCAGTAAAATAGAACACAACATGCCGGGGTTCAACGCTTCAATTTGGCGAGCGAGCTCATCCAGTAGTTTGGGAAGCTCAATTCGCTGATTGATTTTCTGGAGAATTTGATTGTGTAATTCCATTTCCTTGGTGCGTTGACGCAATTCTTTTTCTATTGCTATACGCCGGCTATTTTCTCTTTTTATCGATCGATAGGCAGTGAACAGAATTAAAGCAATAAAGCTGATGATTACCGCGATAACCATTGTAACCTTCAGGTAATTTATCAACTTTTCCTTGTCAATGCCTGTATTGGGTGTATAAATAAATCCTTGTAATAACCGATCATTTTCAACCATCCCCGCTTTTACAAACGTTTCAGCCATGTGCCGCCAACGCCAGGGATTCATATGTCCCAAATCTACTACATCAGGTATTATTAAAGATCGCATTGCCTTGGCTTCAAATTCAAGATGGTCTTTGGATTTGGTGACTTTATATTTATTCAGCAATAGATCAATTATTTCCTGAGGATGATTCATTGCGTAATACCAACCTTCAAGACTGGCTTGGCGGAAGGCTTTTACTCGTTCAGGATGATGTCTAATCTCGTCTTCTGTCGTAAACAGAATGTCACTGTAGAAATCAACACCGTAGTTGCGAGGATTAAGAGTGATAAACTCAACGCCTTGTTGTTTTAGATAATAGGGTTCATTAGTGAGATAAGAGTTAAATGCATCAGTTTTGCCGTTAATCAAATCCTGTATTTCAAAGCTGCTGGGAATGATATGAATGTCTTTTATATCCAGGTTCTCATTGCTGAACATGGCAATAAAATCGGCATCTATATAGCGATCTAGCATCATTACTTTTTTCCCGATTAAATCATCGGGTGAGAGGATATCGGCATCTTTGCGAGCGAGTAGTACAGAAGGAGAGTGCTGATATATTGCAGCCAGAGCAACCAGCGGGGCACCGCGCAAACGTTCCAGCAGTAATTCACTATTGGCGACACCGAATTGCGCATGGCCTTGCAGCACCTCATTTACCGGCATTTTTTCGGGCGTGCCATTATGGATAGCCACATCCAGACCCGCTTTTTTGTAATAACCTTTTTCCAATGCGGCATAGTATCCGGCAAATTGAAATTGATGATGCCAACGAAGTTGCAGATGAATAGATTCAGCGAAAGCAGAAAAACACGGACATAATAGCACCAGCGATATAATGAGTCTGGTTGTTGTAAAGAAGATCATCCTGTTTAAGTGCAAGGGCATAGTGAGTTTCCAAAATAATGGCCGTTTTAATTTGGTATAAGCAGTTGATGTGCCAAGAGCGTATTAATCCAATCATTTATCGAATGTAAATTTATGGAAAATAATATATTTTATTGAAAACAACCATCTATTGAAATTTAGTCAGTATCATCAATGAATAAAAAAAGTCACCCAAGTTTGTTATACGTGAAATCCCGGTTAATATCATAAGATCTAAGGGGCTGATTAAATTTAATTAAAGTGACTATAGCTGTAAGATAGTGACAAAAAAAATCACTATGGCTTCATTTTGGTAAGATTGGCGAAAACGATCACATTATTCGATTTAACGCAGTGGAATGAGGGTGGGTTGGATTAACCTCCGCCGGATGAGATCAAGCGCCATCTGCTTCTCTATTTTAAAGCTGATTTTCAGCTGATGTAAGCGTTTTTAACTTACATGGGCTACATCAATAACTCTCACCAAATAAACCAGGTTATTAAACATGAAAACTGAACAGGCGCATATTGCCTCATCCGGGGTGGAGGCACTGATAGAACGACTGAAGGAGCAGGGCATAGCCGCAGGACAGGAAAAGGCTGAACGCATCGTTATCGATGCACAAAAGAGGGCGGAATGGATTATTGAAGAGGCAGAGCTTGAAGCGCAGTTATTGCTTGATAATGCCAAAGCCGAAGCGGAAGTTATTAAATCCGCCGGTGAAGATGCGTTAAAACTGGCAGCCCGGGATGTATTTCTCAAGTTACGGGATACGCTATTAGTTAGCTTTAACCATGAAGTTACACGCTTTGTTGGCAAGCAAATGGCCAAGGAAGCTTTTCTGGAGCAACTGATTCTTGAATTAGCTGGTCGAGTTCGCGATAAAGCCGGTATCGATG
>Ga0209798_10001330_pt1 | contig 14921 bp, 15 predicted proteins | sample DOMMetBare3Fresh_FD_187475 | JGI IMG/M metagenome (GOLD analysis project Ga0209798, IMG submission 187475) | Wetland sediment microbial communities from St. Louis River estuary, USA, under dissolved organic matter induced mercury methylation -... | ecosystem: Environmental > Aquatic >...
GCGATCATGTAGATCGCCGCGCCCACGATGCCGCCGTAGAGCCGGCCCGCGCCGCCCAGCACCAGGATGATGAGAAGGTCGGCCGAGCGCGAGAAACCCAGCGTATCGATCCCGACGAACTGCGTGGTCTGGGCGAGCAGGGCGCCCGCCGCGCCGGCCATGCCCGCGCCGATCGTGTACACGGCCACCAGGCGCCAGCGCACCGGTGCGCCGATCGCCGGCACCACCGTCCTGGCCGTCTCCGCGGCCGGTGACGACGCCTTCGAGACCATCAGCGACGACGACGGCTTCTACCTGCTCTCCGGCCTGCGGAATGGCTTTTTCCAGCTCGCGAACAAAAGCCTTGACCTCCTGCTCGCTCAATTCCCGCACCCGACCGCGTTTCAGTTGCGGCGGCAGGCTGAACGGGCCGTAGCGAACGCGAATCAGGCGGCTGACCGTGCACTTGACCGCCTCGAACATGCGGCGCACCTCGCGATTACGCCCCTCATAGATGGTCACGTGATACCAATGATTGGCCCCCTCGCCCCCCCGGTCTTCCAGGGAAGCGAAGCTGGCCGGACCATCTTCCAGCTCGATGCCACCGAGCAGGAGTTTTTGTGACTCTTCGGTCAGTTCGCCCAGCACCCGCACGGCGTATTCGCGAACCAGCTCGGAACTCGGGTGCATCAGTTTGTTGGCCAGTTCGCCCGAAGTCGTGAATAGCAACAGCCCCGAGGTATTGAAATCGAGACGTCCCACTGCAATCCAGCGTCCGCCGCGAATGCGCGGCAAGGCCGCAAACACCGAGGGACGGCCATCCGGATCGTCACGCGAAACGATCTCGCCTTCCGGCTTGTGATAAACCACGACACGCGGCGTCTTGGTCGTCGTAAAACGCATATTGACCAGGCGACCACCGATTTTCACCTTGTCGGTCGGCACCACGGATTGACCGAGCTGCGCCATTACCCCATTGACGGTAATGCGACCAGCCGCAATCCACTCTTCCATTTCGCGACGCGAACCAATCCCTGCCTGGGCCAGCACTTTCTGCAAGCGCTCCGGCTTGGATTCGAGCAGCGGCTTGCCATTACGCCCCACCGTGCCGCGATTGGCTCGACCGGACTGCGGCCCGAGACGCTGCCGCTTCGGCTTGACAACGACTTCAGAGACAACCGCTTCGGCACTCTCCTCGCGCGGCGGGGAATCGCGATTAGCCCCCCGCACCGCGCTGCGGGCCGCTCCCATTTTGAAACGCGGCCGCTCTCCGGCCGCTTCCGGCCGACTTCCTGCAGCCTCGGCTTTTTTCATCGGCGCGCGCAACGGGGTTTTTTTAGTTTTCATACTTCAGCTCCAGTGTCTGGCTGATTTGTTCGAGCGGCGGCAGTTCGCTGACGCTACGCAAGCCCAGATCATCAAGAAATTGTTTGGTCGTGGCAAACAGTGCCGGCCGACCAGGCGTCTCGCGATGACCGACAACATCGATCCAGCCGCGTTCTTCCAGGGTTTTGACTACATTGGTGTTAACCGCCACACCACGGATTTCCTCGATATCGCCCCGCGTCACCGGTTGACGATAGGCGATGATGGCCAAGGTTTCCAGCACCGCCCGTGAATACTTCGGCGGTTTTTCCGGGTTCAGGCGATCGAGATAAGGCAGATACTCGGCCCGCGTCCGGAAACGCCAGCCGGACGCCAGTTGCACCAGCTCAACCGGACGCTCGACATACTCGGTACGCAGGTCGTCGAGCAATTTGCGCAACATGTCCGTCGACAACTCGTCGTCGAACATCTTGCGCAACTCAAGCGGCGTCATCGGCTCGCGCGCCGCGAGCAGCGCTGCCTCAAGCACCTTCTTGACCAGACTCGGTTCCACCCTGATGCACTCTCACATAAATCGGCGCAAAGGCCTCGGTTTGGGTAAATTCAACCAGCTTTTCACGCGCCAGTTCGAGAATGGCCAGGAAATGCACGACCAGACCCGGTGCGCCCATCTCCGGATCGAACATGGTTTCAAACTGCACGAAACCGCCGCGTTCCTGCAACAAACGCAGAATGATGCCCATATGTTCGCGCACCGACAACTCTTCGCGACTGATCTTGTGATTCCGGGTCAGCCGGGCCTGGCGCACCACCGCCATCCAGGCCTCCTTCAGATCGTCGACCGAGACCTCCGGCAAACGCTGCAGCAAGGATTTCTCGACCAGCGTTTCCACCCAGAAAAATTCACGCTCCGCCTGCGGCATCTCGTTAAGTCGCTGGCCGGCGATCTTCATCTGCTCGTATTCCATCAGGCGGCGCACCAGTTCGGCGCGCGGATCTTCCGCCTCGTCGCCCTCGCCCAGTTTCGGACGCGGCAGCAGCATGCGCGACTTGATCTCGATCAGCATCGCCGCCATCACCAGATACTCGGCCGCCAACTCCAGGTTGCTCGCCTCCATGCTGTCGATGTAGTCGAGATACTGCCGGGTCAACGGCGCCATCGGGATATCGAGAATATCGACGTTGGCCTTGCGAATCAGGTAAAGCAGCAGATCAAGCGGCCCCTCGAAGGCGTCGAGCATGATCTCCAACGCATCCGGCGGAATGTACAAATCCTGCGGCAAGGTTTCCATCGCCTCGCCATAGATGCGGGCGACCGGCACAAACAGTGCCGCCTGAGGAGTATCCACCGCGAGATTCATCGTCACGCAGCGGCCGAACGGCTCTTGCTCTTGTAATGCAGATGCAGATTGCGCAGATAGATCACGACCGGCAAAGCCTGCCCGAAAATGAAGACAGGATCGCGGCGATGGATGGCGTAAATGACCAGCACCAGGCTACCCGCCAGGCTGAAGTACCAGAAGGCAACCGGGATCACCACCCGCTTCGCCTTTTCGCTGCTCCACCACTGGATCACGAAACGCATCATGAACAGCGCCTGGCCGGCAAAACCGATACCGATCCAGACCAGGCTTTCCCAATCGTAACCAAACATCAGTGGTATTCCAGCCCCATCGCTTCGCGCACGTCACGCATCGTCTCGCGGGCATATTCACGGGCCTTTTCGCAGCCGTCGGCAATGATGTTCTTGACCAGCGTCGGATCGTCGAGATAAACCTGAGCCCGCTCACGCATCGGCGCCTGCTCGCGCAGGATGCCGTCGATGACCGGCTGCTTGCACTCGATGCAACCGATGCCCGCCGTGCGGCAACCTTGTTGCACCCATTCCTTGGTAGCTTCGTCGGAATAAACCTGATGCAACTGCCAGACCGGGCAACGCGCCGGATCGCCCGGATCGGTACGACGCACGCGATTGGTGTCAGTCGGCATGCTCTTGACCTTCTTGGCGACGGAGTCTTCGGATTCGCGCAGGGTGATCGTGTTGTGATACGACTTCGACATCTTCTGACCATCCAACCCCGGCATCTTGGAGGCTTCGGTCAGCAGGTAGCCGGGCTCGACCAGAATCATCTTGCCGGTGCCCTCCAGGAAGCCGAACAGGCGCTCACGATCGGCAGCGGAAAGATGCTGGATCTCGTTGAGCATGGCCTTGGCCTGCTCGATCGCTTCCTTGTCGCCGTTCTGCTGGAAACGGGTGCGCAATTCGTCGTAAAGACGGGCCTTCTTGCCGCCCAATTTCTTGACGGCTTCGCGGGCCTTGTCTTCGAAGCCGGGCTCGCGGCCGTACATGTGATTGAAGCGGCGCGCCAGTTCGCGGGTAAATTCGACGTGCGGAATCTGATCTTCGCCGACCGGCACCTTGTCGGCACGGTAGATCAGGATGTCCGCGCTCATCAGCAGCGGATAGCCGAGGAAACCATAGGTCGTCAGATCCTTGCCGGCCAGCTTTTCCTGCTGGTCCTTGTAGGTCGGCACGCGTTCAAGCCAACCGAGCGGCGTCATCATCGACATCAGCAAATGCAGCTCGGCGTGCTCCGGCACCTTGGACTGGATAAACAAGGTTGCCTGATTCGGGTCCACCCCGGCTGCCAGCCAGTCGATCACCATGTCCCAGGTTGCCTGCTCGATCCCCTGCGGATTGTCGTAATGGGTCGTCAGCGCGTGCCAGTCGGCAGCGAAAAACAGGCAGGGATACTCATGCTGGAGCTTGACCCAGTTCTTGAGAACACCATGGTAATGACCAAGATGGAGTGCGCCGGTCGGGCGCATGCCGGAAAGAACACGTTCTGCGTACATAGTCGATCAATAAAGTCCAAAAATGGATTCAATAAGCCGCACGGCAAACGACACCAGCGGGTCCATCACCGCGCCGAGGATACCGGTGAACAGCAACAGCAACAAAATCGGGAACCCCCAGCGCTCCAGTTGCGCAAATTTCCAGGCCAGGGAATGCGGCAGCAGGCTGACGGCAATTCGCCCGCCATCGAGTGGCGGCAGGGGCAAGAGATTGAGCACCATCAGCACACAATTGACGGCGACACCGATCTTGCTCATCTCGGTCAACGGGATGGTGAAATCGTTGTTCGGCATCACCCAGGCCAGCTTGAGCGCCACCGCCCAGCACAGGGCCATGAACAGATTGGCTCCTGGTCCGGCAGCCGCCACCCAGAACATGTCTTTCTTCGGATCGCGCAGCCGGCTGAAATCGACCGGCACCGGCTTGGCATAGCCGAACAGGAATGAACCGCCCGAGAAAAGCAGAATGGCGATCGGGATGACGATGGTCCCCATCAGGTCGATATGACGCAGCGGATTGAGGCTGATCCGCCCCATCTGCCAGGCCGTCGGATCGCCGAAGTGGCGGGCCGCATAGCCGTGCGCCGCCTCATGCAGGGTGATCGCGAAAATCACCGGCAAGGCAGCCACGGCAAGCGTCTGGATAATGCTTTCGATCATCGCGTCAGACGAGCCCGAAAAGGTCCAGCGGTCCGCGCCCGGCCCGCACCAGTTCCGGCGAGGCGCCGGTCAGGTCGATCACCGTCGTCGGCTCGGTGCCGCAATGACCGGCGTCGAGGATCAGTTCGATCTGGTCCTCCAGGCGATCCTGGATTTCCCAGCCTTCAGTCAGCGGCAACTCATCGCCCGGCAATTGCAAGGTCGTCGTCAGTAACGGCTCGTTCAACTCCTCGAGCAAGGCCAGCGCAACGGGGTGGTCCGGCACGCGCAGACCGATCGTCTTGCGCTTCGGGTGCAACACGCGGCGCGGCAGTTCCTTGGTACCTTCCAGGATGAAGGTATAGCTCCCCGGCGTCGCCGCCTTGAGCAGACGATACTGGGCGTTGTCAACACGGGCGAAATGGGCGATTTCGGAAAGATCGCGCACCATCAACGTCAGATGATGCCGTTCATCCATCTGGCGAATCAGGCGGATACGATCCAGCGCCTCCTTGTCGCCCAGGCGGCAACCCAGCGCGTAGCAGGAATCGGTCGGCAAAGCGACCACCGCACCATTGCGGATGAATTCGGCAGCCTGCACAAGCAGGCGCGACTGCGGCGAATCAGGATGAATATTGACGACACGAGCCATGGTGAATTAACGAATCAGACGCCAGACCGGTTTCAGGTCTTCCGGCAGTTGCGGCAACTTGCCGAGATCGACATAGCTTTCTTCCGGCCCGTGAAAATCCGAGCCGCGCGACGCATGGAAGGCGTAATGGCGGGCCAGGCGGGCAAAATGCAGCACATGGTCGGGAGAATGGCTGCCACAGGTCACTTCAATGCCCTGCCCGCCGACTTCCTTGAATTCATCGAGAAACTTGCGCATCTCGCCACCGGACATCTTGTAGCGCCCGGGATGCGCCACCACGGCCACCCCGCCGGCGGCGGTGATCCAGCCCACCGCCTCGGCCAGCGTCGCCCAGCGATGATCGACATAACCCGGCTTGCCCGGCGTCAGATAATGCTGAAACACGCCCGGCACGTCGCGGGCGATGCCGATCGACACCAGGTAGCGGGCGAAATGCGCCCGCGAAATCAGGCTCGGATTGGTGGCGTAACACAACGCCCCCTCATAAACGCCCGGAATGCCGATGGCCGCGAGCGCATCGCCCATCCGCCGGGCGCGTTCGACGCGCCCGATGCGCAACGCGTCGAGGCCGCCGCTCAATTCCGGATACAGCCTGTCGAAACCCAGTCCGACGATATGGATCGGCGTACTTTTCCACTCGATCGAGATTTCGACGCCATTGACGAAGCGCATCCCGGCCTCTTCCGCGACTTGCTTAGCCTCGGCGAGACCGCCGAGATCGTCATGATCGGTCAGCGCCCAAAGGTCGACACCATTGGCGGCGGCGCGCCTCGCCACTTCATGCGGCGGCAGCAAGCCGTCGGAAACGGTCGAATGGCAGTGAAAATCGAAATTGACGGGGGTCACGAGTACTGGATGTAAGGTAAATGGGGAGTTTATCACGAAGGTCCGGGCCGTCCGGCCTCCATTGTGCGCTGCAGCAGGTTGATTAGATGCCGGCATCCCGTTATAGTGCCCTCCGTTCTGTGGGAGAGCGCAGATTCAGTCTGCCGCCGAAGGCGCAATTTCACCCGAAAACGCTCAGGTAAAAGGACCGCAGAACCAAAGCATGGTCCGCCATGTTTTGAAACTCTGGAGAGCGGCGTCAACAGCGCCCACCGATGGGGCAAATCTCTCAGGTATCGAGGACAGAGGGGTGAAACGCAAGATTCGTTCTTTCGTTTCACCCCTTTTCCGTTTCTAGAACCGACGTCATAAAACGTCAGTAAAGGATTGATATGCTGAAGAAAACGGTTTTGAATGCCGCGCACCGTGCGCTGGGCGCCCGGATGGTCGATTTTGGCGGCTGGGACATGCCGGTCAACTACGGTTCGCAGATCGAAGAGCACCACGCCGTGCGTAACGATTGCGGCATGTTCGACGTCTCCCACATGTGCCCGGTCGACCTGGTCGGCAAGGATGTGCGGCCATTCCTCTCCCGCCTGGTCGCCAATGATGTCGCCAAGCTGCAGGTCTCCGGCAAGGCGCTCTATGCCGCCATGCTCAACGACGCCGGTGGCGTCATCGACGACCTGATCATCTACTTCCTCAGCGAAACCCGCTTCCGCCTGGTAGTCAATGCCGGCACCGCCTTGAAGGACCTCGACTGGATGCAGGCCAAGGTCGCCGAATGGCAGCTCGATGTCACCATCACCCAGCGTCGCGACGGCAACCAGCCGCTCGGCATCATCGCCTTGCAGGGCCCAAATGCCCGCGCCAAGGTGTGGTCCGTGCTGCCCCAGGCCAAGGCCGCTACGGAAGGGCTGAAGCCCTTCTTCGCCGCCGAGGTCGACCAGTACTTCATCGCCAGCACCGGCTATACCGGTGAAGACGGCTACGAAATCATGCTGCCGGCCGACCAGGCCGAAGCCCTTTGGAACACGCTGCACGCCGCCGGCGTCGCGCCTTGCGGCCTGGGCGCCCGCGATACGCTGCGCCTCGAAGCCGGGATGAACCTGTACGGACAGGACATGGACGAAACGGTTTCGCCGCTCGATGCCGGCCTGGCCTGGACCGTCGCCCTCAAAGACGACCGCGACTTCGTCGGCAAGGCCGCCCTGCTCGCCCATGGCCAACAGAAAGCTTTCCTCGGCCTGATCCTGCTCGACAAGGGCGTCCTGCGCGGTCACCAGAAGGTCATCACCGCCAGCGGCGAAGGCGAAATCACTTCCGGTTCGTTCTCGCCCACCCTGCAGCAATCCATCGCCCTGGCCCGCCTGCCGCTCGGCGTCGCCATCGGCGACGAAGTCGAAGTCGATATCCGTGGCAAGGCCCTCAAAGCCAAGGTCGTCAAACCCGTATTCGCCCGCAACGGCAAAGCAGTCATCTAATCTCTTTTTAATAAATTCGCCCATTCAGGAGAAAACCATGTCGAACGTTCCCGCCAATCTCAAGTACGCCGCCTCCCACGAATGGATGCTGCTCAACGCTGACGGCACCGTCACCGTCGGCATCACCGACCACGCCCAGGAAGCCCTCGGCGACCTCGTCTTCGTCGAGCTGCCGGAAGTCGGTGCGCATTTCGATGCCGAAAAGGAAATCGCCGTCGTCGAGTCGGTCAAGGCTGCTGCCGACGTCTATGCACCGATCGCCGGTACCGTCACCGAAGTCAATCAGGCCACCGCCGACGCGCCGGAATCGGTCAACCAGGAACCTTACTCGGCCTGGCTGTTCAAGCTGAAGCCGGACAACTCCGCCGACCTCGACGCCATGCTCGACGCCGCCGCCTACCAAGGCATTGCCGACGCCGCCTAAGCCGGAATCGCCCTTCCCGCCGCGGCGGGAACCCGCTAGCCATGTGTCGCCCCGGCCCGCCGGGGTGACGCAGGTGGTATCGACCTTTCACAAGGAATGCCCATGCCTTTGAATCAATCCCTTTCTGCCCTCGAGCAGAACGACGAGTTCATTGCCCGTCACATCGGCCCCTGTTCGACCGAAATTTCCGCCATGCTCGCCGCCATCGGCGCCGACAGCCTGGAACAACTGATCGACCAGACCGTTCCCGCCGCCATCCGTCTGCCGGCCGACCTGCCGCTCGCCGCGCCGCAGCGCGAACATGAAGCGCTCGCCGCGCTCAAGGCCATCGCCGGCAAGAATGTCGTCAACAAGTCCTGCATCGGCATGGGCTACTACGACACGCTGACGCCCAAGGTCATCCTGCGCAACGTGCTGGAAAACCCGGGTTGGTACACCGCCTACACGCCCTACCAGGCCGAGATTGCCCAAGGCCGCCTGGAAGCGCTGCTCAACTTCCAGCAAATGGTCACCGACCTGACCGGCCTCGAAATCGCCAACGCCTCGCTGCTTGACGAAGCGACTGCCGCCGCCGAAGCGATGACCATGGCCCGCCGCGTTTCCAAGTCCAAGTCGAACCGTTTCCTGGTTGATGCCGCCTGTTTCCCGCAGACCATCGACGTGGTCAAGACCCGCGCCGGTTACTTCGGCTTCGAGTTGGTCATTGCCGGCCTCGACACCGTCAAGGACGACGAATTCTTCGGCGCCCTGCTGCAGTATCCCAACGACAACGGCGAAGTCCGCGACCTCAGCGAAATCATCGCCAAGCTCAAGGCCAAGGGTACGACGGTCGCCGTCGCCACCGATCTGATGGCGCTGACGCTGCTCAAGTCGCCCGGCGCGATGGGCGCCGACATCGCCCTCGGCTCCAGCCAGCGCTTCGGCATCCCGATGGGCTTCGGCGGCCCGCACGCCGCCTTCTTCGCCACCCGCGAAGCCTTCGTCCGCTCGATGCCGGGCCGCATCATCGGCGTCTCCAAGGATGCCCGCGGCAAGACGGCCTACCGCATGACGCTGCAGACGCGCGAACAGCACATCCGCCGCGAGAAGGCCAACTCCAACATCTGCACCTCGCAGGTGCTGCTCGCCAACATGGCCGGCATGTACGCCGTCTATCACGGCCCGCAAGGCCTGAAGACCATCGCCGGCCGCATCCACCGCCTGACCGCGATCCTGGCCGAAGGCCTGAAGCGGGCCGGGGTCAGCGTCCTGACCAAGCAGTTCTTCGACACCGTGCATTTCGATCTCGGCGCCCGTGCCGATTCGGTCTATCACGACGCCCTGGCGGCCGGCTACAACCTGCGCCGCGTTTCAGCCGGCGTGCTGGGCATCGCTTTCGACGAAACGACGACGCGCCACGACGTGGCCGTGCTGTTCAAGCTGATCGCCCAGGTCACCCTTGATGTCGACGCCATCGACGCCCAGGTTGCCGCAGCCGATCCCGCACTGCCCGCCACGCTGTTCCGCAGCGATGCCATCCTCGGCCACCCGGTGTTCAACACGCATCACACCGAGCACGAGATGCTGCGCTACTTGAAGTCGCTGCAGAACAAGGACCTGGCGCTCGACCATTCGATGATCTCGCTCGGCTCCTGCACCATGAAGCTCAACGCCACCAGCGAGATGATTCCGGTCACCTGGCCGGAGTTTGGCGGCCTGCACCCGTTCGCCCCGCGCGACCAAGCCGTTGGCTACCTGGAAATGATCGCCAGCCTGACCGAATGGCTGAAGACCGTCACCGGTTTCGACGCCATCTGCATGCAGCCCAATTCCGGCGCCCAGGGCGAATACGCCGGCCTGGTGGCAATCGCCCGCTACCACGCCAGCCGTGGCGAGGCCCACCGCAACGTCTGCCTGATCCCGAAATCGGCCCACGGCACCAACCCGGCCACCGCCCAGATGGCCAGCATGAAGGTCGTCGTGGTCGATTGCGACGACAACGGCAACGTGGACGTTAGCGACCTGAAGGCCAAGGCCGAGGAACACAAGGACGACCTGGCCTGCCTGATGATCACCTACCCATCGACCCACGGCGTCTTCGAGGAAGCCATTCGCGACATCTGCGCCATCGTGCACGCCAACGGCGGCCAGGTGTATATGGACGGTGCCAACCTCAACGCCCAGGTTGGCCTGACCTCGCCCGGCTTCATCGGCGCCGACGTCAGCCACATGAACCTGCACAAGACCTTCGCCATCCCGCACGGCGGCGGCGGACCGGGCATGGGCCCGATCGGTCTCAAGGCGCATCTGGCGCCGTTCATGGCCGACCACACGGTCGCCGCCACCGGTCCGGCCGATCGCGTCAATGCCGGCCAGGGCGCGGTTTCCGCCGCGCCCTTCGGCTCGGCCTCGATCCTCACCATCTCCTGGATGTACCTGGCCATGCTCGGCGGTGAGGGCGTCAAGAAGGCGACGCAAGTTGCCATCCTCAACGCCAACTACGTCGCCCAGCAGTTGAAGGCGCATTACCCCGTGCTCTACGTCGGCAAAAACGGCCGCGTCGCCCACGAGTGCATCTTCGACATTCGCCCGCTCAAGGCAGCGACCGGGATCAGCGAAACCGACATCGCCAAGCGCCTGATGGACTATGGTTTCCATGCGCCGACGGTGTCCTTCCCGGTGGCCGGCACGATCATGGTCGAGCCGACGGAATCCGAATCGAAGGCCGAACTGGACCGCTTCATCGAAGCCCTGATCGCCATCCGCGAAGAAATCCGTCAGATCGAGAACGGCGTCTGGACGGCCGACAACAATCCGCTGAAGAATGCCCCGCATTCCCAGGCCGATGTCATCGATGCCGACTGGAAGCACCCGTACAGCCGCGAACAGGCCGTTTTCCCGCTGCCCTGGGTGGCGGCCAACAAGTTCTGGCCGAGCGTCAATCGCATCGACGATGTCTATGGCGACCGCAACCTGAACTGCGCCTGCCCGCCGATGGAAGCGTACGCAAACTGATGGCCGTCGATCTCTCTGCCATTGCCAAGTGGCCCAACGTCCCCGCCTGTTACGACTGGTTGTCGCTCGACCGGCGGGGCGACTGGCGATTGCAGGGAGAACGCGTCAGCCACCGCGGCCTGATCGACTTCATCAACCGGCAGTATGGCTGTGACGAAGCCGGCAACTGGTTCCTGCAGAACGGGCCGCAGCGGGTTTATGTCAGCCTCGCCTGCGCCCCCTGGGTCTTCCGCCGCGAGGCGGCTGGCTGGCTCGGCCACACCGGCCAGCCAGCCGGTGCGGTCAAGGCCATCCATGTCGACGAAGAAGGCAATGTGCTGCTCGCCACCGAACTCGGCATCGGCCTGCTCGATGATCGCGACCTGGCGCAGTTCCTGGCCGAATGCACGCTCGAAGATGGCCGCCCAGCCGACGAGGCGGCCTTTCTCGCCTTGCTTGCTGGCGGCGATAGCGCCATCCGCTGGCATGACATCCCGCTGGACAACATCGCTGCCGCCGATCTGCCGCAGCGCTACGGCTTCATCGCCACACCCCGCCCCTGAGGTCTCTGGCGTTCAAATTGCTTCGCCCTTGCGCATGACGATCATTTGTCGGAAAGCGCACAAGGCATGGCCACTCTCCCCGATCCGCCGCCCCATCCGGTCATCCGCTGGGCCGAACTGCATCTCACCGATCCGCAGCATATCGACTGCACGACCACCGTCATGCTCAAGATCCTCGACGGCAAGTGCAAGATGGACACCCAGAACAAGGCGGTGATGCCGCTGCTCTACGAGGTGGCCCGGCGGCGTCCGGGCAAGCTGCTGGACGAGGCCTACCACAGCCTGATCGCCCAGGCCCGACAAGGCATGGACGAGGCGATGACGCTGTTCATCTACGAAAAGCGCCTGCTCGCCGAAACCATGCTGTCGCGCCCGGTGATGAAGGCCTACAAGGCCTGGCTGCGTCAGCACGGCATCCTGCAGCGCCCGGATAGCGCCGAGTGAAGCGGCTCCCGGCAGCGGCGGGCCGGCCATTGCCGCCTGTCAGGAATCAGCGATTGATCGCCTTGGCGCCGGCCGTTGCCACCTGCTCGTCCTGGTCGGCCCGCACGCCGGACACCCCGACCGCGCCGATCACTTCGCCATTGACCACGATCGGCACGCCACCTTGCAGGAAGACCTGGCCATCGACCGAAAGCAGTGCCGCGCGCCCCTTGTTGATCGCCTCTTCCAGCGCCGCGCTCGGACGCTTGAACAGGGCCGCCGTGCGGGCCTTGCCGATGGCGATATCGACACTCGGTCGCTGCGCGTTGTCGAGACGATCGATGGTCAACGGGTAACCGGCATCGTCGGCGACAACGATCACCACGTTCCAGCCATTGGCCTTGGCCTCGGCGGTGGCGGCCACGACGGCCTTGCGCGCCTCGGCCAGGGTCAGCGCCTTCTTGTCGACCAATTGCGCCTGGGCGGTCAGGGAAGCCGCCAGCAGCGTGGCGGCGGTCAGGAACTTGAAACCTTTATGCATTTTTTGTCTCCTCGGATTATCGGCAAAACCTGGCGATCGCCAGGCGCGTTGCCACAACATCGCAATACGGCAACGCTGTCGCACTATAGCGACTATCCGGCTAAAGACGAGACCGGGAAAACCCGACTAGCATCAGCGCCAGCACCGGCAATCAGGAGGCGCAATGCGCCTGTTGCCAGGCATGCAGTTCGGGCAGGCAGCTTGCCGCATCGTCGAGCAGGGCCGCGTTGGCCTGGAGGAGCGCCTTGCGCTGCCGGGCGCTGAGCCGCGATGGATAGATCGGCTGCAGCTCGACCACCAGATCGCCCGCCGAATTCTTGCCGCGACCGGGGTAGCCCTGGCCGGCCAGGCGCAGCTGGCGAGCTTCCGCACTCCCCGCCTCCAGGACATGGCGCAGCTTGCCGCCCGGCCGCGGCAAGTCGATTTCGCCACCGGCGAGCAAGGCCAGAACGCTGACCGGCATCGCAAAATGCAGGTCCCGCCCGCGCAACTGGTAAAGCGGATGGCTGCGGATCACCACGGTCAGGTAAAGATCACCGGCCTGCAGGTCTTCGCTTTCCGGTTCGCCCTGCCCGGCCAGGCGCAACTCGTCGCCGGGCAGCATGCCGTGCGGAACGCGGATATCGAGGCTGACCTCGGCGATTTCCCGGCCGCTGCCGCCGCAATCCGGGCAGACCCGCTCACTGAAAAAGCCTCGCCCACCGCATTCGGTGCAGGGCACGAGAACGCGCTCGGCATCGCGGACCCGGCCGCTGCCATGGCATTCGCCGCAGAAACGGGTGCGGGCGAAACCATGCTCGCCACTGCCGTCGCAGGTCGGGCAGGCCTTGCCGCGGGTGTAATGAATGGTCTTGCGGCAGCCGCTCACCGCTTCTTCGAGATCGAGTTCGATATTGAGCCGGATATCGGCTGCCTGCGGCGCCTCGGGCTCGGCGGCTGGCGGCGGGGCGTGATCCGGCTCCGCGGCCGCTTCACTATCGGCCTGGACTTCTTCCTCGACGGCGACATCGCCGGCCATCAACTGGTCGTAGGCAGCACGAATCTGCTTGAAGCGCTCGGTCGCCTCCGGATGGTCGTTGCGATCCGGGTGCCAGCGCATCGCCAGCCGGCGGTAGGCGCGCTTCCATTCGGCCGGGCTGGCCTCCCGGCTTATATCGAGGACGATATAGGGATCGAGTTCCATCGCCTAACGATCGTGTCCGCTGACCGGGGGCAGCACCCGGGCGATCAGCGCCGAGATCAGGCTGGCCGTTGCGCCATGCCGGTCGCGATCCGGGTTGTATTCGACAATTTCCAATGCCCGCAGGCCGGGTAACCCGGCCAGCCGCTGCAAGGCTGCCAAGACATCGGCGGCGAGCAGGCCATCCGGCTCCGGGCTACCGACCCCGGGGGCCAGCATCGGGTCGATGGCATCGAGATCGATCGTCACGCCGAATCCACCTGGCGCGGCGCCGACGATCCCCATGGCCTCGGCCAGGCAGGCGGCAAAGCCGCGCCGGGTGATTTCCTCGCTGTCGATGATGCGCACGCCCATGCCCTGCAGGAACTCGACCTCCTCCGGCTCGCAGCTGCGCGGCCCGAGCACGACCACATGGGCAGCGCTGACCTGGACGCCCTTCAGGCCGATATTGAGCAGGCGCTTGTCGCCCCGGCCCAGCAGGCAGGCCAGCGGCATGCCGTGGATGGCGCCGGAATAGCTGGTTTCCGGGGTATGTGCATCGAGGTGGGCGTCGACCCAGAGCAAGCCGACCGGCTCCCCGACAAAACGTGCAACACCGCTCCAGGTACCGATCGCCACAGAATGGTCACCGCCGATCACTAGCGGGAACTCACCCTCTGCCAGGGTCAGTGCCACTTCATCGGCGAGATGCCGGCATAGCTCGGCGATCCGCCCGGCCGTCGAGGCTCCGTCGTCCTCTGGAGCGAACAGGGTCCGCCCCCAGTCGAGCAATGGATGGTGCTGCAATTCGTGCCAGGCCTGGGCGTGATGAAATGCCACCGGCCCGTCGGCGCAGGCGCGATCCTGCGCACCGAGGCCGCTGGCGGCGCCGGTGATGCGGATACGACTGGGCTTTTTTGCTTTGAAAGGTTTCATCGACTCAACGCAGGGCTGGCGTGCGGGCTGCCTCCATCGATTTCGACCGGGCCGGCAGCGCGTCGTTCATGCCCGACAAGTCGTCATGAACGGGCGGATTATAGGCCATCGACAAGCCCCCGCACGGCAGGCACGCCGGCC
>Ga0209798_10001332_pt1 | contig 14914 bp, 8 predicted proteins | sample DOMMetBare3Fresh_FD_187475 | JGI IMG/M metagenome (GOLD analysis project Ga0209798, IMG submission 187475) | Wetland sediment microbial communities from St. Louis River estuary, USA, under dissolved organic matter induced mercury methylation -... | ecosystem: Environmental > Aquatic > Freshwater...
CACCGTGGCCTCGGCGATGAAGGCGATGAGCCGGAGCCGGCCGCCGCAGGCGAGGACGTCCACGGCGAAGACCTTCTTGAGGAGGTCGGCCCAGGGGAGGCGGTAGGTGCGCGCCGGCCGGTCGGGCTTCGGTGGCGGCTTGCCGGGCGTCGAGGACGAGGCGGAGGCGTCGGCCCGGGTCGGTGCGGCTGCAGGAAGCGACTGCAGCAGATCGTCGCCCTCGTGAAGGAGAAGGGGCTCGAGGTCCAGGCCGCCATCCAGGGCGAGGCGGTACGGACCACGCGGAAGAAGCGGGACGACCTCCAGGCCTCCAGGCAGGCGATCCGCACGGCCGCGCTGGGCGTCCCGCTCCAGTTCCAGAACTTCCGCGAGTGAAGGCTACCGGCCGAGCGGGACCGGGCGCCGCTCCTCCGTGTTCGTCGCGCCGTCGCCGAGCTGGCCCGAGCCGTTGGAGCCCCAGGTCCAGAGCGTCCCGTCGGACTTGATGCCGATCGCGTGGTCGCTGCCGGCGGCGACGGAGGCGAAGCCGGTGCCGACCTGTGCCGGCGCGTGCCGGTCGGCGTAGCCGCCGTCGCCGAGCTGCCCGTAGTAATTCCAGCCCCAGGCCCAGAGCGTCCCGTCCGCCTTCAGCGCGTGCGCGTGGTGCTTCCCGGCGGCGATCCCGGTGAACCCGGTTCCGACCGCGACGGGGAGCAGCCGGTCCACGCCCGTGCCGTCGCCGACCTGGCCGTACCCGTTGTAGCCCCACGCCCAGAGCGAGCCGTCCGCCTTCAGCGCGACCGTGTGTAGCCAGCCGCCGGCGACGGACGTGAACCCGGTCCCGACCTTGACCGGAAGGTGCACGCCGAACGCCGTCGTCGTGCCGATCCCGAGCTGCCCGCGCTCGTTGGCGCCCCACGCCCAGAGCGTCCCGTCGGCCTTCAGCGCCAGGGTGTGGTTGTCTCCCGCCTCCACCGCGGCGAACCCGCTCCCGATCTGGAGGGGCGTGCTCCGGCCCGTCGTGGTGCCGTCGCCGAGCTGACCGTCCGAGTTGTTGCCCCACGCCCAGAGCGTGCCGTCCGTCTTGAGGGCGACGGTGTGGTAGCCGCCGGCCGCGGCCGCCGCGTACCCCGTCCCGATCTGCACGGCGCTCGTCCGGTCGGTCGTCGTCCCGTCGCCGATCTGGCCGTACCGGTTGTCGCCCCAGGCCCAGAGCGTGCCGTCGGGCTTCAGCGCGACCGTGTGGAGCCCGCCGGCGGAGATCGACGCGTAGCCGGCGCCCTGGGCCTGGACGCGCATGGCGCGGCTGGTCGTCGTCCCGTCGCCCAGCTCGCCGCTGCCGTTGCCGCCGAACCCCCAGGCCGTGCCGTCCGACTTGAGGGCCATCGTGCGGCCGAAGCCGCCGTCCGCGGACGCGAACCCGCTGCCGATCCGGACGGGCGCGGGGTGGTCGAGCGCCGTCCCGTCGCCGAGCTGGGCGTAGCCGTTGTCGCCCCACGCCCAGAGCGTCCCGTCCGCGGTCGCGGCGACCGTGTGCAGCCCACCCGCGGACGCGGACGCGAAGCCGCTCCCGATCTGGATTGGCGCGTGCGCCTCGAGGAAGGTCCCGTCGCCGAGCTGGCCGTCCGAGTTGGCGCCCCACGCCCAGAGCGTGCCGTCGCTCTTCACTCCGACCGAGTGGCGGCTGAGCCACACCGATCCGGTGGCGCCCGCGCTCGCGGAGGCGAACCCGCTCCCGACGAGCACCGGAGCCCAGCGGTCCGTGGTGGTCCCATCGCCGAGCTGGCCGGCGTAGTTTCGGCCCCAGGCCCAGAGCGTCCCGTCGGTCTTCACGGCGACCGCGTGGTCGAGCGCCGCGGTGACGGAGGCGAACCCGCTCCCGACCTGCACGCGCGTGTAGCGCGGCCCCACGTTCGTCCCGTCGCCGAGCTCGCCGTCGACGTTGCTGCCGGACGCCCAGAGCGTCCCGTCGGCCTTCAGGGCGTGGGTGGAGCCGCCGCCGGCGGACGCCGACGCGAACCCCGTCCCGACCTGCCTCGGCACGAGTGTGTCGGTGGCGGTGCCGTCACCGAACGCGCCGTTGGCGTTCCACCCCCACGCCCAGAGCGTCCCGTCCGTCTTCACCGCCACCATGTGCGACTGGCCCACGGACACGGACTTCCAGCTCGTGTCGGTCCCGATCCGCACCGGCGCCCAGCGGTCCGTCGTCGTGCCGTCGCCGAGCTCGCCCGAGGAGTTCGATCCCCAGGTCCACAGCGTCCCGTCCGTCTTCACCGCCGCCGAGTGGTCGAACCCGGCCGCGACGAAGGCGAAACCGGTCCCGATCCTCACCGGAACCGTGCGCCGCTGCTGGGTCCCGTCCCCGAGCTGGCCGGAGTAGTTGTAGCCCGACGCCCAGAGCGTCCCGTCCGTCTTCAGCGCCAGCGTGTGGAATTGGCCCGCCGCGACGTGCGCCCATGCCGGGCTGCACCACACGGCGACGGTCGTCACGTCGGACGCGACCACCGTGCCGCGCGGGTTCACGACGCCGCACTCGAGCCCGGGCGGCGTCTCGGCGATCGTCACCGCGTAGACGGTTCCCCCCACGACGGGCGTCGCAAACGCGAAGCTCGACGCGCCCGCGGCCGGCACGACGTTCGTCTGGCCGGGCGTGCCGAGGACGAGCCCGTCCGCCCCGAGCCCCGCGATGGTGCCGCGGATCGTGAAGGCGCTCAGGAACGCGACCGACGCCTTCTGCGCGAGGACGACCTGCCCCGCGCCCGGGTTCACGGTCGCGGTGGCGTCGCCGCTCGTCGTCACGGACGACGTCACCTGGAACGTCGCGACGCCGTCCGTCCCGGTCGTCGCGGATCCGGGGGTGATCGACCCCGTCCCCGAGTACGCGATCGAGACGGTCTGGCCGCCCATGACCCGGTTCGCGGTGTCGCGCACCGTCACCGTGACGGTCGCCGGCGTCGCACCGTCCGCAAGGAACGCGGGCCCGTTCACCGTCACCGCCGAGAGGCTCGCGCTCGGCGGCGCGGCGGTGAAGGTCACGATCGCGGTCGCGATCGGCGCCGCTGCGACGCTTGCGGTGATCGTCTGGGCCCCGCGCGCGTACGAGGCCGCGCTCCCCGAGGCGATCCCTCCCGCGGTCGTCGGGCCGGGCTGCACGAGCGTCGCGTCGCCCGACGACGAGAACGTCACCGCGGCGCCCGGGACCGCGTTCCCGTGCGCGTCCCGGACCGTCGCCGTGAGCGCGATCGGCGTCCCGTCGTCCGGACCCGAGGGCGGTGACGCCGCGAGCGTCGACTGGGCCGCGCTCGCCGCCCCGGCGGCGAAGGTCAGCGAGGCGTGCTGAGTCACCGCCACGCCGTCGATGGCGACGGACGCCACCTTGGGCTCCGCCTTCGTCGAGGCGACCGTCACGGTCGCGACGCCGCCCGCGTCGGTGACGGCGGTCGGCGCGGAGAGCTGGTTCCCCGTCCCGCTCACGGCGAACCGCGCGACCACGCCGGCGAGGGGGCTCCCCGACGCGTCGCGGGCCGTGGCGGTGAGCCCGATCGCGTCCGCGCCGTCGGCGCGGGCCTGCGCGGGCGCGGCGACGAGCGTCGAGCGGGCGGCGTCGACGCGGCTCGGGGCGGAGCCGTCCCCTCCGCCGCCGCACGCCACCTGCGCCGCCGCCGCGACCAACAGCACCACCGCGATCCCGCTCGTCCGCATGACGCTCGCCTCCCGGAGGACCGCGCGCCGTTCGCGCGCCGTCAGGCAGCCTAGCACGCGGGGCGTGTGACTCGCAGGAAACGGCGCGCGGTGTGCGACGGCCGCCGACGCTTGCCTACATCCCGGGTCGCCGCCTCACGCGGCGCCGGCGTCCTTCGTCTCGACGTACCCCTTCGCGAGCTTCTCGCGCACGAGCCGCGCCGCGGTTCGGGCCGCCGTCGCCGCGTCCGCGAAGAGCTTCTGCTGGGTCTGCCCGGCGAGTGGGAAGTTCAACCCGCGTCTTCGTGTCCGATGACGAGTCCCTCTGACAACGGACCGGCGATACGATCCCTCGGTTCAGGCGAACGCCGTCACGCCATGTGCGCCCCTGCAAGGGGCAGCCTGCCGCCAGCAGGACGAGGTTTGGCCTGACTGGCGAGGGCCTTAGTCAGGGAAGACGAAGTCGGCACCGTCGTAGCTCGGGCCGGGGTCGAGCAGGTCGGGCGGCGCCTAGGCGCGGGCGAGCGGCGGTCCCCGGGAGTCGAGGCCCAGGTGGTCGAGGATGCGAGCGCCTGGGCGGTCGCGGTCTAATCTAGTGACCCAGGAGCCGGATTGGCTGGATGGTCCACACGGCTCTGGGAGTTCCCCCCTCGTCCGCCGCCGGCACGAACTCGCACGAGTAGACGGCCTCCCGGATGCTGCGCGCGATCGGCGTCGGGACCGGCTGGAACAGGAGAAAGTCGCTCGCGCGTCCGTCAACATTCACCCCGTATTGGACGGTGAAGTGGCCGGTGACTCCCTCGAAGCCGCGTGGCAGCCTGACGCTACTGGCGATGCAGCCCGGCTCCTTCTCGCGCGGCCAACGCCAACCCGGCTTCGGGTACTGAATGTCGTCACCGGGGCGCGGCGACGCGGGCGCGTTCGCCACCGGCCCTGTCCCTGTCAGCCGGAACCACATTCGCCCGCCCGTGGCCGGGCGCGGGAATTCCCAGCCGGTGACGCCCTCCCGGACACAGCGCTGCACCGACTCCGAGGACTCGCCCAGCTTGACGATCACGCGGCTCACCCGGCCGTCGCGGCCGAGGGCGAAGCTCAGCACGCCATGCGATGGGTATTCGCGGCCGTCTGGGTACCGGTAGACCGGCAGACACGACGCGACCCGCGTGGCGCGCGCATCGAGAGGCGGCTGAACCAGCTGCACGTCGCTCATCGGCGCGGGCGGGTCGGCCTCGAGGGCCTCGCGCGTCAGGCCGAGCGGCTTGTGATCGCGCGCCGGCACGTAGAACTCGGCGTAGTGCAAGGCCCTCTGCAGGTCGCCCTCGTCCGGGGGGATCGAACGCTCGGGCTCGGTCTCGGGTGGAAGCTTCACCCGCGGCGTCCGCGCCATGTCGGGCGGCGGCCGGCCGGCCCGGGCGCAGGCGTCGGCGAGACCCAGCTCGCAGGCGCGGCCGTCGTCCTGGCGCACGCCCCGCCCGGCCGCGTAGAGCGCCCCCAGGTCGGCGCACGACTGGCCGTGCCCCCGCTCGCAGGCGGCCATGAGCCACGCCGCGGCTTCGCGCTCGTCGCGGGGGACGCCATCGCCACCGAGCGCCGTGAGGCCGCGGCGGGCGCAGGCGGCGGAGTCACCACGGCCACAAGCGAGGGCGTCGGGATCCTGGCGCGACGCGCGGGGCGTGGCGCAGGCGGCGGCGAAGAGGACAAGCGGCAGCGCGCGTCGCACGGGGCCTCCGATCGCGGATGGGATCGCGAGTAGGAAGTTCAACCCGCGTTTCGTGTCCGATAACGAGTGTTCCGTCAACAAGGCCGGGGAACCAACACCCGACCAGGGGGACGATCTCACGCTGCGTGCGCCCCCGCAAGGGTTAGTCCCCGCCGCCGAAACGAGGCTGGGCCCGGCCGGCGCGGGGCCTCTCACTCAGTCAGGGAAGACGGGGTCGGTGCTGTCGTAGCTCGGTGCAGGGTCGAGCAGGTCGGGCGGCGCCTACTCCTTCGCCTTCTCCTTCAGCTTCCGCCACCGCTCGGCGAGCTCCCGCTCGAGTCCGCTGCCGGAGAGCTTCACGATGCGCTCGCCGCGCAGCGCATCGGGGAGGTACTCCGCGGCGACGTGGTGCCCCTCGAAGTCGTGAGGGTAGCGGTAGCCGCCGCCGTAGCCGAGCGACTCCATGAGCTTCGTCGGCGCGTTGCGAAGCTCGAGCGGAACGGGGAGCGGCCCCTTCTCGGTGACGAGCCGCCGCGCCTCGCCGTAGGCGGCGATGGCGGTGTTCGACTTGGGCGCGAGGGCGAGGTAGATGGCCGCCTGGCTCATGGGCAGGACCCCCTCGGGCAGGCCGACCAGCTCCACCGCCTGGAGCGCGGAGGTGGCGACGACGAGCGCCATGGGGTCGGCGTTCCCCACGTCCTCGCTCGCGAAGATGACCATGCGCCGCAGGACGAAGCGCGGTTCCTCGCCCGCCTCCAGCATCCGCACCATGTAGTAGACGGCGGCGTCGGGGTCGGAGCCGCGCATCGACTTGATGAAGGCGGAGACGACGTTGTAGTGCTCCTCGCCCGCCTTGTCGTAGAGGAGCGCCTTGTGCTGGATCGCCTCCTCGGCGTCGGCGGCCGAGATCTCGCCCTTGCCGGCGAGCCGGACCGTCGCGGCGGCGACCTCGAGGGCGTTCAGGGCGCGCCGCGCGTCGCCCCAGGCGTACCGGGCGAGGAGTTCCCGCGCCTCGGGCGACACACGCACCGCGCCGGCGAGCCCGCGCGGGGAGGCCGCCGCCCGGTCGACGAGGCCGGCCACCTCCTCCTCGGTGAGCGCCCGGAGGGTCACCACCCGGCAGCGGGAGAGGAGGGCGGCGTTGAGCTCGAAGGAAGGGTTCTCGGTGGTGGCGCCGATGAGCGTCACCGTCGAGGCCTCGACGTGGGGCAGGAGCGCGTCCTGCTGCCCCTTGTTGAAGCGGTGGATCTCGTCGACGAAGAGGATGGTGCGCTGCCGGCTCATCTTCTTGCGCTGCCGCGCCGCCTCGACGATCTCGCGGATCTCCTTCACGCCTCCGAGCACGGCGCTGAAGGGCACGAAGAAGGCGCCGGTCTTCCCGGCGACGATGCGGGCGAGCGTGGTCTTGCCGGTGCCGGGCGGGCCCCAGAGGACGAGCGACGGTACCTGATCGGCCTCGACCGCCCGGCGCAGCGCGCTCCCCGGGCCGAGCACGTGCTCCTGCCCGACGAAGTCCTCGAGCCGCCGCGGACGCATCCGCTCGGCGAGGGGCTTCTGGGAGTCGTCCTGGTCGAGGGCCCGATCGAAGAGGTCCATGCCAAAGGCTTATATAATGCCGCGGATGGACGGCCAGCCCTGTCCGGTGCCCCGCAAGGTCGGCATCGTCGCGAAGAAGACCTCGGCGGAGGCCTCCGAGACCGCCCTCTACGTGAGCCAGTTCCTCGCGAGCAAGGGGCTCGAGGTCCTGACCGACGAGGCCGAGGCCGGCCGGTCGGCGGACCTCCTCGTGGTGCTCGGCGGCGACGGCACCCTCATCCACGCGGCGCGCCTGCTCGCCGGGCGCCCCGCGCCCATCGTCGGCGTCAACATGGGGAGCCTCGGCTTCATGACCGAGGTGCCGCAGAGCGAGATGTACGCCACGCTCGATCTCATCCTGGCGGGGAAGGCGACGGTCTCCGAGCGCATGAAGTTCCGCGTCCACCTCCACAGGTCCGGGCAGCTCGCCACGCGGGCGCTCGACGCCGAGGTGCTGAACGACGTCGTCATCGCCAAGAGCGCGCTCTCGCGGATGACGGAGCTCGACACGCGCTACGGCGGCAACTACCTCACCACCTACAAGGCCGACGGCGTCATCGTGGCGACGCCCACCGGCTCCACCGCCTACTCCCTCGCCGCCAACGGCCCCATCCTCTACCCGACCATGAAGGGCGTCATCATCGCGCCCATCTGCCCGCACACGCTCACCCAGCGCCCGGTGGTGGTGCCGGGCGACGAGGACGTCCACATCCTCCTCATGAACGACTCCGAGGTGTACCTCACTCTCGACGGCCAGGCGGGCGTTCCGCTCGAGCGCGGCGACCTCGTCGAGGTGAAGCAGTCGGGGAACCGGGTGCTCCTGGTGCGCAACCCCAACATCGACTTCTTCGGCATTCTCCGGGCGAAGCTCCGCTGGGGCGAGCGGTAGCGGGGCAAGGGCGGCCTCACACCCGCACGACCGCGTCGGCGAGCAGGGTGATGCGCTCGCCGCCCGACGGCCCGACCGCCCAGGTGTTCTCGATCCCGACGGCGCCGAGTCCCGGCAGGACGAACTTGGGCTCGACGGCGACGGTCTGGCCGAGGACGAGCGGGGAGTCGAAGCCAGGCGCGAGCACCGGCAGCTCGTCGAGCTCGAGCCCGACGCCGTGGCCGACGAAGCGCGCCTGGTCGCCGGGCGGGCCCATGAAGCTCCGGCCCAGGCCCGCCGCCTCCGCCATCTCCTTGGCGCGCTCCCAGATGCGCGAAGGCACCGACCCGGGCCGGAGGCTTCCCGCCACCTCCTCCTGGATGGCGATGGCGGTGGCAAAGGCCCGCTCGAGCTCGGGGGCGAGGCTGCCGCAGACGAACATCCGAGTCATGTCCACGATGTACCCGCCCAGGATGGCGGTGTAGTCGAGGATCACCGGGTCGTCGGGCGCGATGACGGCGCGCGAGGCGCCGAGCGGCGCGGCCGCCGACATGCCGCGGCCGGTCACCGGGCCGTCGAAGAAGCCGGGCGCGGTGGCGGTCGCGCCGGCGACGGCGAGCCCCACGAACAGCTCCTGGTTGAAGCCGCGGAGCCGCGGGCTCCCCTCGTTGCCCGCCTTGCGCATCCGGTACTCGACCTCGGCCGCGAGGTCGACCTCGCGCATGCCAGGGCGCAGGAACCGGGGCACCTCGGCGAGGACGCCGCAGAGCATCGCCGCCGTCTCCCGCATGCGCTCGATCTCGTGCGGCGACTTGACGCTGCGCTGCTCGCGCACGGCGAGGGAGACGTCCTCCCACTCGACGGCGGGGAGGACGCGACCGTAGAAGCGCTGGAGCGTCACCGGCGCGACGTCGAAGGTGAAGCCGACCTTCCGCGCGGCGCCGAGGACCGCCGGCAACTCCCGGGAGGGCGGGAAGGGGCGCACGTCCGCGAGCGGGCTCTCCTCCCGGGCGCGGGCGAAGCTCTTGCGGACGAGGAGCACCGCCTCGCCCGCGGCCGGCACCCATAGCGCCGCGTTCTGGCGCGTCGCGGAGTAGTAGAAGACGTCGGTCGCCTGGACGAGGAGCGCGCCGTCGAGCCCCTTTCGGCCCAGCGCCTCCCGGAGCCTCGCGATCCTCCGGGCGCACTCCTCCTTCATGGCCATCGCCTTCCGCCTCCGGACGTGGGGTGAGGGATGCTAGCCGCCCGGGTGGGAACGGAGCCACCCCGCCGGGCTGAACCTCCGGACCACTGAATACTTGCGCAGTGTCAGGGTCCGGTGGCAGACTCCGGCCATGCTCACCACCCTGCGCATCTCGGGCTTCGCCGTGGTGGACGCGGCGGAAGTCCGCTTCGGCCCGGGCCTGAACGTCCTCACGGGCGAGACCGGCGCCGGCAAGTCGATCCTGGTGAACGCGCTCCACCTGGTCCTCGGCGGCCGAATGACTGCCGACGTCCTCCGCGAGGGGGCGGAGGAGGCGGTGGTGGAGGCGCTCTTCGAGCTTCCGCCCTCCCATCCGGTCTTCGCGCGCCTCGCCGGGGCGGGCGTGCCGGCGCCGCCCGATGGCGACACCGCCGAGCTGCTCGTGCGCAGGGTGGCCCCGCGCGGCGGGCGCGGCCGCGCCTTCGTGAACGGCGCGCTGTGCACCGTGGGGATGCTCGAGACCGCGCTCCGCGGCGTCGTGGACGTCTCGGGCCAGCATGAGCACGTCTCGCTCCTCGACCCCGCCACCCACCTCGACCTCCTCGACGCCTTCGCCGGCATGGATCCATCCGACGCCGGGAGCCCGCGCGAGCGGTACCGGCGCGCCCACGAGGCCCTCGCAGCGCTGGTGCGGGAGGAGAAGGCGCTCGCGGCCGACGAGGGGGAGCGGGCCCGGCGCGCCGACTACCTCGGCTTCCAGCTGCGCGAGCTCGAGGCGGCCGATCCCAAGCCTGGAGAGGACCTGGCGCTGGAGCAGGAGCGGCGCGTCCTCTCGAGCGCGGCCAAGCTCGCCGACGCCGCCCGCGCCGCGGAGGGGCTGGTCTACGGCGAGGAGGGGAGCGCCTCCGAGCGGGTCGGCCAGGCGGCGCGGACGCTCGCCGAGGCGGCGACGCTCGACCCGCGACTCGAGGGGACGCTCGCGCTCCTGCGCTCGGCCTCGGCCGAGGTGGAGGAGGCGGGGCGGGAGCTGGCGCGCTACGCCGGCTCGGTGGGCGGCGACCCGGAGCGGCTCGCCGAGGTGGAGGAGCGGCTCGCCTGCCTGCGTGCCCTCTCGCGCAAGCACGGCGGGAGCCTCGAGTCCGCGATCGCGCGGATGGAGGAGACGAGGAAGGAGCTCGCAGCGCTCGACGTCGGCGGCGAGCGCCGGGCGGAGCTCGCGAAGGCCATCGCCCTCGGCGGTGCCGAGGCGCTCGGCCTCGCGAGCGAGCTCACCCGGCTCCGGGCGGAGGCGGCGCGCGACTTCGGAAAGGCGGTGCGCGGCGAGCTCGAGGCGCTCGCCATGGGCCGCTGCCGGGTCGAGGTGGCCTTCGCTCCGCCCGACGGCGCGATCGACGTGGAGGGCAGGCCGCTCGGCGCCACCGGCGCGGAGCGGGCCGAGATCCTCATCGCGCCGAACCCCGGCGAGCCGTCGCGGCCGCTCGCGCGCATCGCCTCGGGCGGCGAGCTGTCGCGCATCCTCCTCGCAGTGAAGCGGTCCCTCTCGCGCGTGGACCCGGTCGCCACCTACGTCTTCGACGAGGTGGACGCCGGCATCGGCGGCGCCGTGGCCGAGGCGGTGGGGCGCGTGCTCGCCGAGGTGTCGCGCGAGCGGCAGGTGCTGTGCGTGACCCACCTGCCGCAGGTGGCCGCCTTCGCCGACCGGCACTACCGGGTCGAGAAGAAGGTGGCCTCCGGGCGCACGTCCACCTCCGTCCGCCCACTCGACGAGGAGGAGGAGCGGCGAGGGGAGGTGGCCCGAATGCTCGCCGGCCAGACCGTTACCGCCTCGGCCCTCGAGCACGCCGCGGCCCTGATGGCCGCGGCCCGGAGCGCCCCCGCCCCGGCCCGCGGCCGGCGGGCCGTGCCGGTCCGCTCGGCCGCTCGCCGCGCCGCGGTCGCGGCAGCGACGGACGCCGGCCGCTGACGCGGCGCCGCGGCCGGTCCCGTCCCGGAGGGGCGATGACTCCCGTCCGGGCACGCCAGCGTTGACCGTGTCCGGACCGGGGCGGTACGATCCGACTCGCGCTCGTGGGACCGTGCGCCTCGCCTCCTATGAAGATCGCCGCCCGCGGGCTCACCGACGTCGGACGCAAGCGCGACCACAACGAGGATTCCTTCCTCGTGGACGAGGAGTTGCGGCTGTTCGTCGTCGCCGACGGCATGGGCGGTCACGCCGGCGGCGGCACCGCCTCGAGCCTCGCCGTCCAGAAGATCCGGGACGAGGTCCGCGCCGCGCGCGACTCGAAGCCCGAGCTGTTCCGGGAGCCCGGTCCGCTCGCGGAGGGGCGCCTGCTCGAGGTGCTCCGGGACGCCGTGGAGGGCGCCTGCGCCGCCATCTACCGCGCCGCCCAGGGCGACTCGGCCCTGGCCGGCATGGGCACGACGGTCACGGCGACGCTCTTAGACGGGATCTCCGCCTACATCGCCCACGTGGGCGACAGCCGTTGCTACCTCGCCCGCAAGGGGCGCATCTACCAGATCTCGGAGGACCACTCGCTCGTCAACGAGCAGCTCAAGGCGGGCGCCATCACGCCGGACGAGGCGCGCCACAGCCGGTTCAAGAACATCATCACCCGCTCGGTCGGCTTCGAGGAGGAGGTCCTCGTGGACATGATGGGCCTCGAGACCGATTCCGGAGACGTGTTCGTGCTCGCGAGCGACGGGCTCTCGAACCTGGTCGAGGACCACGAGATCCTGAAGCTCGTCGGCGAGACCCCGCTCGCCGAGGCGCCGGAGCGCCTGGTCGCGCTCGCCAACGAGCGCGGCGGGGACGACAACGTGACCGTGGTCGTCGTCCGGGTGGAATGAGGGGCGTTCTCCCACCTGTTTGCCCACCGTCAATTCGGTCCCAACCCACCGAAAAGGCCCGGTTTCGAAGTTGACACCCCCCCGCGGCCCCTGGTAGCAGTTGCGTGTGGCGCGGGTCGCGGCTGCCCCTTTGGGGCGACTTGCGTCGTCACGGTCCGCGCGCCTGAGCCGCGGGGTCTCGAGAGAGAACGGGATGGCAGGGCCTCCGAAGCCGCATCAATTCACGGTCATCGTCGTCAGCGACCACTCCCAGGCGGTCCGCAAGTTCCGGCTGCCCCGCGAGTGGATGCGCAACGGCGCCGTGGCCGGCGGCGCGCTGGCGATCGCGGGCATCGTCGCGGTCATCCACTACTTCACCCTGCTCGGCTCCGCCTCGGAGAACCGCGTCCTCAAGGAGGAGAACGCGCAACTGCGGTCGCAGATCCTCCTCGTCCAGGAGAAGGTCTCGCACATCGCCGCGACGCTCGACCGCGTGGAGCGCTTCGACGCGAAGCTCCGCACCGCGGTGACCCAGCTGCAGGACCCGGAGCGCAACCTGGCCATCGGGCCGGTGGGAACCCCCGACGCCGAGTCCACCGCCGTCCCCGGCCCGGCCCCCGCGGCCCAGGAGAACCTCTCGGCGCTGCCCGGCCGCCTGCTCTCCCTCGAGACCGAGGCGGCGCGGCAGGAGGCCTCGCTCCGGGAGCTGCAGGAGTACTTCGACGATCAGAAGTCGCTGCTCGCCTCCACGCCGTCGCTCTGGCCGACGCGCGGCTGGGTGACGAGCGACTTCGGCATCCGGCTCGACCCCTACAGCGCCGACCGCGAGATGCACCGCGGGCTCGACATCGCCACGCCCCACGGCCAGGCCGTGTTCACTCCGTCCGACGGCACCGTGGTGTTCAACGGCACCGAGGGCGGATATGGCAAGGTGCTGGTCATCGACCACGGCTACGGCGTGAAGACGCGCTACGGCCACCTCTCCGAGATCCTCGTGCGGCTGGGCGAGAAGGTCAGCCGGGGCCAGAAGGTGGGCGCGGTGGGCAACACCGGCCGCTCGACCGGCCCGCACCTGCACTACGAGGTGCGCGTGAACGGAATCCCGGAAAACCCGCGGAAGTTCATCCTCGAGTAGGCGGGCGCCCCTTGCCGGCCCGGAGTGCCGCGGGCGCGGTCCCATTTGCTTTCGCGTGGCGGCGAGTTACCTAGGAAGGTAGCGAGATGCTGAACTACGTCCTCAAGAAGGTCGTCGGAACGAAGAACGAGCGGGTGCTCAAGAAGCTCCGCCCGCTCGCCGTGCGCGTGAACGAGCTCGAGCCGCGCATGAAGGCGCTCGAGACCCGGGACATGCCGCGGCTCACCGCCGAGTGGAAGGAGCAGGTCCAGGACAAGGGGCGGCCGCTCGACGAGCTCATCCCCGAGGCCTTCGCCCTCGTCCGCGAGGCGGGCGTGCGCGCGCTGGGCCAGCGCCACTTCGACGTCCAGCTCATCGGCGGCATGGTACTGCACCAGGGGATGATCGCCGAGATGAAGACCGGCGAGGGCAAGACGCTCGTCGCCACGCTTCCGTGCTACCTGAACGCGCTCGCCGGCCGGGGCGTCCACGTCGTCACCGTGAACGACTACCTGGCCCGGCGCGACGCCGAGTGGATGGGCCGGCTCCACAAGATGCTGGGCCTGCGGGTCGGCACCATCGTCCACGGGCTCACCGACGCGGAGCGGCAGGACGCCTACGGGGCCGACGTCACCTACGGCCAGAACAACGAGTTCGGCTTCGACTACCTGCGCGACAACATGAAGTTCCGCCTCCAGGACTACGTGCAGCGGGAGCTGAACTTCGCCATCGTCGACGAGGTGGACTCGATCCTCATCGACGAGGCCCGCACGCCCCTCATCATCTCCGGGCCCTCGGACGAGTCGAGCGAGCTGTACTACCGCGTCAACCAGGTCATCCCCTCGATGATCCGGGACGTGGACTTCACGGTGGACGAGAAGACCCGCACGGTCGTGATGACCGACTCGGGAGTCGAGAAGATGGAGAAGAAGCTCGGGATCGGCAACCTCTACGACCCCGACCAGATCGAGATCCTCCACCACGTGGAGCAGGCCCTGCGCGCCCACCACCTCTACCGCAACGAGGTGGACTACGTGGTGAAGGAGGGCGAGGTCCTCATCGTCGACGAGTTCACCGGCCGGCTCATGCCGGGACGGCGCTGGTCCGACGGGCTGCACCAGGCGGTGGAGGCCAAGGAAGGCGTCAAGATCGAGAACGAGAACCAGACGCTCGCCACCATCTCGTTCCAGAACTACTTCCGCATGTACTCCAAGCTCGCCGGCATGACGGGCACGGCCGACACCGAGGCCGAGGAGTTCGCCAAGATCTACAACCTCGACGTGGTGGTGGTGCCGACCCACCGCAGGATGATCCGCAGGGACGCCGAGGACGTCGTCTACAAGACCGAGCGCGAGAAGTTCAACGCGCTGTGCACCGAGATCGAGGAGCGGCACGCCAAGGGCCAGCCCATCCTGGTCGGCACCGTCTCGGTGGCCAAGAGCGAGGTGGTCAGCTCGCTCCTCAAGAAGCGAGGCGTGCCCCACAACGTCCTCAACGCCAAGCACCACCAGCGCGAGGCCGAGATCGTCGCCCAGGCCGGACGCAAGGGCGCGGTCACCATCTCCACCAACATGGCCGGCCGAGGCACCGACATCGTCCTCGGCGGCAACCCCGAGATGATGGCCCGGCACGAGGTCGGCCCCGAGCCCGACGCCCCCATGGAGGGCGAGGAGGAGGCCGCCTTCGAGGCCCGCAAGGTCGACCGCGAGAAGCGTCTGGCGGAGCTGCTGGAGAGACTCAAGCTCCAGACCGCCAGCGAGCACGAGGAGGTGGTGGCACTGGGCGGCCTCCACATCGTCGGCACCGAGCGGCACGAGTCGCGCCGCATCGACAACCAGCTGCGCGGCCGCGCCGGCCGCCAGGGCGACCCCGGCTCGTCGATCTTCTACCTGTCGCTCGAAGACGACCTCATGCGGATCTTCGGCTCCGAGCGGATCTCCACGCTCATGGAGCGCATGGGGATGAAGGAGGGGGAGCAGATCGAGCACC
>Ga0209798_10001333_pt1 | contig 14901 bp, 8 predicted proteins | sample DOMMetBare3Fresh_FD_187475 | JGI IMG/M metagenome (GOLD analysis project Ga0209798, IMG submission 187475) | Wetland sediment microbial communities from St. Louis River estuary, USA, under dissolved organic matter induced mercury methylation -... | ecosystem: Environmental > Aquatic > Freshwater...
GCGCGGCCGCTGGCAACCAGTCGGCGGTCGATGCGGCCCAGCAGCCGGAAGCGCTCGGCCTGCACCTGCAGGCGCGCGCTCGGCGTGTCGCCCAGCGTGGCTTCGCCGGTCATGCGCAGGGTGCCGTCGCCGCCCTTGAACTCGAAGCGCTGCACGCGCGCGACCGCGCCGTCGAGGGTCGCGGCCAGCTCACCATCGCTCAGACCCACACCCTGCAGCGCATTGCGCACCGACAGTCCCGAGCCGCGCAGGCTGCCACGCACCTCGGGCGCGCCGAAGCGGCCGCCGAGCGCGCCGCTGACCTGCAGATTGCCGCCCAGGCGCCAGCCCGGAGGCACCCACACGCCCCAGGCGCCGAGATTGGCCACGCGCATCTCGAGCACGCCTTCCAGCGGTGAATCGTGCGCCGGCCAGCGCGAGCGCGCATCGGTGCGCATCACCTGCGAGCCGGCCATCTCGCCGAGCTGCCGCCCCGCGGCGCCCTGGGCGAACTGCCACACGCCGTCGTGCGCCGCGAAGACGAGGCGAAGCTCGCTCAGGCCCAGCGCCTGCGGCGTGCCGATCTCGTCGGCGATGCGCAGGTCACCCGCCGCGCGCTCGAGCACCACGTCGGCATCGAAGCGCTCGGCGGCGTGCACGTCGATGCGGCCGGTCATCGTCAGATCGCCGGCCCAGCCGATGTCGGGTTGCAGGCGTGCCAGCACCGCGGCCACCGCCAGCGGTTCGAGTTCACCGCGCAGGTCGAACCGATCGGGGCCCTGGTCACCCGCCTGCCACGACGCCTCGGTCCAGCGCAGCGCGGCACCGACGGGCAACAGCACGCGCCCGGGCTCCAGCTGCGCGCGCCGCGGCAACCCCTGGCGATCGAGCAGCACGCTGCCCTGCAGCGAGCGTGCGTCAAGCCAAGCCGGGCCGTTGCCTTGTCGCGAGCCCACGCGCAGCCACGCCGGCTGCGCGCGCCAGGTGCTGGTGCCATCGACGTCGGCCAACCACTGTCCCTGGCCCTCGAGCGACATCCGCATGCCTGCGCTGGTGCTGCCGAGCAGGTTCTCGCTCCACGCCGGCGGGCGCAGCGGCGTGTCGAGCTGCAGGTTCAGGCGGTGCTCGCGCAGCGTGCCGTCGACACGCGCGGTCAGGCTGTCGATGCGCTGCTCGCCGTGCTGCCAATCGGCCAGCGTGGCCTGCAGCTTCAACGCACCGGCATCGCCAGGGTCGAACGACCATTGCACATCGCCGCTGGCCACGCGCGACTGGCGCCACTGCAGCGTCTTGGTCTGCAGCCGCCCCTGGCTGCTGAGCGCGGGCCACCGGCCGCCCACCTGCGCGGTCAGCTGCGCGTCGCCGCGCAGCGCCCAGGTTTGCGCAGACCATTGCGCAGGCGCCAGGTTCAGCAGCGGCTGCAACGCGGCCAGCGTGGGCGCTGCGGCCGTCACCTGCCAGCGGTCGTCGGCAGCGGTACCGGCCACTTGACCGGTGACGTCGAGCCGATTGCCCGCTGCGGCGGCGTGCAGCTCGACCTTCAGTCGCGATGCGTCGGACGTGAGCTCGAGCTGCCCCGACACCGGCACGCCGGCGAGCAAGCTGTCGGCCCATTCGATGCGCGCATGGCCTTGGGCTGCCACCGCGGCGGCCGCCAGGTCGCGCTGCAGCAGCGCGGCCATCGTGTCGGGCCAGCGCAGATCGACCTGCCAACGCCCGTCCAGTCGATGCGGCCCGCGCGCCCAGGCCGAGCCGGCCGTACCAGGCCACCACGGCAGCGGATCGAAGCGTGCCAGCTCGCCCTGGCCGACGATCTGCCAGCCGGCTCGGCCGGCATCGCGGTAGCGCTGGGCCTTCACGCGCGCGCTGGCGCTGGCGTCACCGCTGCGCGCCACCAGTCGCGACACCTCCACGGTGTCGGCATTGAGGTTGACGCCGAGTTCGGTGCGCACCTGCGTCCGGCTGGCGCCGAGCGTGCCGGTCAGCTGGCCTTCGACGCGGGCGCGCCAGGGCTCGACCGGTGCAGCCGTTGCACGTCCGGTGGGTGCTGGCAGCCCATCGAGCTCGATCGACAGGGGCCCGCTCAGGTCCAGCGCGCCGGAGCGGCCATCCAGGCGCGCCGGCTGCAGCGATGTCGCCTGCAGTTGCAGGCTCAGGTGTGTGCCCTGCCACGCGCCACGGCCCTGCAACCGGCCCGCCGGGCCGTGCTCGTCGGCGAGCTGCGCATCGACGCGCCCGATGTCGATGCGTTCGAGCCGGCTCGGCGTGCCACCGAGCTCGATCTGCATCTGCCGCAGCGGCAGCCGCTGCGCGTCCAGGCGCCCGGGCAGCAGGTTGTCGAGCTGGATCGACGCGCTGGCCGGCCGGTCCAGGCCGGCGCTGCGCACCTGCGCGCGGGCCCGGATGCGCGTGCGCGGTGCCGCGCTGGCCAGCGCAGCCAGGTCGAGCTCCTGCGTGCTGAACTCCAGCGCCGCCAGCGGCCAGCCCGCAAACGGCTCGATCTGTGCCTGCGCGTCGAGCATCGGCGCCGGGGTATTGCCCGCGGCCTGGCCTCGCATACGCGCCTTCGCGTCGAATCTGGCCAGCGGCCCGCTGGCCTGCAGGGTGGCCGTCCACGGCGGGCCGGTCGTGGCGGTCGCGCCGAGGTCGAGCGTCAACGCCAACGGCGCGCCGGTCTCGATGCGGGCGCTGCCGTGCAGCCGCGCCCGGTCGAGCTGCACGGTCAGACCGTCGATGAGGTGCTCGCCACCCTGTCGCGCGCCGAGCAGCACACGGGCCCGCAGCCCGCGCAATGACAGTCGGGGATCGACCTGCAATTCGTCGACCTGTAGCGCGACGACGCTCAGTGCGAACGGCAGGCGCAATTGAGCGGGCGCGGCGCCGGCAGGCTCGGGTGAGGCCGGTGCCTGCCAGACCACCCGGTTGGCGTGCAGCCGTTCCAACGACAACCCGACCCAGGCTCCCGCGTGTGGCAGCCAGCGCCACTGCGGTTGAGACCATTCCAGCCGCTCGACCCGCAGGCTCGGTTGTTGCGGCGTGCCCTGCCATTGCAGCGTGTCGACGGCCAGCGAGTCGCCGAACAGCGAGCCGCGCACGCCGCTGACGGTGAGACCCGGCACATGGCCCAGCAGCCAGCGCGTGCCGGCCTCCTGGCGCGCGGCGGCCCAGATGCCCCACAGCGACCCGAGCAGCAGAAGCACCAGGCCCCACAGAAACCACGTGCCGAGCCGCCGCCGGCGCGCCGGCGGCGGGTCTTCAGCGGCACGGCGGGGCGCTTCGTTCACCGGTGTACAACGCGCTAGAAGGCAATGCCGACCGACAGGTGCAGCCGGGCCTTGTGCAGTTCTTCGCCATAGGCCCAGTCCAGCCGCAGCGGTCCGACCGGGCTGCGCCAGCGCAGACCGACGCCGTAGCCCAGCGCCGGCTTGAAGCCCGACCAGCTGTTGGCCGCACGGCCCGCGTCGACGAACACCGCGCCCCACAGGCTCGGCAGCCGGTCGGTGAAAGGGCGGGCCAGCTCGATGCTGGCCGTGCCGAGCATGTTGCCGCCGCTGATCACGCCGTTGGCGTCCGTCGGCGCGAGCGAGCGGTAGGGGTAGCCGCGCACCGAATCGTCGCCGCCGGCGCGAAACGCCAGCGCGTCGGGCAAGGCGACCGTGTCGCGCTTGAAGATCTGGCCCAGCTCGAGCCGGGCGGAGCTGTACCACGAACGGCCGAGCGGCAGATACCCGGTGAGGCGCCCATAGGCGCGGGTGAACGCGCCGCTCTCGGCATAGTTGCTCTGTGCCCAACCGACGCCGCCCTGCGCCGACAGGCTGATCCCGCGCGTCGGCAGGATCACGCTGTCGAGGTTGCGCCAGACGCCGTGATACTGCAGGCTCAACGCCTGCGCGTCGCGCCGGACTCCGGCGGCGGTGGTCTGCACCGAGCGGTCGAGGCCGACGAAATACAGCCGTTCGATGCGCGGCGTGTCCTGCGTGCGGCCGAGCCGCAGGCGCTGCGACAGCACGACGTCGACGTCGGTTTCGAGCCGCTCGATCTGCCAGCCCAGCAGGTTGCGGTAGAAGCGCTCGCCCGGGTGGCTGCTGATCTCGCCCTCCCAGGCTTGCCGGTCGCGGCCGTATTCGAGCTTGTTGTGGGCCGTGGCGGGGTAACCGAAGATGCGCCGATGGGTGTACTCGAGCGACGTGCGCGGGCCGGTGTTCGCGCTGACGCCCACACCGATGGTGGCCGACTGGATCGGCAGTTCGTGCAGCTGCACGGTGACCAGCACGGCTTCGGGGCTGGCCGGGTCGGCGTCGAACGTGACCACGGCGGTGTCGAACAGGCCGCTCTTGCGCAGGCGGTCCTGGTAGTCGAGCAGCAGCACCTCCGTCAGCGGCTGGCCCGGACCGAAGCCCGACATGTTGCGAACCACGTCCTCGTCGTGCCGTTGCAGCCCGTCGATGTGCAGGCCACCGGCCAGGAAGCGCGGCCCGCTGTCGACGGTGAGCGCCAGCGTGACCTCGGCCGACGCCACGTCGACATCGGCGGCACTGGCGGTCAGCGCGGCATGGGCGTAACCCAGCGCGCGCAATTGCGCCAGCGCGCCCGATTTGGCGTTGCTCCAGTCGGCATTGCGAAAGAACGAGCCGCGGCCCATCGGCCAGGCGCTGCGCAAGGCATCGATCTGCGCGCGTGCGTCGCCGTCGCCCGCGGCAGCAAACTGCTGCAGCGGGCCCTGCACGCTGAGCGCCAGGCTGCGCACGCGGGTGCGCGGACCGGGCGTGACCTTCACCAGCACTTTGCCGGGCGGCGACGGGTCGCGCTGCACCTGCACGCTGGCCGCGAAATAGCCTTCGGTCTGCAGCAGCTCGCGCGCCTGGGCGGGCGCCGCGCCCACCAGGCGCAGCCACTCGGTTTCGTCGCGAGCCTCGTCGTCGTTCAGCGCCACCAGGCGTGCCAGGTCGAGGTTGCGCTGCAGCAGTTCGCGCAGCGGCGCTGGAGCGTCGATCTCGAGCAGGACTTCGATTCGTTGTTGGGCCGCGGCCGACAACGGCTTGGGTTCGACCGCGCCTTCGCCGGCACGCAGCCGGTCATCGGCCGGCACCCGGGCCGCCGGAAGATCGGCGCAGCCCGAGACCAGCGCCACGCAGGCCGCGGCGCTCAGCGCCGCAGCCAGCAGGCGAAGACGGTCGTGCGCGCCACCCGTCACTTGCTGAGCAGGCGCATCGCCGACTCGAGCCCGGGCAGGGTGAGCGGGAACATGCGGTGGTTGGTCAGCTGCTGGATGACGGCGATGCTCTGGCGGTACTGCCACACGCCCTGCGGCTCGGGGTTGATCCAGGCGAACTTGGGGAACGCGTTCGTCAGGCGTTGCAGCCACTCGGCGCCCGGCTCCTCGTTGTTGTATTCGACGCTGCCGCCGGGCTGCAGGATCTCGTAGGGGCTCATCGTCGCGTCGCCGACGAAGATCAGCTTGTAGTCCTTGTTGTACTTGCGGATGATGTCCCAGGTGGGCATCTTCTCGGAGAAGCGGCGCCGGTTGTTCTTCCACATGAAGTCGTAGACGCAGTTGTGGAAGTAATAGAACTCGAGGTGCTTGAATTCGGTCTTGGTCGCCGAGAAAAGTTCCTCCACGCGATGGATGTGCTCGTCCATCGTGCCGCCCACGTCCATCAGCAGCAGCACCTTCACCTTGTTGTGCCGCTCGGGAATCATCTTGATGTCGAGCATGCCGGCATTGGCCGCGGTGCAGTGGATCGTGTCGTCGAGGTCGAGTTCGAGCTCGGAGCCCTCGCGCGCGAAGCGGCGCAGCCGGCGCAGCGCGATCTTGATGTTGCGCGTGCCGAGCTCCAGCGAATCGTCGTAGTCCTTGTACGCGCGCTGGTCCCACACCTTCACCGCCGAGCGGTTGCGGCCCTTGTCCTGGCCGATGCGGATGCCCTGCGGGTTGTAGCCGTAGGCGCCGAACGGGCTGGTGCCGCCGGTGCCGATCATCTTGTTGCCGCCTTCGTGACGCTTCTTCTGCTCCTCGAAACGCTTCTTCAGCGTTTCCATCAGCTCGTCCCAGCCCATCTTCTCGATCTTGGCCTTGTCCTCCGGGCTCAGCTCGAGCTCGAGGTTCTTGCGCAGCCACTCGAGCGGGATGTCCTGCGTGAAGTCGGTCAGCAGCTGCACGCCCTTGAAGTAGGCCGAGAACGCGCGGTCGAACTTGTCGAAGTGCGCCTCGTCCTTCACCAGCGTGGTGCGCGCCAGGTAGTAGAAGTCGTCCACCGACGGGCCGATCACCTCGGCCTGGATGGCCTCGAGCAGCGTCAGGTACTCCTTCACCGAGACCGGCAGCTTGGCGGCGCGCAGCGTGTAGAAGAAGTTGATCAGCATGACGGCCCCAAGCATAGCCGCAGTCGGCAGCGGGCGCAGCCCGCGGTCACGCTTGGAAGCGAATCAGCGCGCAGGCCGGCGATCAGCCCGGCCTCGCCACCGATGCCCCGACGTCGTGCCGTTTCAGCCAGGCGAAGAACTCGCCGTACCACAGCTTGCTGTTGCGCGGCTTCAGCACCCAGTGATTCTCGTCGGGGAACCACACCAGCCGCGCGTCGATGCCGCGTGCCTTCAGCGTGTTGTAGTAGGCCAGGCCCTGCGCATCGGGCACGCGATAGTCCAGCGCGCCGTGGATCACCAACGTCGGCGTGGTGAAGCGCGCGGCGAAGGCGTGCGGCGACTGCGCATGGACCTTCGCCATGTCGTCCCAGTACGCGGCCCCGAGCTCCTTGGGGAACCAGGTGTAGGCGTCCTCGGCGAACATGCCCACCCAGTCGTAGCAGCCGGCATGGCAGACGTAGGCGGCGTAGCGGCCGCGCTTGGCGTGCGCGTTCATCCAGGCCACCATGTAGCCGCCGTAGCTGCCGCCGGAGGCGAAGACGCGGCGCTTGTCGATCCACGGTTTCTTCAGCAGCCAGTCGGTCGCGGCCTCGATGTCCTTCAGTTCGAGCTCGCCCCAGCGGTGGGTGATCGAATCGAGGAACGCATAGCCGAAGCTCGACGAACCGTGGTAGTTGACGTTGACCACCACGTAGCCCTGCGCGGCGAAGAGTGTGTTGTTCCAGCGGTAGTGCCAGTTGTCGCCCGGCGCGGTGTGCGGGCCGCCGTGGATCGTGTGCAGCAACGGGTACTTCTTCTTCGGATCGAACCCTGGCGGATAGAACACCCACATCTGCACCGGATCGCCCAACGCGCCGGTGATCCACACCTCCTCGTGCCGCCCCATCTGCACCGCGCCGAGCACGTCGTCGTTGAAGCGATCGATGCGCTGCAGCGGTGCGCCGGGCACGGCCGCAAAGGCCCGCGCCGGGTGGTCTGCCGAGTCGGTCAGCGTCACCAGCGTGCCGGCCGCCTTGTCGAAGCCGAGCACCGTGCCGCCCTCGGCCACCACCTCGGCGCGGCGGTGGGGGCGTTCGAAGCGCCACAGGTGCGTGCGGCCTTTTTGCTCGGCGGTGAACAGCAGCGCCTGGCCGTCGTCCTCCCACAGCAGCGGGGCCTGCGGCTCGTGGTCCCACTGTGCACTCTCGACCTCCCAGCGGCCGGTTTCGCGCTCCCACACCGCCAGTTGCGACGGCATCGTGTGCTTCAGGCCCTCGTGCTTGGCGAGGAAGGCGATCTGCCGGCCGTCGGCGCTGTAGCGCGGCGCGCCAAAGGTCCAGTTGGCGTCGCGCGCGATCACCGTGAAGCGCCCCGTCCTCAGGTCGAGCTCGGCCAGCGCGAAGCGGTTGTCCAGGCGTTTCTCGTCGGCCGGGTCGAACGCGAACACGATGCGCCGGCCGTCGGGTGCGATGTCGAAGCACTTGGCATCGGGCTCGGCGCGCTCGAGCTCGTAGCCGCTGCCCTCGAACAGGCAACGCGCGCGGCCGCTGGCCAGCTCGAGCATGTGCAGTTGCGGCACACGCCCCATCGGCAACGAACGGTCCCAATAGCGGTACAGCGCCTCGCTGGTCACATAGGCCGATTCCTTGCGCTCTGCGTGCGCCTTCGCCTGCGCCGCCTGGGCCGCCGACCCCTTGAGCTCGGGCCAAACCCAGGACACGAACGCGACCCGCTTGCCATCGGGAAACCAGCGGAACGCCTCGACGCCGGTGGCCACGTTGCCGACGCGGCGCGCCTCGCCGCCGTCCGGTGCGATCACATAGAACTGGTTCGCGGCATCCTTGTGACCCTGCTGCTCGCGCTTGGCGACGAAACCGATCAGGTCGCCCCTGGGGCTGAACGCCGGCTGCCCGTCCTTGTCGCCGCAGTGGGTCAGCCGCCGCGGCGCACCGCCCAGCGTGGACAGCAGCCAGAGCGCCGAGTGGCTCGTGTTGTCGTGCATCGAATGGCCGGTGACCGCGACCACGGCCTGCGCGCCGTCGGGTGAGGCGCCCACGCGGCCCAGGCGTTGCAGCTTCCACAGCGTGTCGACGTCGAATGGCTTTTTCGGCATGCGCCCTCCTGGCCTGTGGACAGGCAGTATCGAGCATTCGTGCACTTTGGCACCAGGGCGCCGGTGTCCGATGGCGCGGGCCTCAATCGGGCTGCCGTGCTGCCGATGAAAGGCCGAGCGAGGCCACCGGTCGGTCCGCGCGTCCGTGCGCCTCGCGCCGCGCAGCATGAACGACGCTTCCATCCTGATCCTCGCGCTGGCCGTCCAGCAGATGCTGTTCGCGGCCGGCTGGTGGCTCAGCGCGCGCGAACTGCCGGAATCGCGCTTCGCGCTGCGTCAGTGGGCCGGCTTCTGCGGCGCCAGTGCTCTGGCCTTGTTCCTATTCACCGAGCCCGCGCGTGCGGCGATGGGCGGCGCAGCGGTGATGTTGCGCAACGCCGGCATCGTGCTCGCGTTCGTGCTGTTGCGCCGCGGATTGCTCGGGTTCTTGCGCAGCCCCTTGCACGACCGTGAACAGTGGGGTCTGTTTGCGGCCTGTCTGGCGGTCACGGCCTGGCTGGGCACGGCGCCCGAGAGTGCCCATTGGCGCACGGCGGTGCTGTCCGTGGTGCTGAGCTGGTTGCTGTGGCGGGCCGCCTTCGAGGCGCACCGCGGCCGCGCCGAGTTCGGCGCGTTCACCGTGGGCCTGATCGGCCTGCCGCTGGCGTTGGTCGGATCGGCGATGGCGGCGCGTGGCGTGCTGGCGCTGGCGCTGCCGCAGTCGGGGGTGGCGACGCTCACGCAGGCGACGCAGTTCAACGTCGCCATGCTGCTGGCGATGGTGGTGCTGACGGCGGTGTTCCACTTCACGCTGGGCTACCTCGTCATGAGCCGGATGATGGCGGCATTGCGCCACCTGTCCAGCCACGACAGCCTCACCGCATTGCCCAACCGGCGCGCGTTCGAGCAGCGGCTGCTGCAGGAAATCGCCGCCAGCCGGCGCACTGGGTTGCCGCTGGGCCTGCTGATGATCGACGTCGACCACTTCAAGCGCATCAACGATCGCTTCGGGCATGCTGGTGGCGATCTGGCGCTGCGCCGCGTGGCCGACCGGCTGGCCCAGGCTGCGCGAGGCAACGATGTGGTGGCGCGCCTGGGGGGCGAGGAGTTCGGCGTGCTGTTGCCTGCCACCGATGCCGCCGGCATCCGCCAGGCCGCCGAGCGCCTGCGACGCGCCGTGGGCGGGCAGCCGCTGGAGATCGAGGGCGAGGATTCGCTGGTGACCGTGAGCGTGGGCGCCTCGATGCGCCTGACCGAAGAGCACGATGCCCAGGCGATGCTGCGGCGCGCCGACCAGGCGCTGTACCGCGCCAAGGGCGAAGGGCGTGACCGGGTCGTGTTCGACACGCTGGCCCAGGTGAGCGACACGCCGCCGCGGCCCGACAGCCGCGCGGTCGAGCGGGGCTGATGCTCGATCAGGCGCTCAGCGTGGCCTGCTGAGCTGCCAGTCGAGGTGCGCACGCACCACGGGCCACTCGGCGGCCGTGATGCTGTAGACGGCGGTGTCGCGCAGATGGCCCTGGGCGTCGCGCTGGTGCGCGCGCAGCATGCCATCGAGTTGCGCGCCCAGGCGCTCGATCGCGCGGCGGCTCTGTGTGTTGAGGCGGTGCGTGCGGAACTCCACCGCGATGCACTGCAGCGCCTCGAAGGCATGCCGCAGCAGCAAACGTTTGCACTCGGTGTTCAACGGCGTGCGCTGGGCGCTGCCAGCGTACCAGGTCGAGCCGATTTCGACGCGCCGGTGCACGGCATCGATGTTCATGTAGGTGGTCATGCCGACGATGCGCCCGGCGCCGTCGAAGGCCGTGAACGGCAGCATCGAACCCCGGGACTGCAGTTCGAGCCGGCGCGTGATCTCGGCCGCCATGCCTTCGGGCGACGGCACCGCGGTGTACCAGAGCTTCCACAGTTCGCCGTCGCGCGTTGCGGCGACGAGACCGTCGTGGTGCGCGGTGCTCAGCGGTTCGAGCCGCGCGTGGGTGTCGCGCAGCGAGACCGGGTCCGGCCAGGGCATGGGTGTCAGTCCTTAGGAATCCGAGCGGCGAGGGTGGCCGTGGCCGGCGCCTCGAGCGCCTTCAGGTCGCCATGCCACGAGAGTCTTTGCCGCAACCGACGAGCGACGAGCCGATCATCGGTTGTGCCTTTGCATGAACACGAGCTTCTCGAACAGCGTCACGTCCTGCTCGTTCTTCAGCAGCGCGCCCACCAGCGGCGGCACCGACACCTTGTCGTCCTTGCTCTGCAGCACCTCGAGCGGGATGTCCTCGGCCACCAGCAGCTTGAGCCAATCGAGCAACTCCGAGGTCGACGGCTTCTTCTTCAGCCCGGGCAGGCCGCGCACGTCGTAGAAGGTCTTCAGCGCCGCGCCGAGCAGCTCCTTCTTCAGGCCCGGAAAGTGCACGTCGACGATTTGCTTCATCGTCTCGGCGTCCGGGAACTTGATGTAGTGGAAGAAGCAGCGGCGCAGGAACGCGTCGGGCAGTTCCTTCTCGTTGTTGGAGGTGATGAACACCACCGGGCGGTGCCTGGCCTTGATGAGCTCGCGCGTCTCGTAGACGTAGAACTCCATGCGGTCGAGTTCGCGCAGCAGGTCGTTCGGGAATTCGATGTCGGCCTTGTCGATCTCGTCGATCAGCAGCGCGATCGGCTCGTCGGCGGTGAAGGCCTGCCACAGCGTGCCGCGCACGATGTAGTTGTGGATGTCGCGCACCTTCTCGTCGCCAAGCTGGCTGTCGCGCAGGCGACTCACGGCATCGTATTCGTAGAGCCCCTGCTGGGCCTTGGTGGTGCTCTTGATGTGCCACTGCAGCAGCGGCATGCCGATCGCGCTCGACACTTCTTCGGCGAGCATCGTCTTGCCGGTGCCGGGCTCGCCCTTGACCAGCAGCGGGCGCTTCAGCGTGATCGCGGCGTTGACCGCGAGCATCAGGTCCTGGGTGGCGACGTAGTTGTCCGAGCCTTGGAATTTCATTGTGGGCGGCACGCGCGATGGGTTCGGGCCAGTATAAAGGCCACCCCTATAATCGCGCGCCGTGCGGTCCCGCGGCGGGGCCGTGCGAACGCCACCCACCATCGAAGCTCGCTTGCCCATGAAAAAAACGCTGATCGTCTGGATGGCCCTGCTGGCCGGCTCCACCCTGGCCCTGGCGCAGGACGTCAAGGGCGACGCCGGCGCCGGCGCGAAGAAGGTCGCGATGTGCATCGGCTGCCACGGGCTGCCGGGCTACCAGGCGAGTTTTCCGCAGGTCTACAAGGTGCCCAAGATCGCCGGGCAGAACGCGAAGTACATCGTCGCGGCGCTCAGCGGCTATCGCAGCGGCGATCGCAAGCATCCTTCGATGCGAGCCATCGCGGGCTCGATGTCCGACCAGGACATGGCCGACGTGGCCGCGTACTACGAGGCATTGGGCAAGGAGGCGAACGCCGCCGTGCCGCCCGCCGCGCCGCCGGCTCCGGGCGCACTGCAGGCCAAGCTGGCGGTCTGCGCGGCCTGCCATGGCCCGAACTTCAACAACACCACCGACCCTGCCAACCCCCGTCTGGCGGGCCAGCATGCCGACTACCTGTTTGTCTCGCTCATGGCCTACATGACCGACGGCAAGCCGCAGGTCGGGCGCGCCAGCGCGACGATGCGCGGCATGGTCGCGCAGGAGGTCGATGGCAAGAAGAAGCCCGTCTTCACGCGCGACGAACTCAAGCAGGTGGCCGAATACCTCGCCGGCCTGCCGGGCGAGTTGAAGACGGTGCCGCAATCGCGCTTTCACGCGGCCCATTGAGCTGATCCGAAGCCGAGCCTGAAGGGCCGCCGGCCAGGTCGTCGAGGATCGGGCACTCCGGCCGCGCGTCGCCGTGGCAGCAGTGCGCCAGATGCTGCAGCGTGCGCTGCATCGCCGCCATCTCGTCGATGCGCCGCTGCAGATCGGCCGCGTGCGCCTGGGCAATGCGCTTCACGTCGGCGCTGGCGCGCCGGCGGTTGCGCCACAGCCCGAGCAGGGTCTCGATCTCCTTGATCGAGAAGCCGAGGTCGCGCGCGCGGCGGATGAAGCGCAGGCTGTGGATCGACGATTCGTCGTACTGCCGATAGCCGGCCGCGGTGCGCGGCACCCTGGGCAGCAGGCCCAGGCTTTCGTAGTGCCGGATCATCTTGGCCGACACCGCCGATTGCAACGACGCTTGTCCGATGTTCATGGTCAAAGGTCCTCGGGGCGCCAGCGCCGCAGCAGCAGCGCGTTGGTGACGACGCTCACGCTCGACAGCGCCATCGCCGCGCCGGCCAGCACCGGGCTGAGCAGCCCGAACGCGGCCAGCGGGATGCCGATCACGTTGTAGGCGAAAGCCCAGAACAGGTTCTGCCGGATCTTGGCCGTCGTGCGGCGCGACAGCGCGATGGTCTGCGCCACCAGCATCGGGTCGCCGCGCAGCAGCGTCACGCCGGCGGCCTGCATCGCGGCGTCGGTGCCGAGGGTGCGGCCCGCCGCGTCGACGCCGGCCATCGCGATGCCCACGTCGGCGGCCGCCAGCGCGGGTGCGTCGTTGATGCCGTCGCCGACCATCGCCACCTTGCCGGCGCCAGGCGCATCGCGCAGCGACGCCACCAGTTGCGCCTTGTCGCCCGGCAGCACCTCGGCGCGCACGTCGTCGATGCCGAGCGCGCGGCCGACGGCGTTGGCCGCGCCGGCGTTGTCACCGCTGATCAGCAGCGTGCGCACGCCGAGCCGCTTGAGCTGTGCGATGGCCTGCGCCGCGCCCGGCTTCACCGCGTCGCCGAAGGCCAGCAGGCCGAGCACGCGCGCCGGCTGATCGGCTGGCAGCTCGGCCAGCCACGACACGGTGCGGCCTTGCTGCTGCAGCGCGTCGGCCGGCTCGCGCAGCGCGCCGAGGTTGGCGCCGATCTCGTCCATCAGTCGCGCGCTGCCCAGGCGCAACGCGTGCCCCTGCACGATGCCGCCGATGCCGCGGCCGGCGATGGCCTGCACCTCGTCGGCCTGCAGCGGCGTCGTATCGGGTGACGGCAGTGCCTGCAGCACGGCGCGGGCCAGCGGGTGTTCGCTGCCACGCTGCAGCGCGGCGGCGCGAGCCAGCACGGTGTCGCGCGGCTCGCCGGCGGCCGGCACCACCGCCACCAGACTCGGCCGGCCTTCGGTGAGCGTGCCGGTCTTGTCGAAGGCCACCGTGCGCACGCCATGGGCCAGCTCGAGCGCCTGCGCGTCCTTGATCAGGATGCCGTAGCGCGCGGCAGTGCCGGTGCCCACCATGATCGCGGTCGGCGTGGCCAGGCCCAGCGCGCAGGGGCAGGCGATCACCAGCACCGACACGGCGTGCAGCAGCGCCTGCGTGCCGTCGCCTGCGGCCAGCCACCAACCGGCGAGCGTGACGGCTGCGGCCACGATCACCGCCGGCACGAACACCGCGCTCACCTGGTCCACCAGGCGCTGGATCGGGGCCTTCTTCGCCTGCGCCGACTCCACCAGCCGCACGATGCGCGCGAGCGTCGACTCCGCCCCGAGCGCGGTGACGCGCACGCCGAGCAGCCCTTCGGCATTGACCGCACCGCCGGTGACCGGATCACCCGGTTGCTTGGCCACCGGCAGGCTCTCGCCGGTGATCAGCGACTCGTCGACATGGCTCGCGCCCTCGAGCACGCTGCCGTCGACCGGCACCCGCTCGCCCGGGCGCACGATCACCGTGTCGCCGAGCCGCACCTGCGCCAGCGGCAGCTCGAGCTCGGCGCCGTCGCGCCGCACGCGCGCGGTGTCGGGCCGCAACGCATTGAGCGCGCGGATCGCGGCGGTGGTCTGGCGCTTCGCGCGCGACTCCAGCCACTTGCCCAGCAGCACCAGCGTGATCACCACGGCCGCCGATTCGAAGTACAGGTGCGCCGTCGCGTCGGGTGATCGCAGCAGCAGCGCGAGGCTCAGGCCATAGGCGGCGCTGGTGCCGATGGCCACCAGCAGATCCATGTTGCCGGAACCGGCGCGCAGCGCCTTCCAGCCGGCGCGGTAGAAGCGCGCGCCGAGCCACAGCTGCACCGGCGTGGCCAGCGCGAGCTGCCACCAGCCGGGCAGCATCCAGTGGCGGCCGAACAGCGCGCCGAGCATCGGCAGCACCAGCGGCGCCGACAGCAGCGCGGCGATCAGCACCCGCTCGCCTTCGCTCGGCCGTGCCGCGGGGCGCGCGACCTCGTCGCCGGGCCGTGACAGGTCGCGGCCCTCGTAGCCAGCGTCGTGCAGCGCCGCCAGCAGCGCCGGCATCGCGGCATTGCCGGACAGCCGCGTGATCCGCGCCTGTTCGGTGGCCAGATTCACCTCGGCGCTCACCACCCCCGGCACGCGCGCGAGCGCGCGCTCGACGCGGGCGACGCAGCTGGCGCAGGTCATGCCGGTGACGGCCAGCGTCACCGTTTCGCGCGGCACGGCATAACCGGCCTTGACCACCGCATCGGCCAGGGTCTGCGCGCTCACCGGCTGCGACAGCTGCAGCGCGGCGCG
>Ga0209798_10001334_pt1 | contig 14886 bp, 10 predicted proteins | sample DOMMetBare3Fresh_FD_187475 | JGI IMG/M metagenome (GOLD analysis project Ga0209798, IMG submission 187475) | Wetland sediment microbial communities from St. Louis River estuary, USA, under dissolved organic matter induced mercury methylation -... | ecosystem: Environmental > Aquatic >...
ATTCTTTTCGTTTGAATTTTGCAAAATTCGATTGAGCCAGCCATCGCGCGTGCTTTTGACGCCGGGCGTCGCGGATTCCATATAGTCTTGCGCATCGAAATGCGAACGCGAGTTGTCCGGCGAGCCGACGGAATTTATCACCGCAAGCTGCTTTGATTTCCAGAGATTCTCGAAAGGTTTCAGCGAAGGATGAAGACCGAAATAGCCGTCGAGATTTATCGCGCCATCGGTTTGGTTTGGCTTTGCGATCGCAATCGTTTTGCGCAGATCATAATATTCGCTCGCGCCAAAAGGAACGACCATGTTCAGTCCGTCAACGGCGCCGCGTTGAAAAATCGTGACGAGAATTTTCTTGCGACCGGTTTTTGAATTCAAAGTTTGCGCCTTTGCAAACTGCTGAAGAAAATCCGGCGCCGCCGCCATAAAACCAAAACTTGCCAAAGCGATTCCGCTCGATTTCAAAAAATATCTTCTGTTCATAAATTTATTGTTAAGAGTTACGCGTTTACGCGTGAACTCAAGTCAAAATACCTCAAGGCTAACGCCGTAACTCTAAACTTCACGGCTGAAGCCCTAACTCTGAACTTTTTACTGTCGTTGAAATTCCGGCGAACCCAAAAGTAAACCGACGATTTTGAAAACTTCCGGATTTCCCGTGGGTGGAAGCAGACGAACTTGTCGATTGAGCCGACGTCCCACAGGCATCTGCATCGGCGGCATTTCCTCGATAGGTTCTTCTTCCGGCTCTTCGAGTTTTAGCTCCGGAAGCGGTTTATCGAGCTGTTTCAAGAGCGCTGATTTTGTTTCGGATGAAACCTCACCGCGCAAAATCGCAGCGACAGATCTTTCAAAAATTTCGCCCGGAGTCTTTGCTTCAAATTGTTTAAGATTGACGTTTGTTTGCGGAATTCGGTTCGATGAAAGTGCCACGGCGAAATTCATACGCTCGAGAAGCGCGCCTGTATTCACCCAATCTTCTGCTGAATCCGGATAACCGGTCGGCGCCTGATAGCCATATGGAACCTCGCCGAGCTTTCGCGCGAGCGCGAGAAGCGCACCGCTAAATCTCGTATCGGCACCAAGCGCACGCAGCGAGCTGACCATTAATTCAAAAGGAGTTTTGATTTTCGCTCGATAATTTTCCGCCGCGAAAAATTCCGCATCGTTGAACAACGCACGAAGAGTGGTTTTTATGTCGCCATCGGATTTCTGAAAAGCTTGCGCAATGCGCGAGACGAGCGCTTCGCTCGGATTATCGTTCACAAATTTCACCGCGAGTTTTCGCGCGATGAATTTAGCGGTTGCGGGATTTTTGACGAGAAGATCAATTACCTTCAGTCCGTCTTTCATTCCGCCTTCTTTTATTTTCTGTCCAAGAACGACCTTCTCGCTGCCATCATGCCAGCGCGAATTGAAATAAAATTCGCCGCTTTCAACGTCATCGGGAATTTCAAATCGCGCCTGCATTCTTTCATAGCGCCGGTCTTCATTCTTGTTAATTACACTCGCCGAAACTTTTCTGTATCCGCGCGGATCAGCAATCGTCCAACCGGTAAAACAACGCGCAACTTCGGTGACGTCTTTTTGCGTGTAGCCGCCATCTACGCCGAGCGTGTGCAGTTCCATCAATTCGCGCGCGTAATTTTCGTTGATGCCGCGCCCGCGCATATTCGCGCCGGCTTGCTGCATTTGTTTCAGACGCTGATCGAGTTGCGCATCGGTCAAACCACGGTTGCGCTTGATTCGCTCGCGCGCAACCGCCGGAAGCTGTCCGTTTTCTAGCTGTCGTTGAAATCTCTGAGCACGCGGATTTGCGTTGGCGAGTTGGGAGTTCGGCGCGACGTTTTCGAAGTTGTCGAGATAAGCGAGCATTGCCGGATGCTGCGCGGTTCCGACAACTAAATCTTTGAAATTTCCGAGCGCGTGTTTGCGAAGCACATCGCGTTCATAACTCGGAATGTACCAGCGCACCGGATTTTTTCCGACGAAAACATTGAAGTGGTTTTGCCAAAAATCAACCATCACTTCTTGAAGCTGGCGTTCGCTGTAAGTAGCGCGAAGAATTCGATTGGAAAGAACCTGCGCGGCGATTTGCTGCGCGGGTTTGAAATCATACTTGCGATAAATTTCCGCGATCTGTTGACGGCGTTTCATCTGATCTTCCGGCGAAACCGTCGCGTTGTTTTGGTTTTGATCAAGAGAACGAGCATTCGCTTGTTCGTTCGTTTCCAACATACGAAGAAGCGCTCCCGGATTCGGATACTTCGCAAAAATCTCGGCGGTCGAAAGTTTGAAGACTTCGAGATTCGATGTTTTTGCTTCGGCCAGCTCATCTTTGATGGAGCCGGGATCGAGTTGCTGTTCGATGAACTGTTCGAAACCTATGGCTTTCACTTTTTCGAAGTAACCAGGCGTTGCGCCAAATGTTAAGCGGTTCAAAACGTGCGCGATTTTCTGATCGCTCGTCAGCGGTTTCGAAGTTCTTTTCGTGCTTTGTCCGGTTACACCAACCGAGAGCAAAGTCGAGAAAATCGAATAAATGGCTAGGAATGAAAGTAATTTTGTTTTTGGACCGAAAGTGCTTTTCATATCGAATAACTCCAGACGGGGAAGAAAGTCGCAAACTAAGACAGACACTTTTTAAGACGGCTGAATGAAGGAGTTAGCCGACAAAACTGCACCATCTCTCGCTACTTTCCTATATAACATTACAACTACGGGCTTTCGCTATGCATCGAAACCATCGAAATTTGAGATCTCTTGCGCTAGAATAACAGGGCTTTTCGGCTTATTTATGAAAAAGAGAATTATGAAACACAGAATTTCTACAGGGCTTGTTGCGTTGTTTATATGCTTTGCTTTTCAGCAATCCGCGATGTCTCAAAGCCAGTCGTTCAGCGATGTGAATGTCGAATATACTTTTGAGATTCCGGAAACGACCTGGAAGGTGACCACCAAACCTACAGTGTCCAATTCTACAGTTGAATTTGTGTATGGCGATAGAATGGACGGACTGCTCGAAATTCGAAAGATGAACGTGAAAAGCGACGAACTTCTCTCGGATGTGATTTCGCGCGAACAAGAACAGAGACTTCAGTTCAAACCGGGATTTGTAGCCGGCAAGGAAGAAAATTTTCAAGGTTTTCTAAAAGGGAAGATTTTCAATTGGGAATTTACGCAGGCTGGAAAGAATATGAGCGGACGATATTACTTTTTGAAATCGGGAGATACAACCGTTTATATTTTGCGCTTTTCGGGTTTGCGCGAAAAACTTCGCTCGATAAGAAATCAAGTAGATTCAATTGCGCGAACTTTCAAAATAAAATCCGAAGAAAAAGAAAATTAATCGAAACGAAAAACCGCGATACTTCAAGGCAAAAACCATGAGGGCTTTAATGCCCTCATTTGTTTTTTTTCAAGCTCCAAATAAATGCGAGCGCCATTTGGAATTATGTAACCTCGGGATTGAGTAGAAATTTGCGCCGTCGCTTTTTCAAGCGAGGAAGTCTTTGTCATTCGCATCGAGCGCGTTTCTTTGTCAGGCAAACCAGTCACAATTTGCACATCGAATCTCTCCGCCATACTCAATAAGTTCCAAGCGGTCTGCCCGTTTACCTGATAGGCTTCGCAGAGTTTCCCGGCAAGCGCTCGCGAATCTTTATGCTCAAACCACTTCAAGAAATCCGCTCGTCCCAAACCGTCCGCACATTCAGCTAAAAAAATAATAGTTCCGCCGTCATTGCATCCGTGCGAAGCAGCTTCGAGACTTTTGTGTGCCTGAATCATATTCAGATCAAACGGAAATCCGCCGCAGCTTACAATTACAACTTCGCGCTTCTCCTTGATTGAAATCGTGTGTTTCTGAGCATAACTTTCGCAAGCTTCCGCATGCGCCAGTTTCCAATCGCCGACGTAAATTTCCGTCGCTTCGCCGCGGTCATTTACCAAAGAGTTGATGGAAAACGATGGCGGACATTTCTCTACGACTTCCATAAACGTTTCATTCACGGCGTTTCCTTTGAGTAAACCCGAGCCGACACCCGCGCGGCGCGTTTTCTTTTCAAAGTCGAAAGCGAGTTTGTGTGTTTCCGAAATCGTTTGCGAAGAAGCGAGTCCCGGACAGATAAGTTTTCGTCCACCGGTGAATCCGGCGAAATAGTGAAATGAAATTCCGCCTACGATTATCACACGGTCGTAATCCAGCAAAGCGCGATTGAGTTCGACGGGAATTCCCGAAAGTGTTTTTCCGAGTCGCGAGAATTGCGCCAGGTCGCCTGCGTCATGATCGAGAGTTTTAACGCGCTGCGCGATGAAAGGCGTTAGCAGTTCGCGTTTTTCTTCTTCGGTTACTTTGCGGTGGATTCCGGTAGCGAAAATGATCGCGATATTTGAAGGTTGAATTCCCGATACAATCAATCTGCGTATCAAAAGGTTGACGATCTGTCCGGTGGCGGCGGCACGAGTCGCATCAGGGACGACGATCAAGATCGACTCGCCGGGCGAAATTATTTCTTCGAGGGGTTTACTGCCAATTGGTGACGCAAGTTTCGCGCCGATTTGAGGATCGGTTAGAGCGGATGAATCATCATCTGAACGCAAAACATCGAATCGTGAGTCATCGAATTCAAACGCGAATTCCCGTCGCCCGTAGCCTAGCCTGATTTCTTTCATACGCTACTCAAACTAGTTAATTTTAGCGGCTGGCGAGCTTTGAGTTTGAAAACAATTAGCTCCGACATCGCACAAATGCAGCTCATCATCTTTGAATTCTGAAGTCTCCAGTTGAATTGTCAGGTGATCAATTCCGAACTCATCATGAAGTCGAGTCCTAAGCAGACGGAGAATTTCCGGTTGCGAGAAGTTCTGATCTTGTTGTACGTGTGCCGACAATGCCTCGAGACCCGAGGCGATGCTCCAAATGTGCAGATCGTGAAGCGAAAGAACTCCTTCGGTCTGGAGAATTGCCTGTTCCACCGCGGCAAGATTGATGTGTGCGGGAGCGCCTTCAAGAAGAATATTTACGGATTCGCTAATAAGATTCCAAGCGCTGTAGATTATTACCACTGCGATCAATGCGCTGCAGACTGCGTCTGCCCAAAACCATTGAAACATCAATATCAAAACACCTGCAGCAATCGCGGCGATCGAGCCAAAGATATCACTCACGATGTGAAGCCAGGCGCTACGGATGTTCAGATTGTGTTCGCGATCTGAATGAAGCAGCCAAGCGCAGAAAACATTTATCAGAAGTCCGCCGGAGGCAACCAACGTCAGACCGAGACCTTTTACGGCGGGAGGATTATTCCAGCGGTGCCATGCTTCATAAAAAATGTATAGAGAAATCAACACCAGCGCGATTCCATTAATCAACGCCGCGAGAATTTCCATCCGATAATAACCAAAAGTTTTTTGAGGAGTTGCCGGGCGAGATGAAAATCGAAAAGCAAACATCGTAAGCGCGAGCGCCGCAGAATCTGTAAACATATGTCCGGCATCCGCAACTAGCGCAAGTGAGTTGAAGAAAAATCCTCCGAGAACTTCCGCGAGCATATATACCGAAGTCAAAACGAGACAAACTTGCAGACTCCGCCAACTTTCGGCGAGTCTGTCCGCGCGATCCGTGCGATGGGTATGGGAATGCATTTCGTTTATCGTCGAGAAAACAACGCTTAAAAAGACTCGAAGTAGTCTTTCGGTCTCTCTCTCAGCGCTAATTTACCAACGATTTAATGAAACTAGTAGTGACGAACGACTTTGGAGGTTGAAAGTGAAATCACGAACCGCGATTGATTACCGTGTTCATCGCTAATTTCGACTGTAACCTCTGAGGAAGGAGTTCTTGCCTGAACCTTGAATGAGCCGTCGCTTTGTGCGAAATTTTCGCGACCGAGAATTCTCACCGTCGCACCTGGAAGAGTTTTTCCACCGATCAAATAAACGTTGCCGCCTACATTTTCAACGTTCCAATCGCTCGCGGAAAGAGTCACATTTCCTTCGCGCCTCACGATAACAAACTTGGAAGGCTCACTCCATTCACTCGTCTGACCCGAAGACGCAATCGATCTTACCCGCCAGTAATAAGTTCCCGGCTGAATATTTGCATAAGTAAACGAAGGAGCATTTAACGGATCTTGTTGGGTGATGATTCCATCTGCCACGAAAAACGGCGAGGTTGCGATTTCAAAACGAAAAGTCGTAGTGACATTTGGATCGGCTTTCTGCCAACGGAAATTAATATCAGCAGTTCCTGACGAAGAAGTAAGAATCTGATCAAGCGATGCCGGCGAGAGCAATTTCGGCGAACCTAAGAGTTTTTCTTTCGGAGTCAGTTTTCCATTTGGAGTAATTGCGGCAAACTCACCATCTTTAATAATGGTCTTTTCACCGCCGGCATTGCTCTCGACTCCGCCGCGGGCGATGCGAATTTCACCGGTGTTTGTTTTCTGATTGATGTTAAAAGTCGCTTCCGTTTGTCCGAACACACGGCTCTCCGTCTCTTTCAATTCAACAACGTTCTGCGAAGTCTCAGTTTGGTTTTCCGTGCGCAGGTTTATTTGTCCGCCGTCAAGCGCAACGCGCACGTTTGTTCCGCCGAAAATCGAGGCACTGTCGCGAATAACCACCGTACTGTTTGGTCTTACGGTAAGAGTCGATCCATCAATCATCTCGATCTGCGCTTTACCGTCAGCCTGAGTTTGGATTGTATCGCCGGCGGAAACGTATGTGGCGCTGGTTACGGTAACGGTTTCGCGTGTCGCGGCGCGAATGATTCGAACATCGCCCTCGAACGAGGTCAAACGAGCGGAATCTTTCGGGACAATTCCATCGCCGACATTTCCAAAGAAAATATTGTTCTTGTAGGCATACCAGCCGCCATAGGAAAGACCGCCGACGATAAGAACTACGGCAATCAGACCATAGACCGTGGCTTTTCTAATCTGCCACCAATCAACGTAGTACCTGATTAATTTTCTTTCTTGACCTTCTGGCATTTAGTCGACTTTTTCGGCATGCTTCGGAGGAAAGACAAGCGATAAAATTACGGATGCTAACAAGGCTGCAACGACCACACCGAGAGAGAGATTTATAATAGTTTGTTCAAATTCGTGTGCCTTGTATCGCAGAAGAAAACCATGCCACGAATTCCCATCAAATCGCTCACTTATCATTATCAATCCTTCAACCAAAAGTGGCAAGAGCATTTTTACGCCGATAAAACTCAAGACAAACGCCAGCCCGTACTTGAGAAAGTGAAACCGATCCGCAAGATCCGCCAGCAGAAAGAAAAACGTCCGCAAACCCAAAATAGCGAAGATATTTGATGTATAGACGATAAAACGATCGGTAGTTATGCCGAAAATCGCGGGAATTGAATCAACGGCAAACATCACATCCGATAATTCAACAACGATCAAAACGAGAAGAAGGAGCGTTCCGGTGGATTTTCCATCGACCTTGACCAGAAATTTACTTCCGTCGTAGTGCTTTGAGATACGGACATATCGGGTAAGCAGGGATATCATCCAGCTTTTCTCCGGATGAAAACCTTCGTCGTCGGCGGAAAACATTTTGATGCCGGTATAGATCAAAAAGAACCCGAACACGTAAAGAATCCATTGAAAGCGCTCTACGAGTTCTGCGCCCACGAAGATCATTATCATTCGCATCAATAAGGCGCCAACGATTCCCCAAAACAAAACTCTGTGCTGAAACTTTTTCGGAACTTTGAAATAACTGAAGATGAGAAGAAACACGAAAAGATTATCAACCGAGAGTGAGAGTTCGATTAGATAACCGGTCAAGAATTCCTTTGCTTTGAACGAACCAAATTGCGTTAAAATGAAAATTCCGAATCCGACAGCAAGCGATATCCAAACGGCGCTCCAAATCAGAGTTTCCTTTCGTGCCGGTGCGTGAGATTTGCGATTTGCGATGCCAAGATCAACCGCTAGAGCGGTTAGTATTACGCCGAAGAAAAGGATCCATACCCAAAACGGGTACTCGATATTAGTCATCACGCGTTAAGATACCTTTCTAATTCGGAATGTTACAAGCCGTAAGCGAAACTCGTTTTACGAAGGGCGGCAGCTGTTGTAGAATTTCGGTTCGCTTATAAATAGCCACTGTAGTCATACTTCAGGTAATTCAATTGGAATAGGAAATAAGAAATGCTTAAGTTTTTCAGTCGTTTGGAAAGGACACGAAACACTGTCTTGTTGTTTTTCGCACTTTTTATGGCGGCGAGTTTGGTGTTTTTCTATGCACCAACGCGCGATGCAGTTCAGAGTAATCTTTCGAGGAGCGGCGAGACTGCCGCTAAAGTCGGGAGTGACTACATCACTGTCGGCGAAGTTGCTACACAGAAAGAAAATCTGGATCGGATGTATGGTGGTCGCGCCGGTATGACGGCGAGTCGGGTTCTTGATGGATTGATCAGTCAAAAGATAATTCGTCAAGAGTCTGAAAGACTCGGCATTTTTGCGTCAGACTCAGAAGTAGCAGCGGAAATTCGCGAACAAAACAAGCCAGCCGAAGGAAAAACGTTCGATCAGGCGCGCTATGAAAGAAATGTCACCGAATCTTATGGCAGCGTTCGCCAATACGAAGAGATGATTCGAAATCAACTCAGCGCCGAGAAACTCCGCGTGTTTCTTACCTCGGGAGTGACTGCTTCCGAAAACGAGGTGCTTGAAGATTACAAAAAACGAAACACCAAGCTCGACCTAAACTTCGTAAATGTGAATGTCTCTGATGTTTCGGCGGCATTGAACCCGACGGACGACGAACTCCGCGCGTATTTTGAGCAAAACAAGAAGAATTATTTTATTTCGTCGCCGCAGAAAAAGATTCGCTACGTTTTCGTAAATACGGCGAAGATCGGCGAGAAGCTTCCGATCACTGACGAAGATCTGAAGGCGGAATTCGATAAACTCCCGGAAGATAAGAAACTCGCCGGAGTTCAAGGACAGCAGATCGTCTTGCGAGTTTTGAAACCTGAGTTCGATGCGGAGGTTCGCGACAAGGCAAACCGGCTTTCCGCAGAAATTCGCGCGAAAGGACCAACCATTTCCGAAGAAGCCTTTGGGGAAATTGCGAAAGGTCAGTCGGAAGATGGCAGAACTGCGTCCAACGGAGGAAAAATTCCCGGCTTGATTCGCCAAAATCCAAACAATCCGAATGACCCTTATCAACGTCTCATTTCTATGAAGCCGGGTGAGATTACCGAAGCCGTAAATTTCGGGACAAGCTATTACATTCTTCGTCGTGGTGAGTCGGTATCAAAGCCGATTGCTGATGCGAAGAAAGAGTTGGAGGTGAGCCTTCGCAACCGGAAAGCTTATGCTGCATCGGCTGAGCTGGCGCAAAAAATCAGCGCGCAATTGTCCGTCACGAAAGACGTAGAAAAAACCGCCGCGGAATTTGCTTCGCAGGCAAATATGAGCGCACGCGAAATGGTGCGCGAAACGGATTTTGTAAAACCGGGCGACGAAGTTCCCAATATTGGAAACTCACCGCAGTTTGAAGAAGGCATTGCACCGCTTGAAAATGTTAACGACGTAGGAGACAAGATTCCCGTCAAAGATGGCTTCGCGATTCCGATGCTAGTCGAAAAGAAAGATCCGCGGGACGCGACCTTCGAAGAGGTACGGCAAAAACTCGTTGAAGCGGTAAAGATTGATCAGGCGCGCACAAAATTAGAAGAAATCGCAAAGGAAATCTCTGCCGGCGCGGCAAACGCCTCGGCTTTAAACGCGGCGGCGCAAGCTAAAGGTTTAAAGGCGGAAGAATCCAAGAGTTTTCTTTTAGGTTCACCACTCGGACAAGGACCGAGCGCTTCAACCAGCGACGAGTTGGAGACCGCGTTGAGCAATCTGAAAACGGGCGAAGTTACAAAGAGCCCGATCAAAGTTGGCGATAGCTACTACATTGTAGGAGTGACTAAACGCGAAGAAGCCGATATGCAGGAATTTGCAAAACAACGCGAACAACTAATTTCGCAAATGCAAATGCAAAAACGCGGCGAGGTGTTTTCCGAATATCTCGGTAGTATTCGCCGTCGAATGGAAGAGAACGGTCAGATTAAAATTTATAAAGACGTTGTCGAAAAAATCGATGGAACTGAGGCAAGCGATTCCGAAGAGTAAATTGAGTTTGTGTAATAATACGCTTCAATTCGGATTATGAACGACAGGCAGAATTTTTCTGCCTGTATTTTTATGCATATCTATCATGCAGTAACGCCGCGATTATGGGAGAGATTCTCCGACCAGGATTTCTTCGAAGCTGAGAGTTTGCGCACTGAGGGATTTATTCACGCAAGTTTCGCCGAACAACTCCCCGAGACTCTCAAAATTCATTATAAAAATGAAACTCGCGTTTTTATTCTGAAAATTGATTCCGCGCTTCTTGAGAATGAGTTGAGAATCGAGAAATCGCGAAATGGTGAAGATTTTCCACACATCTATGGAAGAATAAATAAATCCGCGATCATCGATATCGAAGAGAGAAATCTATCGCTACCAGCGTCCTAAAATCTTCCACCAAACCAAGCCAACAGAAGACCAAATCAGGATATTCAAAAAGGAAGCGATTGCACCGATCGTCCACCAGGTTTTCTGTTTTACGTAGCCTGTGCCGAAATAAATCGGCGCCGGAGTTGTGCCGTAGTGAGTTAGTCCAGCGCTCAGATTCGAAAAATATGCCAGAAGCAAAACCGTCAAACTCGCCGGCGCTCCAACCACGACGGTGACCACGAGAAACGGAACGTACATCGCCAGGACATGTGCAGTGATAGAAGCAAAAGCATAATGAGCATAAAAGTAAACCAATGCCAGAAAGGCAAGCGCAAAAGTCCAGCTCATACCGCTTGTTAAACCGGAAGTCGATTCTGCAAAAAGTTTCGGCAAGCCGGATTCGCTTAAGGTCTTGGCCATCATTACAAGTCCGCCATACCAAATAAAAACATCCCACGCGCCGGATTCATTTACCAGATCTTTCCATTCCAAAACCCGAGTGATAAGCAAAACTGCAACGCCTAGGAAGGCGACGGTTGTGGTATCGAGATGATGTAAATAGTCTTTCGTCGCCCACAAAAACACCACCGCAAAAAAAATCATCAGCAAAATTTTCTCGGGCAATGAAGTTCTTCCGAGTTTTTCCAACTCTCTACTTGCGAATTTCGCGGCATTCGGAGTTTCCTTTATTTCGGGCGGAAAAAACCTGTAGATCATTTGCGGCACAAAGACTAGCGAGAAGATCGAGGGAACAATCGCGGCGAGAAACCAACCGCCGTAAGTGAGTTCTATTCCGGAATTCTCTTTTGCGAGTTTTGCGATGATTACATTTGAAGCTTGCCCGGTGAGAAATGTCGCGCAAATAATCACATCTGATTGATAAAGTAGATTCATCAAAAAGGTTCCGAGTTTTCCGGCGGTTCCGTCGTCCGGTTTTGATTCGTAAGTTTCGGAAACTCCTAGCGCGATCGGCAAAATCACTCCGCCGTTTCGCGCGGCATTCGATGGAATTACTGAAGCCAGAAGAAAGTCTGTGAAGACAAGCGAGTATCCGAGACCGAGAGTTTTCTTTCCGATTGTGCGCACCAGAAGAAGCGCGATTCGTTTTCCGAGACCGGTTTTTATCATCGCGCGCGAAATGAAAAACGCGGCAAGCACTAGCCAAACAACCGGATCAGCATAGCCCGATAATGCTTTTTCGATCGGAAGCGCGCCAAAAAGAATCGTTGCCACAACTCCGAGCAAAACCATGGCGCTTCCCTTGAGCGGTTGAACAATCGAGCCGATTATCGTGGCGATGAAAATCGCGAAGAGAATCCAGCTTTCGCGCGAAATCCCACTCGGAATCGGCGCAAGCGAAATTGCGACCGCAGATCCGATTACCGTTAACCAGCGCAACCAAGAATTTTTCGATTCGCTTCTATTCATGCCGGAAATGTGTGAGTCAATCTACATGCGTTGTAATAATCCTATCAGCCCGCAAAAGCAAAAGGCGGGAATGAACCCGCCTTCAGCACCAAACAAAAAATCAAAACTAATTGCTATGGAGCGAAGCGTAGTGAGCAAAGAACCAATATGTAATTCCTGCCCAAACTACTAAATTAATCACCGAAGCAATCAATCCAAATTTCTGAGTTTTATCACTTCTCCCGCCGCGATTGTCTTGCTTTCCATACATCAACATCGCAACCAGAATACCCGTTACAATCCAAGCGAACAGTCGGATTCCAAGATTGAGCGGGACGTTCTCTGACTTCAAGTCCATCAGATAAGGAACCTGATAGAGCGTCAGCGCAATCGTAAGCACCATTGCGAGAATTGCGGCAATCGGCGGAGAATATTTCGAGCTGGATTCGTTTGCCACATCATTCGAAACCTGCCGAAGATTGCTGTGCGAGTAGCTATACGCAAAGTAAATGACCAATCCGATCGACATCCAAACGATCAGGCGAATCCACGTATCAAGCGGAAGACTGTTCATCAAATACGCCGCAGAAACAACCGTCGCAACCGGAATAAAGGGCGAAAGCGGAACTTTGAACGGGCGATGAAGCGCCGGATTTGAGGAACGCAAAATGATTATTCCGGTTCCGACGATCACAAACGCAAACAAAGTTCCGATACTTACAAGTTCACCGAGCAAACTAATCGGAACGAATCCCGCGAGAATCGCTACGATCGCTCCGGTAATCGCCGTTGTGATATGCGGAGTCTGAAATTTCGGATGAATCTTCGCCGCCCAACTCGGAAGCAATCCGTCTTTCGACATCGAATAGAAAACGCGCGGTTGTCCCATCACCATTACAACCATCGTCGAACTCAAACCGAGCACAGCGCCCACTTTTATTATCGTAGGAAAGACCAACAAAATCGTTCCCATCGTCGTTCCCTGTGCTTGTTTCAAAGCAGCATCAATCGCGACGGCAATCGGCGCAGCGGCATTGGTAAGAAGTTTGTAATCAACCAAGCCAACCATAATTCCAGCGACTAAAATATATAGAACCGTACAAATCGCCAGCGAGCCCAGGATTCCGATGGGCATATCTTTTTGCGGATTTTTCGCTTCTTGCGCTGCAGTTGAAACAGCATCGAATCCGATATAGGCAAAGAAAATTACCGCGGCGCCGGTTACGACACCGCTAAATCCGTAGGGCATAAAAGTGGCGCAGCCCGCGGAACCTTCCGCACAGCCGATGCCGATATTGCTCGTGTTTACATATCCGATACCGGCAATGATAAACAACACAACAACCAAAACTTTTACCAACACGATGATTGAATTGAATCTCGCGGACTCTTTGATTCCGCGTATAAGCAGCAGTGTTACGGCGATAGAAATCAAAAACGCCGGAAGATTAAAAACGCCGGTTGCAGTTGTTCCATCGGCAAGTTTAATCTCCATTCCCGGCGGACCGCTCAATGCCAGAGGAAAATTTATTCCCAACGTATCTCTGAAAAGACTGACAACATAACCGGACCAACCTACGGCGACGGTTGCTGCGCCGAACGCATATTCAAGAATCAAATCCCAGCCGATGATCCATGCCACAAATTCGCCCAGCGTTCCGTAACCATACGCATACGCGGAGCCCGAAATCGGAACGCTCGCCGCAAACTCCGAATAACAAAGCGCTGCAAAGGCGCTGACGATTCCCGCAAGAACCATCGAGATCACCACAGCAGGACCGGCGTGTTTACCGGCTGCTTGTCCGGTCAGCACGAAAATTCCCGTGCCGATAATGGCGCCAATTCCCAGCATCGTCAGATCCAAGGCGGTCAAAGCTTTTTTTAATGTGTGCTGACCGGTTTCCTCGGATTCCGCGATAATTTTTTCGATAGACTTCGTAGCAAATAGTGACATTCAGACCTCCAGACTTTTCAGGGAAGATACAAACTAAACAAATTTGGCAGCCTCTGCCAGAAAAAAATCCCGCCGATTAGAATCGCCGCAAATCACGCTAATCGGAGGATTCGCGTGATGAATCAGATCCGGGACTTTCGTCAGAACCGACATCCGCGGAAGCCGGCGACTGTGGAACTCCGTCGGTTTCCGGTTTCGCAAAAAAACTCCACAAGAAATATGCCGGAACTCCGGACAAGACAATCGCCAAACCGGGCAAAGTAGTACTCGTTTTATAAGTGAGCAAAACGATCATAATGATCGTCGTTGCCACGATATAAAGCGCCGGAACAATCGGATAACCAAAGGCACGATACGGACGTTCTGCGTTCGGTTTCTTCCGACGCAAAACGAAAAGCCCCGCTATCGTCAAAACATAAAAGATCAACACGGCGAACACTACATAATCCAGCAAATTGCTGTAGAGATTTCCGTAAGAAACCGCACCGGTTTTTTCGTCCGTTAGAATTGTGCGCGGCAGAACGAGAAGGCAAGCCCAAAGACATTGCAATATCAAACCCATTTCCGGAACGTGATTTCTATTAAGAGCGCCGGTTTCTTTGAAAAATAATTTGTCTTTCGCCATTGCGTAGTAAACGCGTGCGCCGGCAAGAATCAAACCATTGTTGCAGCCAAAGGTCGAAATAATGATGGCGATTGCCATTATGCTAGCGCCAATGCCGCCGAATATTACTTGCAGCGCGGCTGTGCCGACGCGATCATCCGGAGCATTTTGAATTTGCGCAAGCGAGAGTGTTCCGAGATAGGCGATATTCGCGAGAATATACAAACCGATTACGATTATGGTTCCCAAGGCGAGCGAAAGGGGAATATTGCGTTTCGGATTTTTCACTTCGCCGGCAGTAAACGTAATGTTGTTCCAAGCATCGGCGGAAAACAACGATCCAACCTGCGCGACACAAAACGCGATCAGCAAACCAAACATCCCATCAGTCGCAGATATCGGCGAGA
>Ga0209798_10001335_pt1 | contig 14885 bp, 8 predicted proteins | sample DOMMetBare3Fresh_FD_187475 | JGI IMG/M metagenome (GOLD analysis project Ga0209798, IMG submission 187475) | Wetland sediment microbial communities from St. Louis River estuary, USA, under dissolved organic matter induced mercury methylation -... | ecosystem: Environmental > Aquatic > Freshwater...
CAGTTGTCAGTTGTCAGTTGTCAGTTGTCAGTTGTCAGTTGTCAGTTGTCAGTTGTCAGTTGTCAGTTGTCAGTTGTCAGTTGTCAGTTGTCAGTTGTACTTTTTCGAGGCGGGGCTGGTTTCAGTTATTTTGTCCTCTCTGCCCTGCCTACTGCCTTCTGCCTCCCGCCTTCCGCCTACTGCCTTCTGCCTTCCGCCTACTGCCTACTGCCTTCCGCCTTCTGCCTACTTCCTTCTTTCTTCCGCCGCCAGGTGTCCATGGCAGTCAAACACAGCGCGAGCCAGGCGGCGCCTTCGGCAATCGCGCCGAGTACATCACTCAGGAAATGGGCCCCCAGGTAAATCCGACTGAAACCCACCAGGCCGATCAAGAAGAGTGCAGTCACAACGGTGAGCACCCGCCAGCGCCAGGCACGCACTTGTGAAACTATTATGGCGCTCAGCACTCCATACAGCACTGTCGCCATCATCGTGTGTCCACTGGGAAAGCTATAGCTTGTAAGCACCAGGATAGGATCAGCAAAGCGTGGCCGGGCTCGTTGAAACACGCCCTTGAGCCAGAAGTTCAGGAGCATGCCTCCATAGATAGTCACGAGAATGGTTGAGATCCAATTTCGGAGCCGCCGGCGCCAGGCGTAAATGCACAGCGCCAGTGTCATCACTACCACGCTCCAGTTTGAGTGCAGGTTAGTAACTATTAACAGAAAAATTGTTAGCGGTCGGTATGCGTGCAGATGAAGCCAGTTGCTGAACCTGGCATCAGTGATGGTCAAGGGATCGCCCGTCGTCACGTCTTCCGCGAGGTCGGCGAAGATCCAGGTCGCGGCACTGAGAAACAGAACCCCGATTGTCAAATTAAGTCCGAGGAATCCCTCGCGCGAAACCCGAGCGCGGAGGAATACTTTAAAGTGATCGCACATGAAATCGTCCGACAAACTTCAGTTTGTCGTGTTGCCTCAAAACTCCGGGCGCTGTGAGTCGCAGATCCCGGCGAGCCAGACCTCGGGCCTATTCATCGCCAGGCTCAAGCTGGTCGACGCGCACCCAGCCTGCGACGGTGCGCCGAAACCGTTCTTCGCTGCCGGCTGCAAAAATCTTCTTGTCTGGCTGCCAATCAAATCGCTCCAGCGAAATTGCACGCTGCTCCACCCGCAACACATTAAAGGAATTGACTTCGCCCCTGCCTCTGGTGGACGTGGCCGTACCGGCCTGCACCACCAGCGCCGAATGCCCGTGAATCTTGTAACGATGGGCCGTATGTCCCGTATGGCTAACATGCAGATGGCCCGACAGGAATATATCGGCGCCGCAATCAGCGAGGCCGATCATCGCCATTCGTGACCGGCCTACCAGTTCACGTTGATGATAGCCCTCAGGCAGGTCGAATGGGTGATGGGTGACCACTACCTTCACCACTGCTTCACCGAAAGGACAGAGCTTTTCGCGCAGGCGGGCCACCTGTAATCGGTTAATTCGCCCACCCTTGAAGACGAGTGAGCGGGCGGTATTGACGCCCACGACTGCCATTTCGTCATCTGCAAAAAAAGGCTCCAACTCATCGGTCACCAAACGCCGATATTTCCCCAACGGTTGCAGAAAACGATTAAAGACATTGTGCAGCGGCACGTCATGATTACCCGGGACGACGATCAGTGGCTGCGGCAAGGAGTCAAGAAATTCTCGAGCAGCGCGGAATTCATGTGACCGGGCCCGCTGCGTCAAATCCCCGGAGATTGCCACCAGATGCGGTTTGACCGCTCTGACCGCCCTCGTCAGGGGCTCAATCAGGCTGTGGTCTAGACGACCAAAGTGCAGATCCGACAGGTGGACGAGCACGCGCATCGTTATTTGTGCTCCGTTTCGGGCACCATCACCCGCAAAATGCCAGGTCGCGTGCGGTAGTGAAGGGGCGTACCAAGTACGGCAGTTTCACCGTCAAAGGCAACACGCATCCGCTTACGACGTGTCTCTATCTTTACTTCGCCGGTGGATACGGCAAGGAAGTCCTTTTCGCTTCGCAGCCGCCCAAAAAGTGCCCGAAGAGCAAGCCTAATCAGACCCAGCCGACCGGTGCGGTTAGTAATGTACAAACTCAATCTTCCCGCATTCAGGCAGGGGCGCCGCCCGATACGTAGTCCTTCCATTGCATAGTCATTGTTGCCAACGAAAAGAAACGGCGTGCGACAGTTAAGCTCGTCGCCGGCCACCAGTAAACGAACCGACAGAAACGGATAGCGGCGAAAGACGGTGAAGGCGGCCCAGGCGAACGCCGGCCATTTACCATGGCCCAGACGCTGGTGCCGCTCACGTTCGCGCACCATAATCGGATAAAGGCCCAGACTGGAGTTATTGAGGAAGATACGTCCGTTTACTTCTCCTACGTCGATATTCACTGGATGGCCGGAAAGGATCACGCGCGCGGCCTGTTCCAGTTCGAGCGGCAGCCCCAGGTCCTGCGCCAGGTGGTTCAGCGTTCCCATGGGCAGCACGGCAAGAATCTTGTCACTGCCACTGTCGATGATTGCCGCCGCAACGGCATTGATGGTCCCATCGCCGCCACCCGCCACAATTACCTGGCTATTGCCCCGCACAGCTGCTTTCGCCAGTTCACATATCTCCGCTCCTGAATGAGCGATGGAAATCCGCGCTGTGATTCCATTGGCCTGAAATAGCTCTTGTAAGCTTTCTCGCGCCTGTTCTTTATCATCAATGCCGGAGCCTCGGTTTATAACCACCTCGACCGCAGTTATCGGTTGCATCGTGGGGGAGTTTACCGTTTGCGGCTGGCAGACGCACCTGAAGCGGATTTCTCCGCCCCAGGATGCGCAATGCGCGATCCGCCTGATTCAAGGAATGTTCGCAAGGCGGAGTCTGCGGGGTTAAGTCAAAGTCCGGTATGATTCCCCGCGCCAAACGATCATCGAGGTTCCTACGGCTGTCGACTTGCGCCCGCAGGCGGCTTGACCATCACAGCTGGAATACTCTGGTCGCGCACCAACTGATTGAAAGCGGGCACCTCGGTCTTGATGATTTGGGCAAGCCTGGTTAGTTGCGCGTCAATCTGCCCGGCCAGATCCTCATAGACTACGTATGACTGCGCATTGGGCGCAGACTCGGCTCCATAGACTACTCCCCCGAGGGCGGCCAATTTGTTGTTCAACCTGATGGGATAGTTCAAGGGATCCTGGCTGCTCTGATTTTTTGTTTGATAGAGAGCCTCTTCGATGGCGAGCAGGTTTTGGTTCAAGACACTGCCCGCATCATTAATCGTTTTCGCGTTCGGCTGGTCCTTGATACGTTTCAAAAGATCGTCGACCTGCTTGCGGACGTCGCGAATTTGGATGATGGCATTGTGTGTCTCACTCAGCTTGTTGCGAATCTTCAGGCCCAGCTCAAGCTGCTTAGCGTAATCAGCAGCCATCGTTTGCAAACGCGGATCAGGCCGGACTGTAAAATTCTGGGTCATGGTCTGGCCGTCAACCGTCAGCTTAACCTGGTAATCGCCCGGCACGATCTTTGGGCCGCGCGTTTCGCCGGCCCAAAGAATCATCCCCGGAAAACGCACGGCTTCCGCGTACCGCATATCCCAGACGAAGCGGTTTAGGCCGGCGTCGGTTGTGACTCTGGCGGCTGCAGCCCCGCCAAAGAAATCTCCTCCTCCTTCTTCTGCAGCGGGCGCGGCCGCTGGTGTTTGACCGGGGGCTGCGCCAACCGTTGTGCCTTCACGTGACGCGGGGGCGGTATACTTCCGAATCACCTTGCCGCCGGCGTCGAGAAATTCCAGCACAACCTCAGAAGCCGGTTTCGCCTTCAGGGAATAGTAGACGACCACCCCACTGGCCGGATTCCTGCCAATCGTTGCCGTAGCCGGCAAGGGGAAACCGCCCCCGGGCATGCGATAAGAGTCCTTTGGCTTGAGTAAGCGGGTCTCGCTGGCCGCCTTGAATCCTCCCGCATCAATCAGCTGATGAAGCGCCGGCAAGTCATCAAGAATCCAGAAGGAACGCCCCTGTGTAGCAGCCACCAATTCCTGTTCGCGTTTGTGAATTGCCAAATCAGTTATCGGCACGACAGGCAGGTTTAGCTGCAGGGAGTGCCAGTTGGCCCCCTCATCAGAAGAGAAATACAAACCGGATTCCGTCCCGGCATACAACAAACCGCGCTTATTCGGATCTTCGCGGATCACGCGAGTAAAGGTCGTCTCCGGAATTCCATTGGTAATCTTCTTCCAGGTTTTGCCATAGTCCGTGGTCTTGAAGAGATAGGGTCGGTTATCATCAAACTTGTACATCGTGGCGGCCACATATGCCGTAGCCGCGTCGAACGGCGAAGCCTCAAGCGAATTAATTTGGATCCATTCAGGCATGATCTCCTTTGGCGGCGTGACTCTGGTCCAATTCTTGCCCGCGTCACGCGTCAGATACACCAGACCGTCGTCGGATCCAGACCAGATAGTTCCCGCCTGGAGCGGTGATTCCATTAAGGTAAAGATAGTGTCGTAATACTCGATGCTGGTGTTGTCTTTGGTGATTGGGCCACCTGATGATGCCTGTTTAGCTTTGTCGTCGCGCGTCAGGTCGGGACTTATGACCTGCCAGCTCTGTCCTTCGTCGGTGGATTTGAAAAGAACGTTTGCTCCCGCGTATAGGGTTCCTGAAGGGGAGCTATCGTGCGGAGAAAACACGAGGGGGAAGTTCCATTGAAAGCGGTATTTCAAGGAATCTGCCCCGGCGCCCATGGGGTTATTGGGATAAGGACTGATGTCGCGTTGCTGGCCGGTGCGCTGATCGCTGCGCGTAATTAAGCCTCCATACGATCCGGCAAAGACAATTTCTGAATCACGCGGCAAGGGTGCGATCCACCCCGACTCACCGCCGCCAACGTCGTACCAGTCGCTGGTGCTGATGCCTCCTCCGGTCGTCCGGCTGGCAATTCGCACGGTTGAGTTGTCCTGCTGGGCGCCGTAGACGTGATAAGGAAAATCGTTATCGAGCGCGACCCGGTAGAATTGGGCAGTAGGCTGATCCTGTTCGCTCCAGCTCTTGCCGCCATTGAAAGAAACGTTGGCGCCCCCATCGTTGCTGTTAATCATGCGATTGGGATCATCGGGCGCGATCCACAGATCGTGGTTGTCGCCGTGCGGGACCGAGATGCCTGTGAAGGTCTTGCCGCCGTCGTTCGATTTGTAGAAGCCTGTGTTCAGGACATAGACGGTGTCCGCGCTTTTCGGATCGGCATAGATGCGTGAGTAATACCAGGCGCGTTGTCGCAGGCGCCGCTCTTCATTCACCTTTGTCCAGTTCTTTCCCCCGTTATCAGAGCGAAAGACGCCGCCATCTTCGGCTTCGACAATGGCCCATAGTCGATCGGGATTCGCGGGCGAGACCGTGATACCAACAATACCTATCATGCCTTTGGGCAACCCAGGATTGCGTGTGATCTCGGTCCAGGAGTCGCCGCCGTCGCTGGATTTGAAGATGCCGCTACCCGATCCCCCGCTTTCCAGCGTCCAGGGCTTGCGATGGACCTCCCAAATGCCGGCGTAAAGATTATTAGGGTTTGTAGGATCGATAATCAGGTCTGAGGCGCCGGCCTTATCGCTGCGGAAGAGGATTTTCTCCCAGGTCCTGCCTCCGTCTTTCGAGCGAAAGACGCCGCGTTGTTCATTTGGTCCCCAGACGTGACCCTGAGCTGCCACATAAACGAGGTCCGAATTTTTCGGATGGACGCGGATGCGAGAAATTTGCCGCGAGTCTTCCAGTCCGATGCGCTTCCAGGTCTTACCGGCATCGATTGACTTATAAACTCCGTCTCCGTGCGAGACGTTGCCGCGAATCGGCGACTCACCCATACCAACATAGATGGTGTTGGGATCGGAATCTGATAAACCGATCGCCCCTACTGAGCCTGTTCCGAAAATCGAGCCATCCGTGATTGGTTCCCAATTGATGCCTCCGTCAGTAGTTTTCCAGACTCCGCCACCAGTGCCGCCAAAGTAATACACCAACGGCTGAGAGGCAACGCCGGCCACGGCGGTACAGCGACCACCGCGAAACGGACCGATTGAGCGCCATTGCAACACCTTCAGTGGGTCGGATTCCCGGGCTGAGGTTTCCGCAGCCACTGGCCGGCGCTGAGCACTGGCGAAACCGGCCGCGCTGACGAGCACTAAGACGGAAAAACAGATCGAGCGAAGGCAAGCCGCACGAAAGTTCTTGTACATTCGGATAGACTCCTCTAGTTTTAGTATTCCACTTAACTGGGGGAACGTTAGATCACGGTGACGGCTGCGAATGATAACACGTTGTAAGGCTTGCGGCTGTTAATCGCCCATCCGAAAGCAGCGGTGCGCTGGGCTGCGCTCTGCGGAAGCGATTTGATGAGGCCCGTTACTAAAACGTGAGAGCTTATGAGAACTTTATCGGTCATGCGTACTGGCTGCAAATTATTTCTTGGCGCTGTGCTGCTTCCTCTTTTGGCAGCGCCCCTCAGCGGTCAGGCCGCGCTTCCACAAAACCTCTACCAGGGACTGCAGTGGCGTTGCATTGGACCACATCGCGGCGGCCGTGCGCTCGCCGTGTCCGGAGTACGCGGTCAGCCGGAAACATTTTATTTTGGCGCTGTAGGCGGGGGAGTCTGGAAAACCACCAACGGTGGACAGGTCTGGACCCCAATCTTTGACTCGCAGCCAATCTCCTCAATTGGGGCTCTCGCTATTGCACCTTCTGATCCCAACATCATCTACGTGGGCTCTGGCGAAGCCGACATGCGCTCGGACATTTCGTTCGGCGACGGGGTATATAAATCAACCGATGCGGGTAAGACATGGAACCACCTGGGACTGCGCGACACGCGCCAGATAGGCCGCATCCTGGTTGATCCGCGGGATGCTAACGTCGTGCTGGTTGCCGCCCTGGGTCACGGGTTTGGGCCCAACTCAGAGCGCGGCGTCTTTCGTTCGTTGAACGGCGGACAAACCTGGACCAGAGTGCTCTACAAAGATGACAACACGGGCGCCATTGAACTCGCCTTCGATCCTGACAATGCCCGGACCGTCTATGCCGCCCTCTGGAATGTGCGCCGGCCTGCCTGGAGCGTCTACGCCCCCACAACCGGACCGGGAGGCGGTCTCTACAAATCCACCGATGGCGGGGTGACCTGGGCAGAGATAAGTGGCCAGGGCTTGCCGGGGGGAACGTTTGGGCGCAGCGGCATCGATGTGGCCGCGGGACAAAAAGGAAAACGTGTGTACGCCCTGATCGATGCTCCACGCGCGAGTGGTCTTTATCGATCAGACGATGGTGGTAACAACTGGGAGCTGGTGAGCGCCGATCCTCGCATCAGCAGCCGGGCCTGGTATTTCAGCGAAGTACGAGTCGATCCAAGAAACTCCGACGTGGTTTACATTTCCAACGTCTCGCTTTATCGCTCGACAGATGGAGGCAGGACTTTCAGCGCCATTAAGGGGGCACCCGGCGGCGATGACTATCACTCGCTCTGGATCGATCCCGACAACCCCCAGCGGATGATCAGCGGCGTCGATCAGGGAGTTATCGTAACTGTCGACGGCGGCAACACCTGGAGCAGCTGGTACAACCAGCCGACGGCACAGTTTTATCACGTCGCGGTCGATAACGATTTCCCCTACCGTGTTTACGGTGCACAACAAGACAGCGGTACAGCGGCGGTCCTCAGCCGCAGCGACTATGGTCAAATCACTTTCCGCGACTGGCATCCTATCGGCGCGGGGGAAAGCGGCTTCGTCCTGCCGGATCCTGTCGATCCTAACTTTGTCTATGGCGGCAGCACCGGCGGAGAACTCTATCGCTTTGACAGCAAAACGGGCCAGGTCGAGGACGTCAGCCCGACCCCTCTCGCGGTCGGCGCCAGGGTGAAACATCGCTTTGTCTGGAGTACGCCCATCGCTTTTGGCCCCCTGCCCGCGCATGCGCTTTATCAGTCATCGCAGTATCTGATGAAGACGGTAGATAACGGCAAGAGCTGGGCTACCATTAGTCCCGATCTGACGGTGCGGGCGGGAGAGAACGAGGCGGACGCGAAAGGTGTGATCACCACAATCGCCCCCGCTGCGAAACCAGGACTAATCTGGGTCGGCACCGACAATGGACTTATTCAACTAACTGAAGACGAGGGTAAAAACTGGCACGACGTCTCACCCCCAAACCTACCGCCCTGGAGCATGATCAGCATGATCGATGCGTCGCTTGCTCCCGGGACAGCTTATGTGGCCATCGATCGCCATCAGATGGATGACCTCAGGCCTTATGCCTATCGCACAAATGATTTTGGCAGGACCTGGACCAGCATTTCGAAAGGCCTTCCCGACAACGCATATGTTCACGTCTTGCGCGCCGACACGCGGCGTCAGGGCCTGCTGTTCGCCGGTACTGAAGTTGGTGTCTACGTGTCATTCGACGATGGCGCGCACTGGCAGTCTTTACAACTGAATCTCCCTGTCACACCGGTTCGGGATCTGCTCGTACACCACAATGACCTGGTTATCGCTACCCATGGCCGGAGTTTCTGGATCCTGGATCACATGTCTCCGCTTCGGGAAATGACAGCAGAGCTGGCGCAGGGAGAGGCTCACTTATTCGACCCGACCGTTGCGGTTCGCCTACGCAAGAACGAAAGCCGCGACACACCCTTGCCCCGCGAAACCCCGGCCGGACAAAATCCGCCCACGGGCGCAATTATTGACTACTACCTCAAATCGGCGCCTGTGGGTCCGGTCATGCTTGAGATTCTCAACAATAAGGGAACTATTATCCGGAAATATTCTAGTAACGAGCTGGTCGCAAAGCAGGAGGGGACGCAGGCCTTTCCCAACTATTGGCTGCCCGCGCCGACTGTTTTACCCGCGCGAGCCGGGCTCAACCGTTTCGTTTGGGACCTGCGCTATCAGAGGCCGAAATCGCTGCGGTACGGATACAGCATTGCCGCTGTGCCTGGCGATGCCACTATGGTTCCTGAAGGGCCCCTGGTCCTCCCGGGAAGCTATCAAGCCAAGCTCACGGTCGCGGGGCGCACGTACTCGAGATCGTTTGCCGTGGAGATGGATCCGCGGGTGCATGTGCCCGAGTCGGAGTTGACTGCACAACTCGCGCTGGCGTTACGGGTTGCAGAAGCAATGGACCAAAGCTACGAGGCCACGCAGAAAGTCCGCAGCCTGCGCCAGCAGATAGAGGGTCTGCAGGCTATACTCTCCAGTGAGCCGAAACACAGGCCGGTAGTTACAGCCTTGAAAGCTCTTGACGAAAAAGCCGCGGCGATTGCCGGGAGCGGGCAGCCGCAATTTCCGCCACCCTCTGAGCCGAGCCTGAGTTCTCTGAATGGCGCGCTGGGAGGATTACTAACGGCAATCGGGAGCGCGGATACGACGCCAACCAGACCAGCTCGGGAGGCGTTCGCAACCTATCAGACGCTGCTCGAGCGACAACTGTTGAGCTGGACCAACCTGAAACAAAAGGACCTGACGGCTTTGAATGCGATGTTGCGCCAGGCCGGCCTCAGCGAATTCGAGTATTAGGTTTTCCTAGCGTCTGCGCTCTACCATTCTCCCCTGCGATTGAAACGGAGGAGTACGCCTGGCGCATCAATGTCAACGCAAGTCAACTGCTTGCTTCCAAAAAAATGATCATCGGCACCGTCAAACAAATCTGGCGCTACCCGGTTAAGTCCATGAGCGGCGAACCTCTCGATCAGTGCGCGGTCAGCGAACTGGGAATATCAGGCGATCGTGGCTGGGCCCTGCGTGATGAAGCATCGCGCGAGATCACCAACGGTAAGAATTTACCGCTCTTGATGCAGTGCGCCGCGCGTTATCGCGCTTGTCCCAAGGGCAGCGCCATTCCTCAGGTGGACATGGTGCTCAGCGATGGAACCATGGTCGGCAGCGACGACCCGAAGGTCAACGAGGCTCTGTCGCGGTTGCTGGGCCGGCCTTTAACTTTATGGCCGCGCCAACCCGCGAGTAATAAGACTCACTATCGGCGGGCCTCACTCCTTAGCAGGCTCGCAGGCTTTACGCTCTTTCGCGATCAACTGCCGCGCCTGCTGCGGCTAAGTAAAGTTCAGGCGCAAGTGCGCACCGCGTTCAGCCGCGAGTCGGGCGAGCCCTTACCCGATCTGCTGCAGTTGCCACCTGAGCTGTTCGAGTTCACTTCCCCGCTCGGCACCTACTTTGACGCCTTCCCGCTCCACGTGTTAACCACAGCCTCGCTCAAAGCAATGAAGCATTTGCATCCGGAAGCCGATTGGGACGTACGACGCTTTCGTCCTAATTTTCTGATCGAAACCGGGGCCGATATCGAACAATTACTGGAAGCGGGCTGGGCCGGACGCACTCTGCGAATTGGCGAAGTTAATTTGAAATGCGAGATTCCTACCGTGCGCTGTGGCATGACGATGCAAGCGCAAAATGGCTTGCCAAAGGATCCGTCAATCCTGCGTTCAATCGTCAAAAACGCCGAGCAAAACCTCGGCATCTACGCGAGCGTAAGCCAGAGCGGCAGCGTCGCTTTGAACGATCCAGTCAAGTTAGCTTAGTATCACAGATCAAAGGCGAACGGTGTAACGCAAGCTGCCAGCTTCCGCAACAACCGAGAAAACAGTAATTGACCTGACAAAGGAGAACTGAAGCGAATGGCGCTGATTGGGGCCAACGAGCTGAAAAGAAAACTGCTGATCACCGTCGACGGTCAGCCCTACCTCGTGCTTGACGTTTTCTTCGCGTCACCTACAGCGCGCGGCGGAGCGACGATGGTGCGCACTCGACTGCGCCATCTCTTAAACGGCGCGGTCCTGGAAAAGAGCTTTCGGTCGAGCGAAAAGTTCGCGGAACCGGACGTCGAGTTAGCGCCTGCATCTTATCTTTATAACGATGCTCAGGGCTTTCATTTCATGGACGAGAAGAGCTACGACCAATTCATGTTTTCAGCTGAGGCGGTCGACAGCGATCGTGGCTATTTGAAAGAAGGCATTTCGCTGCAAGTGCTGAAATACAATGGCGAACCTGTCTCATTACAATTCCCGCAGTTTGTCGAACTTGCCGTAACGGCGACCGAACTCGGATTGCGCGGCGACACCGCAGCCGGCGGCGCCACCAAGGTAGCCACCCTTGAAACCGGCATCGAGGTGCGCGTTCCTCTTTTTATCAAGGAAGGCGAGATTGTCCGCGTCAACACTCAGACGGGCGAAGTTGCCGGTCGCGCCTGAACCTGCGACTGAAACTGCCACCCATCGCAAAATTGCCAAACTCCACCGCTGCAGACCAACGGACTAGATTGTTCCCTTTTCGGTCTTGCAAAGAAGTGCCCTTACCCTTTGCCAAAGGACTTAACTGCCTCACGCTGGCAACTTGACCGATTCCAGGGTTTGTTTAGGTGGAACTCCTCACACTTGAGTACATCAAATTGATGGTCTGCTACGGACACATTTGAGCAACTGCCGTAACAGAAACTCCATCACAACCCTGGTTACCAAATACCACGCTTGCGTCAGTCTGAGTTTTACCCGATGACTTTGGTCATCATTAACACTGATGGCCGGAGCCTTTGTTCTCGCGGCTCAGATGGAGAATTTTTGCATGAAGTTTGCCCGAAGCTTTCCCCGTTTCAGTTCTGATCAAAATACCAACCGCTTTCACTTTAGTTTCGCAAGTCTAGCTCCTATCGGCATCATTGCATTTTTCTTCATAGCCAATGGTACGGGACTGTTCCTAAGTCCTGTCCTGGCCCCGGAAACGAACGCGGCTGCGCAAATTGAAACAATTCCGCTCGACATCCCCGCCACGGCTGATTGCGAGCTGGATTGGATCATCTATCGGACCGGCCAGCGCGAGGGAGTCGATCCACGCTTTATTCATGCTGTCATCAAACAGGAATCTCAATACGATTCACATGCTCTGTCTTCTGCCGGTGCACGCGGCTTGATGCAGTTGATGCCGGCCACCGCGAAAAGATTTGGCAGTGCCAACCCTGACGACAGAGCTGCCAACGTTGCGGCCGGTACAAAGTACCTGGCCTGGTTATTGAAACGGTTTGACGGTGATGTCTCTCTGGCCTTAGCCGCCTACAACGCCGGCGAAGGTGCGGTGGACAAGTATCGAGGCGTTCCGCCTTACCCGGAGACGCAAAACTATGTGAAGACCATAGTCGCTAACTATGGCAAACGATATCACCCGATGCTCCCGCCAGACGATGCCAGGCTCGCCTTCCACCTCACCAGCGCCAGCTCCATCGAATAACTGATTTTCGATTTTCCCACGGTACCAACATTACCGGTCAATGCGGGCTCCCTTTGCCCGCTCGAATTAGCGAGACTTCACCACCGGGGCTCTGCTCTGAAGCGGCCCAGATCCCTCCACGCTCTTTACCGCTGCGTCTTAGTAATGCTAGTTTTACTCGCCGTTTGATTTCAGCTTTTCTTGCCGAGCAGTTGCGGACTTCCAACTTTCAAGAAGGAGATTTTTCCGATGCGTTCCTGTCTCGCCGCCCTCATAAGGTCATCACAATTCCTGTCGCCGCTGGTGCTGGTTGCTTCCTTCGTTGCGGCGCAACCTATTACCCTGGGACAGGAAGAAAAGGCTGCTGAGAAAGCCGCGGTGCAAAAGGCCCGCCAGGAAGCCACGGCGAAAGAACAGGCTTCGCCCAAACCGGAAGAGCCCAAAAAGTCCGACGAAGAAAAGCCCGCTGACGAGGGCAAGCCGGCTGATCCCATGTCCAGCGGCACCTTCAATGGGCTTAAGCTGCGGTCCATCGGTCCCGCATTCACGTCCGGTCGCGTCATCGGATTTGCGGTTGAGCCGGACAACCCGGCCCATTATTTTGTGGCCTCGGCATCGGGCGGCGTTTGGAAGACGAACAACAACGGCGCGACATGGACTCCGGTGTTCGATCGCGAAGGTTCGTACTCGATCGGCGCCATCGCTTTAGATCCCAGGAACCCACTCACTGTCTGGGTTGGTACCGGTGAAAACAACAGCCAACGGAGTGTCTCTTACGGCAACGGCCTTTATCGCTCCGACGATGGCGGTAAGACCTGGAAAAACGTCGGCCTGAAGACCTCGGAACACATCGGCCGCATTGCCATTGACCCGAAGGACTCAAACACTGTCTATGTAGCGGCACAGGGACCGCTGTGGGGACCCGGCGGCGAGCGCGGGCTCTTTAAAACCACGGACAATGGCAAGACCTGGAAAAACATCCTCAATATCAGTGAGAACACCGGCGTCACCGATGTAGTTATCGATCCGCAAAACCCGGAAACCATTTATGCCGCCTCCTATCAGCGCCGTCGTCACATGTGGACATTAATCGATGGCGGGCCGGAGAGTGCCATCTATAAATCGACCGATTCCGGGGCCACCTGGAGCAAGCTGCGGGCCGGCCTGCCCACCACCGAGATGGGCCGTGTGGGACTGGCAATCTCGCCAGTCAATTCAAACGTCATCTATGCAACCGTCGAAGCCGCCGATCGCAAGGGTGGCATCTTTCGCTCAAACGATCGCGGCGGCAGCTGGGAACGCCGTAATGAATTTGATACTACCGCGATGTATTACGCGCGCATCGTCGCCGATCCCAGGGACGTGGATCGCGTATACGTTATGAATGTTTTTCTGATGGTCTCAGACGACGGCGGGCGGACGTTGCGACGACTCGGTGAAAAGTCCAAGCACGTTGACAATCACGATATCTGGATCAATCCGAACAACACCGATCACTATTTGGTCGGTTGCGATGGTGGTGTTTATGAGAGTTACGACCGGGGTGCGAATTGGGCCTTCAAGAGCAACCTGCCGGTGACCCAGTTTTACGACATCACTACGGATAATGCCACGCCCTTTTACAATGTCTATGGCGGCGCGCAGGACAATTTCAGCTTTGGTGGTCCGTCGCGCACACGAAATGTTTCCGGCATCACCAACAGCGATTGGTTTGTTACTCATGGCGGCGACGGATTTCGCAGTCAGGTCGATCCCGAAGATCCGAACACGATTTATGCAGAGCTCCAGAACGGATCGCTGGCGCGCTTTGACAAGCGCACTGGCGAGCGCATGGGTATCCAACCGCAAGTCGGCCGCAACGAGGAGCCCTTACGCTGGAACTGGGACTCGCCATTTATCATCAGCCCGCATTCACACACCCGCCTTTATTTCGCCGCCGACAAACTTTTCCGCAGCGACGATCGCGGCGATACCTGGCAGGTCATCAGCGGCCAGCTCTCGCGCGGGCTGGATCGCGACAAGCTGCCGGTCATGGGCAAGGTGTGGAGCATGGATGCCGTCGCCAAAAATGCTTCCACGGCTTTCTTTGGCAACGCCTCGGCACTCGCTGAATCGCCAAAGAAGGATGGCTTGATCTACATCGGCACAGACGACGGACTGCTCCAGGTGACAGAAGACGGCGGCAGGAACTGGCGGCGGATTGAAAAGTTCCCCGGCGTCGCTGATATGGCTTACGTGAGCCGCATTACTGCCTCTGTTCACGATGCCAACACGGTCTATGTAGCCTTTGAGAATCACCAGAACGCAGACTTCAAACCTTACCTCCTGAAGAGCACGGATGCCGGCCGTACCTGGACTTCGATCGTCAGCAACCTGCCAAAAAACTGGCCGGTATGGGCCCTCGCCGAAGATCATGAGAATCCTAATTTGCTTTTCGTGGGTACCGAATTCGGTCTCTTTTTCACGATCGATGGCGGACAAAAATGGGTCCAATTAAAAGGCGGCTTGCCGACGATTCAGATACGCGACATCGCTATCCAGCGAAGAGAGAACGACCTGGTGCTCGGGACCTTTGGCCGTGGGATTTATATCCTGGACAACTACTCGCCGCTGCGCCTCTTGAAGCCCGAGATGCTGA
>Ga0209798_10001336_pt1 | contig 14859 bp, 13 predicted proteins | sample DOMMetBare3Fresh_FD_187475 | JGI IMG/M metagenome (GOLD analysis project Ga0209798, IMG submission 187475) | Wetland sediment microbial communities from St. Louis River estuary, USA, under dissolved organic matter induced mercury methylation -... | ecosystem: Environmental > Aquatic >...
GGCGCGGCGACCACCCCGTCGGGCAGGTTTAGCGGGCCCGCCGGTGGGGAAGAAGCCGCATGTGCCCGCCGCCCACCAGCCGGCGCGGGTCTCGACCGTCCATCGGTCGTTCCTGCTGCCCTGCGCACCGTCCAGTCTCCGTGTCGTGCGCCGGGAGGCCGGCGCGGACCTGCGACGGGCGGGCGTGCCGGAGCACCTGCGGCACGATGTCCTGCTGGTGCTGTGCGAGCTGCTGGCCAACGCCATCCGGCACGCCAGCCCGCTGGTCGACGACGGCATCCGGGTCGGCTGGCGGGTGGGCGCCAAGGCCGTCGAGGTCGAGGTGACCGACGGCGGTGCTCCGACCATGCCGACGGCAGGGCGGCCCGAGGCGATGGCCCTGTCCGGCCGTGGGCTGGCCATGGTGCAGGAGCTGTCCGGCGACTGGGGGGTCGAGCGTGGCGCGGACGGCCAGCAGCGGGTCTGGGCCGTGCTGCACCGGCACCACGGAGCGTCGGCAGCGGGCGGCTAGGCTGCCCGGTCATGGCTGACCGGACCCGCCGACCCACCCCCGCGGTCGCGCCGACCACCTCGCAGCGGGGTGGCCCCGGTGCCGAGCCGGTGCCGGTCGTCGGGGGGCGCGAGCCCTGCCCCTGCGGGTCCGGGCGACGGTACAAGGCCTGCCACGGGCGAGCGGCCGCCCGAAACGCTGACCTCCTGGTGACCCGCCCGTTCGAGGGCCTGCCGGGCGAGTGCGACTGGGTGGCCCTGCGCGAGATCGTCCCTGCGGCGACGGCTCGGGTCAGCCTGGCCGCACCGCACGGCGGCCGCTTCGTGACCGTGGCGACGGTCCTGCCGCTGGCCTGGCCGGCGATGGTCCGCAAGGACGGTGAGGTGTTCGTCGGCCTGCAGACGGCCGGCGGGTCGGGCGACCTGAGCCGCGACGTCGCGGACCTGGTCGAGCGGGCGCTGGCCGCCCCTGCCGGCACCCCGCTGCCGCCCGGGGCTCCCGCGGGGCCCGGCGCACGGCTGCAGGACCTCGTTGACCCGGCCGGCGCCTTCGAGGTCGCCGTGCAGCGTGGCTTCGACTTCTGGGTCGAGGGGATCATCGGCGAGCATGGGGAGGCGACGGCGGATCCCGAGGTGGCGGCGTCACTGGAGCGGGCGAACGCCGCCGTGGTGCCGACCGCACGGCTGGTGTCCGTGGCAGCCGCCTACTGGGCGGGGCTGTCCTCCCGGACGGCGCTGCGCTGGGTCCTGCCGCACGACGAGGCGCCGCTGCTGGACGCCCTGGCCAGGCTCAAGGTCCGCGACGGGCTGGGCCTCGGTGCGGGCACCCGGTTCATCGGGTCGTTCCGGGCGCACGGGCTGGTGGTCCCCGTGTGGGACCTGCCGGACGGCATGCTGCCCGACGACTGCGAGGACCCGGCGGCCGCGTTCGCGCAGCGGCTCGCCGAAGCCCTCGCTGGGGGTCCGTTGACCACCGCCGAGCGGCACGCCAGGGCTGGCCTGCAAACCCGCCAGCTGACGCTGCGCTGAACTCGGCGGAGAGGGCTTGCGATCCGGCCCGGAGCGACTACATTGGGCCCCTGCCCGGGCGTCACTGCATCCCCCGTCGGTGACGCCCGGGTCTTTTCCTGCCCCAGCGCCGTCTGACCGGAGGATCTCCGGTCCGGCCTACCGACCGGTTCCTGCCGTATGCGCCGCGGCGACCGCCTCGGCGAGCACCGTCTTGACCGGCCGACCGGTCTGCGACGCCACCGTCGCGACGTCCTCGAACTCGGGCTGGGCGTTGACGACCACCCCGTCCAGGCGGGCGGTCTTGACCCGCACCGGCTGGCCGCCCACCGTCACGACGACCTCCGCCCGGGCGAGCTCCCACTTGGCGACGGCCCGCTCGCGCAGCCCGATCGATGACGTCTCGGTGAACACGAGGGTGCGCACCGCCTCGGCGTGCTCCGGCGCGGCCAGCACCGACAGGGTGTGCGCGGGCCGGCCCTTCTTCATCAGGATCGGCGTCAGCCAGGCATCGGCCGCCCCCGCGTCCATGAGCCGAGCGAGCACTCCCGGCCAGAGCCGGGGGTCCAGGTCGTCGACGTTGGCCTCGAGGACCACCGCCGCGCTCTCCCGCGCCGGGCCCGGCTCGTCCGCCGGCTGCGGCTCGGCCAGGATGACCCGCAGCACGTTGGGCAGCCGGTCGAGCTCGCGCGACCCGGCCCCGGTGCCCGACCCCACGATCCGCGACGGCGGCAGGCCGCCCCAGCGGGTGACGGTCGCAGCCAGCAGGGCCGCGCCGGTCGGCGTGCACATCTCGTAGGGCTCGTCACCGGAGTACACCGGCGCACCCGCTTCGGTGAGCAGGGCCACGACGGCGGGCGCCGGAACCGGGAGCAGGCCGTGCGCCGACCGGACCATGCCGCTGCCTACGGCCACGGGCGACCCCACCCCTTCGGTGACTCCGAGCGCGTGCAGGGCGGCGCTCACCCCGACCACGTCGGCGACCGCGTCCAGGCCGCCCACCTCGTGGAAGTGGACCTGCTCGGGCGAGGTCCGGTGGGCGTCGGCCTCGGCCCGGGCCAGCCGCTCGAAGACGTCCAGGGCCCTCGCGCGCACCGGGTCGGCCAGGTCGGCGTCCTGGAGCAGCCGCCGCAGGTTGCCCCAGGTGCGCACGACGGGGGACGGGTGGGTCCGCACGACCGCCTGGGTCGCGGCCAGGCCGTGCCGCGTCACCGCCGCCACCTCGATGACGACCCGCTCGGTGCCGACGGCGTCGACGGCGGCCTGGACGACGTCCAGCGGGGCGCCCGCGTCGAGCAGCGCGCCGAGCAGCATGTCCCCGCTCGCGCCCGCCGCGCACTGGAACCAGGCCAGGGTCATCGACTTCCCCTCGCCGTCTGCCTGGCCACCCGGGCGGCGAACACCCCGGCACCGAAGCCGTTGTCGATGTTGCAGACGACGACGCCGGGGGCGCAGGAGTTGAGCATGGCCAGCAGGGCGGCCAGACCGTCGAACGACGACCCGTAGCCGACCGACGTCGGGACGGCGACGATCGGGACGCCGGTGAGCCCGCCGACGACCGACGGCAGCGCCCCCTCCATGCCGGCGACCACGATGAGGCAGTCGGCCGAGTCCAGCTCACCGCGGACGGCGAGCAGCCGGTGCAGCCCGGCGACCCCGACGTCGTCGACCCGCCGCGCGCCCGCGCCGAACGCTCGGGCGGTGAACGCCGCCTCGGCGGCGACCGGGGCGTCGGACGTGCCGGCCGCGACCACGCACACCGTGCCGACGTCCTCGGGCAGCGGGCCGACGGCCGCACACCGGGCGACCGGATCGACCAGCGCGTCGGGGAACGCGGCGAGCACCGCCTCGGCGGTGCCGGGCGGCAGCCGGGTGGCCAGCGCAGCCCGCTCGGGGTGGGCGGTGCGCAGCTCGGCCAGCAGCCGCACCGTCTGCTCGGCGGTCTTGCCCTCGGCGAACACCACCTCCGGGTCGCCGGTGCGGGCCACCCGGTGGGTGTCCAGGCGGGCGAAGCCGAGGTCGACGTAGCCCGGGTCGCCTGCGGTCATGGCCGGACCCTACGCGAGCCACGCCGGCCGGTACCCTCACAGCGGGCCGCACCGCCCACCCCCGCGATACCCCTGGAGCCTCGTGTCCCTCGACCCCGCCCTGCGTGACGCGCTCGCCATCGGCGGGGCGGCCACCGGGCTGCTCGCCCTGCTGCTCGTGCTGATCGCCCTCCTGCGGCTGCGCCGGATGCGGCGCGCCTACAGCGTGCTGCAGGGGGAGGGCGGGGTCGAGCCGCTGATCGAGACGGTCGGCCGCGGCGTCCGCGAGGTGGCCGCGCTGCGCACCGAGGTCGCCGCGGTCACCGCCGAGCTGGCCGACATCCGCACCGACCTGGCCGACGCGATCCGGCACGTCGCCGTCGTCCGGTACGACGCGTTCGGCGACATGGGCGGGCGGATGTCCTTCTCGCTGGCCCTGCTCGACGACGCCGGCGACGGCCTGGTGCTGTCGTCGATCTGCGGTCGGACCGACACCCGCAGCTACGCCAAGGGCGTCAAGGGTGGCACGTCGGAGGCGCCGCTGTCCCCGGAGGAGGAGCAGGTCGTCGGCTGGGCGATGGGCGTGCGGCCGCCGGGGCGGGGCAAGCGCTCGTGACCGAGGCTTCGGCGGCGCCGGACGGGTACGGCTACCTCGGTCCGGAGGGGACGTTCACCGAAGCCGCCCTGCTCGCGTACCTGAGCCAGCGGGGCGACGGCGCCGCTGTGCCGGTGGCCCTGCCCACGGTGGCGACCGCGCTGGACGCCGTCCGGGCCGGTGACGTCGTCGCGGCGATGGTGCCCTTGGAGAACTCCGTCGAGGGGTCGGTCTCGGCGACGCTCGACGAGCTGGCGTTCGGGGAGCCGCTCGTGATCGTCCGCGAGACGCACCTGCCGGTGTCCTTCTCGTTACTGGCCCGGCCGGGCACCACGCTGGCCGACGTCCACCGGATCGCCACCCACCCGCACGCCGAGGCGCAGTGCCGTGGCTGGCTGGCCGCCCACCTGCCGCACGCGCTGGTGCTGCCTGCCTCGTCCACGGCCGCGGCGGCCGCTGCGGTGGCGGACCCCGACGCCGCGGTCGACGCCGCGATCGCGGCTCCCCTCGCCGGCGAGGTCTACGGGCTGGACCCGCTCGCCGACGGCGTGGGGGACAACCCGACCGCCGAGACCCGATTCGTCCTGGTCTCCCGCCCGGTGCCGCCGGAGCCGGCGACCGGCTCGGACAAGACCTCGCTGGTCCTCGTCATCGGGCAGGACCACCCGGGCGCGCTGCTCGAGATCCTCACCGAGTTCGCCGTCCGGGGCATCAACCTGACCCGGATCGAGTCCCGGCCCACCGGCGGGGGGATCGGCGACTACTTCTTCTCCGTGGACGCCGAGGGCCACATCGACGAGGCCCGGGTGGGCGAGGCGCTGATCGGGCTGCACCGCATCTGCGCCGACGTCCGCTACCTCGGGTCGTACCCACGGGCCGACGGCCGCCGACCGAGGCTGCGTCCCGGCGTGTCGGACGGCGAGTACGCCCAGGCGCAGGCCTGGTTGAGCCGGGTCCGCGACGGACGCGCCTGACCCTCCCGATCTCAAGGCTGTGGACGATCGCGCCGAACACCGAGGAGGGGCGCCAGAGGGTCTGCCGCCCGACCGACGGGGGGAGGGACGTGCGACGCCTGACCTTGACCACGACCTTCGCCCTGGTGAGCAGCATCGCCATGGCGGTGCTCGGCGTCGTGCTCGTCCTGCTCTCGCGTGAGCTGCTGCAGCAGCAGGCGCTCACCCAGGCCCGCCGGACGGCCGAGGCCTACGTCCGGGTCGGCGTCCAGCAGACCACCGGACCGCACATGTACGGGCCCGGCCTGATCCCGGCCGACGTGGCCCGCCAGATGAACGAGCTCTTCCGCAGCCGGGCCGACTCCGACCTCAGGGCCGTGCGGCTGTGGAGCGCCGACGGCACCCTCATCTTCGACAGCGCCTGCCCGCGCTGCCTGGACTCCGACAGCGTGCAGGTCGGCGGCATCCCCGACCAGCGCTTCGAGCAGGTGGTCGGCGCGGCGGGGGGCTCCCTGGCCGCGCGGGTGACCGAGGTCGGCAGCGAGGGGCAGACCGAGACCCGGGTCGACGTCTACGTGCCGGTCCGGTTCGAGGGCCAGGCCCGCTCGTCCGGCGTCGCCGAGGTCGTCCTCAGCTACGACGAGACCGCCGCGGCGGTCGCCCGCGGGGTGCGGACCCTCGTACCGGTCATCGCCGGCGGACTGCTCCTGCTGTGGCTGCTGCTCTTCCGCACGGTCCGGCGGGCTAGCCGCCGGGTGCGGCTGCAGGCGCACGAGAACGCCCGGCTGGCCTTCCTCGACCCGCTGACCGGCCTGCCCAACCGGCGGCTGCTCAACGACCGGCTCGAGCGCGCCTGCGCGATCGCCACCCGGACCAACCAGCACGTGGCCCTGCTGCTGCTCGACGTCGACCGATTCAAGGAGGTCAACGACACGCTGGGCCACCCGAGGGGTGACTCGCTGCTGCTGCAGGTCGCCGACCGGCTGCGAGGGACGGTGCGGGAGTCCGACACCGTGTCGCGGCTCGGCGGCGACGAGTTCGCGATCCTGCTGCCGGTCGTCGGCTCGGTCGAGGACGCCCAGACGTTCATGGCCCGGGTCGAGAACGTGTTCGCCGAGCCGTTCGACCTCGACGGCCTGGTCCTGCACGTCGAGGCCAGCGTCGGGCTGGCCCTGCTGCCGGACCACGCCGACGACGTCACCACGCTGATGGCGCGGGCGGACGTCGCCATGTACACGGCCAAGGCCGGCGGCCTGGGGTCGGCGACCTACTCGGCGTCCGGCGACGGCAACAGCACGAGCCGGCTGGTGCTGCTCGGGGACCTGCGCCGGGCTCTGGACACCGACCAGCTGCGGATGCACTACCAGCCGAAGATCGACCTGCGCACCGGCGAGGTGGTGGGCCTGGAGGCGCTGCTGCGCTGGTCGCACCCGGTGCACGGGATGGTCCCCCCCGGCCAGTTCATCCCGCTGGCCGAGCAGACCGGGCTGATGCACCCGATCACCGCGCGGGTGCTGGGCATGGTCTGCCGGCAGATGGCCACCTGGCGCGACCAGGGCATCGAGCTGGCGGTCGCGGTGAACCTGTCCGCGCGCAACCTGCTCGAGCCGTCGCTGGACGAGATGGTGGCGGCCCTGCTGCGCCAGCACCGGCTGCCGCGCGGGGTGCTGGAGCTGGAGATCACCGAGAGCGCGATCGTCGAGGACCCGGTGCGGGCCGCCCTCATGCTGGCCCGGCTGGGCGACCTCGGGGTTCCGGTCTCGCTGGACGACTTCGGGATCGGGAACACCTCGATCAGCCAGCTGCGGACGCTGCCGCTGACCACCATCAAGATCGACCGGTCGTTCGTCACGGATCTTGCGGTCGACGCGACCGGCAGCGTGCTGGTCAAGGCGATCGTGGACCTGGTGCACGAGTTCGGCATGCAGGCCGTCGCCGAGGGGGTCGAGGACAACGTGACCGCCCGGCGGCTGGCCGACATGGGCTGCGACGTCGGGCAGGGCTACCACTGGTCCCGCCCGGTCGCGCCGGAGGACGTCCCGACGATGCTCGACCGGCTCGCGGCGGCTCATGACGCCGCGCACCGGGCCGCGCACGCGCCGGTACCCTCATGAGGTGATCGACCTGCGGCTGGTGCGCGAGGACGCGGAGTCCGTGCGCGCGTCGCAGCTGGCCCGGGGTGAGAACGCCGCCGTCGTCGACGCCCTGGTCGCCGCCGACGAGCGTCGGCGGGAGGCCGGCGTCCGCTTCGACCGGCTGCGCGCGGAGCAGAAGGAGCTCGGCCGGGCGGTCGCCCACGCTCAGGGAGACGAGCGCGACGCCCTGCTCGACCGGGCCAGGTCGCTGGCCGAGGACGTCAAGGCCGCCGAGGTCGGTCGGGACGAGGCCGCCGAGGAGGCCGACCGGTGGCTGCGCGAGCTGTCGAACCTGGTCGAGCCGGACGCCCCGGTCGGCGGAGAGGACGACTACCGGGTGCTCGAGGTCGTGGGGACGCCGCGGGACTTCGCGGCCGAGGGCTTCGAGCCGCGCGACCACGTCGAGCTGGGTCGGCTGCTCGGCGCGATCGACGTCGAGCGCGGGGCCAAGGTCTCCGGATCGCGGTTCTACTACCTCACCGGGGTGGGGGCGCTGCTCGAGCTGGCGCTGGTGCAGATGGCGATGGACCAAGCGGTGGCCGCCGGCTTCGTGCCGATGATCCCGCCGGCCCTGGTGCGCCCGGCGGCCATGGAGGGCACCGGCTTCCTGGGGCAGGCGGCCGAGAACGTCTACCGGCTGGAGGCCGACGACCTGTACCTGGTGGGCACCGCCGAGGTGCCGCTGGCGGCCTACCACATGGACGAGATCCTCGACGCCGACCGGCTGCCGCTGCGCTACGCCGGCTTCTCCCCCTGCTTCCGGCGGGAGTCCGGCTCGCACGGCAAGGACACCCGGGGCATCTTCCGCGTGCACTGGTTCGACAAGGTGGAGATGTTCTCGTACTGCCCGCCCGAGGAGGCCCAGGCCGAGCACCGCCGGCTGCTGGCCTGGGAGCAGGAGTTCCTCGCCAAGCTCGAGGTCCCGTACCGGGTCATCGACGTCGCCACCGGCGACCTGGGCGCCTCCGCGGCCCGCAAGTTCGACTGCGAGGCCTGGGTCCCCACCCAGGGTCGCTACCGCGAGGTCACCTCGACGTCGAACTGCACGCAGTTCCAGGCCCGGCGGCTGTCCGTGCGGATGCGCACGCCCGACGGCGTCCAGCCGCTCGCCACGCTGAACGGCACGCTGTGCGCCGTCACGCGGACGATCGTCGCGCTGTTCGAGAACCACCAGCGGCCCGACGGTTCGGTCGCCGTGCCGGCGGCCCTGCGCCCCTACCTCGGCGGCCGCGAGCTCCTCGAGCCCCTCTGAGACCTGTCAGGGTGAGGACGGGCCATAGGCCGTCCTCACCCTGACAGGTCGTCGGGTGGTCGGTCGTCAGACCGCCGGCAGCGTGGCCAGACCGGCGGCGTACCGCTCCTCGCTGACGTCCACGTCGGTCATCCGCCCGTCCAGGTAGGCGTCGTAGGCCCCCATGTCGAAGTGGCCGTGCCCGCATAGTGCGGTGAGGATCACCGTCTCCTCACCGGACTCCTTGGCCTTCAGCGCCGCGCGCACCGTCTCGGCCAGCGCGTGCGTCGGCTCCGGCGCCGGCACGATGCCCTCGGTCCGGGCGAACTGGACGCCGGCCGCGAAGCACTCCCGCTGACCGATCGCCACCGCCTCCATCAGCCCCAGCTCGTAGATGTGGGAGATGAGCGGTGACATCCCGTGGTAGCGCAGGCCGCCGGCGTGGATGGGGTCCGGCACGAAGTCGTGGCCGAGGGTGTGCATCTTCATCAGCGGGGTCATCCCAGCCGTGTCCCCGAAGTCGTACGCGTACACCCCGTGGGTGAGCGACGGGCAGGACGCCGGCTCGACGGCCCGGATCACCGGGTCCATCCGCCCGGCCAGCTTCTCGCGCAGGAACGGGAAGGACAGGCCGGCGAAGTTCGACCCGCCGCCGGTGCAGCCGACGATGAGGTCGGGGGTCTCGCCGACCTTCGCCAGCTGCAGCAGCGCCTCCTCGCCGATGATCGTCTGGTGCAGCAGCACGTGGTTGAGCACGCTGCCCAGCGCGTAGTTGACCTCCGGGTTCTGGGCGGCCACCTCCACCGCCTCGGAGATCGCGATGCCGAGGGACCCGGTGTGGTTCGGGTCCTTCTCCAGCTGCGCCCGTCCGGCCGCCGTCAGCGGCGAGGGGGAGCGGTGCACCGTGGCTCCGAACACCTCGATCATCATCCGGCGGTACGGCTTCTGGTCGTAGGACGCTCCGACCTGCCAGACCTCGCACTCCAGCCCGAACATGGAGCAGGCCAGGGCCAGCGCGGTGCCCCACTGGCCGGCGCCGGTCTCGGTCGTCAGCTTCTTGGCGCCGGCCTTGGCGTTGTAGTACGCCTGCGGGACGGCGGTGTTCGGCTTGTGCGACCCGGCCGGCGAGACGCCCTCGTACTTGTAGTAGATCCGGGCGGGCGTGCCCAGGGCCTGCTCCAGTCGCCGAGCCCGGAACAGCGGCGAGGGCCGCCACAGCCGGTAGATGTCCTGGACCTCGTCCGGGATGTCGATGTAGGACTCCCCGCTGACCTCCTGAAGGATCAGGTCCATCGGGAACAGGGGCGCGAGGTCGTCCGGGCCCACGGGCTGGTGGGTGCCCGGGTGCAGCGGCGGCGGCGGCGGGGCCGGCAGGTCCGGGACGATGTTGTACCAGCGGGTCGGCATCTCCGACTCGTCGAGCAGGATCTTGTGCTGTTCGGCCATGGCGGCAACCTAGCCCGTGCGCCCGCTTCCTGCCCGTCGGTCGCCCACATCGAAGGACGGGGACAATCGTCGGGTGATCCGACTCGTGGCGACCGACCTGGACGGCACCGTCGTGCGGCGGGACGGCACCATGTCCGAGCGGACCGTCGCCGCGCTCGCCGCCGTGGAGCGGGCCGGCCTGCACCTGGTGCTGGTCACCGGGCGCCCGCCGCGCTGGATGGGGGAGGTCGTCGAGGCCACCGGCCACCGCGGGGTCGCCGTCTGCGGGAACGGGGCGTTCGTCTACGACCTGCACGCCGCGCAGCTGCTCGAGACGTTCGCGATCCCGCCGGACGTCGTCCTCGACGTCGTGCACCGGCTGCGGGTCGCGATGCCCGCCGCCGCGTTCGCCGTCGAGACCGGGGCCGGGTTCGCCCACGACCCCGCCTACCACCCGCGCTGGCCCTCGCCACCCGGGACGGTCGTGGCCCCGGTCGAGGTGCTGGCCGTGCACCACCCGGTCGGCAAGCTGCTGGTCCGCGACGAGTCCAGCGCCGGCGACGAGATGCTCGAGATGGCCGACGGGCTGCTGGCCGGGCTGGTGGAGGTCACCCACTCCAACGCCCGCGACTGCCTGCTGGAGATCTCTGCCGCCGGTGTCAGCAAGGCCAGCACGCTGGCCAGGCTGGCCGCCGAGCGCGGCGTCACGGCCGATCAGGTGGTCGCGTTCGGCGACCAGCCGAACGACCTCCCGATGCTGGCCTGGGCCGGGTCGTCGTGGGCGGTCGCCAACGCCCACCCGCAGGTGCTGGCCGCAGTGGGCCAGCACACCGGGTCGGTCGACGACGACGGCGTGGCGGAGGTCCTGGAGGCCCTGCTCGGCTGACCCATCGTTAGGGTGCGGCGATGCCAGTCATCGAGACGAGCGGGCTGCACAAGGACTACCGGCGGTGGCGCCGCCCGCCGGAGCGGGCGCTGAACGGGCTCGACCTGTCCGTCGACGAGGGCGGCGTGCACGGGTTCCTCGGACCGAACGGCTCCGGCAAGACGACGACGATCCGCGCCCTGCTCGGGCTGGTCCGAGCCGACGCAGGGGACATGCGGCTGTTCGGTCGCCCCGTGCCGGCGGCCCTGCCCGAGGTGATCGGCGACATCGGCGCGCTGGTCGAGACCCCGCTGTTCTTCCCCACGTTCACCGGACGCCGCAATCTGGAGCTGCTGGCCGCGACGGCGGGCGTCCCCGGCGCCAGGGTCGACGAGGTGCTCGAGACGGTGGGCCTGCGCGACCGGGCCGCCGACCGGGTCAAGGGCTACTCCCTCGGCATGAAGCAGCGTCTGGGCATCGCGGCCGCCCTGCTCAAGCAACCGCGGCTGCTCGTCCTGGATGAGCCCTCGAACGGGCTGGACCCTGCCGGCATCGTCGAGATGCGCGAGCTGGTCCAGCGGCTCGGCGCCGACGGCCGCACCACGGTCTTCCTGTCCTCCCACCTGCTGGGCGAGGTGCAGCAGACCTGCGACCACGTGTCGATCCTGTCCCGCGGCCGGCTGGTCACGGGGGGACCGGTGCGCGACGTGCTGGCCAGCCGGGCCAGCGGCGACGTCCGGCTGCGGGTGGAGGAGGCGGACGCCGCGCTCGCCCGCCAGCACGTGGAGGCGGCGGGGTTCAGGGTCACGTCGATGGGCGACGCCTGGCGGGTGCACGCAGTCGCCGACCCAGCGGCGCTGACCCGGCTGCTCGCCGACCGCGGCCTCTACCTGAGCGAGCTCTCGCCGATCGCCGCCGACCTCGAGACGGTGTTCCTCGAGCTCACCCGGGAGGCATCGTGACGGCGGACCTGACCGGGGCCACCCTGCTCCGTGGGCTCGCCGCGACCGGACGGCCCTCGCTGGCGCGGGCCGAGCTGTTGCGGATCCGCTCGCGCCGGTTCGTGCGCCTGCTGGTCGCGCTCGGCTTCGTCGTGATGCTCGGCGCGGTGATCATCGCCTTCGTCAACTCGGCCAAGCCGTCGCCCGCGGTGGAAGCCGCGGCCCGAGCGACACGCGACGCCGCGGTAGCGGAGTGCCGCAGCTTCCAGCCGGAGCTGACCCCGGAGCAGCTGGACCAGGCGTGCGACCCGGAGAACTTCGGACCGCTCGAGCAGTTCTACCCGAAGCCGCCCTTCGGGACGTCGAGTGTTCAGAACGGTGCCCTCGGTGTCGCGGGCGGGTTTGCCGCGCTGCTCTTCCTCGTCGGCGTCACCTCCGGCGGCGCAGACTGGGCGGCTAAGACGATGCCCGCCCTGCTCTTCTGGGAGCCGCGGCGTTCCCGCGTGATGCTCACGAAGCTGGCCGTCGTCGCCGGGGTCGCCGCTGCCGTGGCGGCGCTGGCCCAGGCGGTCTGGACCGGCCTGGCGTCGGCCCTGGTCTCGGCCCGTGGCGACTGGTCCGCCAGGCCGGACCGGTTCTGGCCCGACCTGCTGGCCCTGCAGGGACGCGGAGTCCTGCTCGGGGTGCTGGCGGCGTGCGCCGGCTTCGCGCTGGCCATGCTGGTCCGCAACACCGGCGCGGCCCTGGGCCTGGCGTTCGTGTACCTCGCCGTGCTGGAGAACGCGCTGCGCGGCTTTCTCCCCTCGACCCGGCCGTTCCTGCTCGCCGACAACATCGGGGGGCTGATGACACCGGGCGGGGTCGACGTGGTCACCTCGAAGGACCGGTACCTCGACAGCGGTGGCGGGACCACGGAGGTGATCCAGGCGATCGTGCACCTGAGCAACCAGCGCTCGGGACTCACCCTGCTGGCCGGGCTCGCGATCGCCGTCGGGCTGGCCCTGGTCACGTTCCGCCGCCGCGACCTCACCTGAGGTGCGTCGGGGAGCTCAGAGGTCGGGGAGCTCGGAGGTCGGGGAGCTCAGAGGTCGGGGAGCTCGGAGGTCGGGGAGCTCAGAGGTCGGGGAGCTCAGAGGTAGGGGCCGGATCCGCCCTTCGGGGGCCGCTCGTCGACGACCACGGTCGGCCCGGCCTCGTGGCCGGCCGGGAGCGCCCGTCGGCGCATCTCCTCGAACTGGGCACGCGCCGCCATCTGCTGGGCGAACAGCGCGGTCTGGATGCCGTGGAACAGCCCCTCGAGCCACCCGACCAGCTGGGCCTGCGCGATCCGCAGCTCGGCCTCCGTCGGCGGGGCGTCGTCGCTGAAGGGCAGCGAGAGGCGATCCAGCTCCTCCACGAGCTCGGGGGCCAGCCCGTCCTCCAGCTCCTTGATCGAGCGGGCGTGGATCTGACTGAGCAGCCGCCGGCCCGCTTCGTCCAGCGGGGCGGAGCGCACCTCGTCCAGCAACTGTTTGATCATGCTGCCGATCCGCATGACCTTGGCCGGCTGCTCGACGAGCTCGGTCACCGACTCCGACGACTCGGCGGACTCCTCGGACTGGTTGTCGGCGCCGGACTCCAGGCTCGGCACGACCCCGATCGGCTGCCCGTCCGGACCGATGACCACGATGTGCCGGGTCTCGCCGTCGGTGGGCTCGGCGCCCGGTCCGCCCGTGCTGCTGTCGCTCACGGTACCCATCCAACCCGATAACCCGGTGGACCGCATGGGCCGCCCCCGGCATCGTGGGTCCGTGACCTCGCCCACCGACCTGCCGCGCGGGTGCCGGACCCGGCGTCCGGTGCCGGCGGACGCGCCGGCCATCTTCGACCTGGTCGCCGCCTGTGACGTGGCCGTCGAGGGGGAGTCGGATTCCTCCCTCACGGAGGTCGAGTCCCTGCTGGTCGCGCCGGGGGTCGACAACGAGCGCGGCGGACTGCTGGTGCTCGACGACGCGGGCCGGGTCGTGGGCTGGCTGTGGACCGAGGACGACCCGACCGCGTCGGCGGTCTTCCTGGACCCGTACTCCCTCGACCCCGCCGTCCTGGCCCTGCTGCTGCGGGAGGGACTCGGCTACGTGGCCGCGCTCGCCACCGAGCGGGGCCGTTCGCTCACCGTCAAGGCGGGGTCGTTCGCGTCGGACCGGCCGTACGCGGCCGTGCTGACCGCCGCGGGGTTCGGCGTCGTCCGGCGCTTCTACCGGATGGTGCTGCCCGTGGACCCGGACCGCCCGCCGCCGGTGCCGGAGCCGCCGCCGGGGGTCCAGGTGCGGGTCGTGGACGCCACCGCCGAGCGCGACCTGCGCCGGCTGCACGCCGTGTCCATGGGCTCGTTCGCCGACCACTGGGACCACACCGACCGGACGTTCGCCGAGTGGGTCGAGCGGCTGGACGCGTCGTCCGGGCGCGACCCCTCCCAGTGGTGGCTGGCCGAGGCCGAGGGCGAGCCGGCCGGGCTGTTGCTCGGCGACGACACGCACGCGGAGCAGGGGGAGTCGTACGTGCGGACGCTGGGGGTGCTTGCAGAGCACCGCGGCCGAGGGATCGGCGCGACCCTGCTCCGGACGGCCTTCGCCGAGGCGGCCCGCCGGGGCCGAACCGCGGTCGCCCTCGGCGTCGACAGCGCGAACCCGACCGGCGCGACTCGCCTCTACGAGTCGGTCGGCATGTCCGTCCAGCGCGAATCCCTCGCGTGGGAACTCAGATGACCAGGCGAGGGAGGTGAACGTGGACCGTAAGGGGTGCAGGCACCCGTTACGGTCGGCGCTCACCTGTTGCGGTCGTCGGTGACCTCCGACCGAACCGCCAGCAGGACCTTGCCCACGTGCTCACCCGCCTCGACGACCGCGTGCGCGGCGGCCGCCTCGGTGATCGGCAGCACCCGGTCGACGACCGGACGGACGGCGCCGGACTCGATCAGCGGCCAGACGTGCTCACGCACCGACGCGACGATGGCCGCCTTCTCGGCGTCCGGCCGAGCCCGCAGCGTGGTCGCCAGCAGGGCGGCCCGCTTGCCCAGCAGCAGCCCGAGGTCCAGCTCCGCGCGGGTGCCGCCCTGCAGGCCGATGACGACCAGCCGGCCGTTCACCGCCAGCGCCTGCAGGTTGCGTTCGAGGTAGGCGGCGCCGATCACGTCGAGGATCACGTCGGCGCC
>Ga0209798_10001337_pt1 | contig 14855 bp, 14 predicted proteins | sample DOMMetBare3Fresh_FD_187475 | JGI IMG/M metagenome (GOLD analysis project Ga0209798, IMG submission 187475) | Wetland sediment microbial communities from St. Louis River estuary, USA, under dissolved organic matter induced mercury methylation -... | ecosystem: Environmental > Aquatic >...
CGCGAGCGACCAGGACCTGTCGGCGTCCCAGAACGCGCTGAGCACCGGGGTGAGTGTCGTGGCCATGGGTCAGGCCTCCTTCGGTGCGCTGGTGCCGGTGCCCGACGCGCCCTCGCCCGCCGTGGCCTGACCGGCCGGCTTGCCCGCGACGGTGCCACCGCGGTCGCTGTCGGGCGGGACGGCGGGGGCGTCGCTCCCGCTGGCCGCGGCACCCGCGGCCACGACGTGCGCGCCGACCACCTCGGCCGGCGCCGCGGTACCGCTCGCGCCCGGATCCGGTGCGGTCCAACGCTTCTGGCGGGCCAGGACGGTGCCGCGCAGGCTCGCCGTGCCGGCCCCGACGCCCTCGTCGGCGCGGCCGTCCGGGAAGCCCGCGAGGACCCGCGAGACCTCCTTGAACGAGCAGACCGTCGAGGCACCCCTGGTCGGCACGACGGCCTCGCCTTCGCGGAGCCGGTCGACCACCTCCATCGCGGACGCGGGCGTGGCGTTGTCGAAGAACTCCCAGTTGACCATCAGCACGGGTGCGTAGTCGCACGCCGCGTTGCACTCGATCCGCTCGAGGGTGACGGCGCCGTCGTCCGTCGTCTCGTCGTGCCCGATGCCCAGGTGCTCCTCGAGCGCGGTGAAGATCTCGTCGCCACCCATGACGGCGCACAGGGTGTTCGTGCACACCCCGACCGTGTACGTGCCGTTCGGGTGGCGCTTGTACTGGGTGTAGAACGTCGCGACCGCGGCGACCTCGGCGGTCGTGAGATCGAGCAGGTCCGCGCAGAACGCGACACCGTCGGGGCTGACGTAGCCCTCCTCGCTCTGCACGAGGTGGAGCATCGGCAGCAGCGCGGAGCGCGGCACCGGGTAACGGGCGATGATCGTCCGCGCGTCGGCGACGAGCCGCTCCCGCGCCTGGTCGGAGATGGGCATCAGCGGTCCACGCCTCCCATGACGGGGTCGAGCGAGGCCACGGCGGCGATGACGTCGGCCACCTGGCCGCCCTCGCACATCGCCGCGACGGCCTGGAGGTTGACGAACGACGGGTCGCGGAAGTGTGCCCGGTACGGCCGCGTGCCGCCGTCCGAGACGAGGTGGCACGCGAGCTCCCCGCGCGGCGACTCGACGGCCGAGTACACCTGCCCGACCGGCACCCGGAAGCCCTCGGTGACGAGCTTGAAGTGGTGGATGAGCGCCTCCATGGAGGTGCCCATGATCTCGCGGATGTGGTCCAGGCTGTTGCCCATCCCGTCGCCGCCGATGGCGAGCTGGGCCGGCCAGGCGATCTTGCGGTCGCCGATCATGACCGGTCCCGGACCCGACTCCTGGAGCCGGTCGAGGGTCTGCTCGACGATGTCGAGCGACTGCTTCATCTCCTCGATCCGGATCCGCAGCCGGCCGTACGCGTCGCTCGAGTCCCAGGTGACGACGTCGAAGTCGTACGTCTCGTAGCCGCAGTAGGGCTGCGAGCGGCGCAGGTCGTGCGGCAGGCCGGTCGAACGCAGGACGGGGCCGGTGATCCCCAGAGCCATGCAGCCGGCGAGGTCGAGGTACCCGACGTCGACCAGCCGCGCCTTGACGAGCGGGTTCTCGTTGCTCAGCTTCTCGATGTCGCTGATGTCGCGGCGGATGTCGGGGATCGCGTCCCGGATCGTGTCGATCGCGCCGGGCGGGATGTCCTGCGAGAGACCGCCGGGCCGGATGAACGCGTGGTTCATCCGCAGCCCGGTCACGAGCTCGAACAGCTTGAGGACGCGCTCACGCATCCGGAAGCCGACGGTCATCACCGTGAGCGCACCGATCTCCAGGCCGCCCGTGGCGAGCGCCACGACGTGCGAGGAGACCCGGTTGAGCTCCATGAGCATGACCCGCACGGTGCTCGCCCGCTCCGGGACCTCGTCGGTGATGCCGAGCAGCTTCTCGACCCCGAGGCAGTACGCCGTCTCCTGGTACAGCGGGGACAGGTAGTCCATCCGCGTGCAGAACGTCACACCCTGCGTCCAGGTGCGGAACTCCATGTTCTTCTCGATGCCGGTGTGCAGGTAGCCGATGCCGCAGCGGGCCTCGGTCACCGTCTCGCCGTCCAGCTCGAGGATGAGCCGGAGCACGCCGTGCGTCGACGGGTGCTGCGGTCCCATGTTGACGACGATGCGCTCCTCGCCGAGGCTCGCGGCCTCCTCGGCGATGTCGGTCCAGTCGCCGCCCCCGGCGGTGAAGACCGTGCCCTCCGCGGCGTCGGTCTCGAAGACGCCGTAGGGGTCGGCCCCGTCCGTCGGCCCGGCGGTCGGGTCGTCGGTCGTCGCGTCGGTCGTCGCGTCGGTCGTCGGGTCGTCGATCGTCCGGTCGGTCATCAGCTGTACGCCCTCCGGGTGTCGGGCGGCGCGATGGTCGCGCCCTTGTACTCGACCGGGATCCCGCCGAGCGGGTAGTCCTTGCGCTGCGGGTGACCGGGCCAGTCGTCCGGCATCTGGATCCGGGTCAGGGCCGGGTGGCCGTCGAACTGGATCCCGAAGAAGTCCCACGTCTCGCGCTCGTGCCAGTCGGCCGTCGGGTAGACCTCCACGACCGACGGGATGTGGGGGTCGGCGTCCGGGCAGGCGACCTCGAGCCGGACGCGCCGGTTGTTCGTGATCGACAGCAGATGGTAGAGGGCGTGCAGCTCGCGGCCGGTCTCGCCCGGGTAGTGCGCGCCGCTGACACCCGAGAGCAGCTCGAAGCGCAGGTCCGGCTCGTCACGAAGCACCCGGCACACCGACAGGATGTGCTCGCGGCGCACGGTGAGGGTCATCTCGCCGCGGTCGACGACGACGCTCTCGACCGCCGTGTCGAACGCCGTCCCCTCCGCGTCGAGCGCCACCGTCAGCGCGTCGGCGAGCTCGTCGAACTCACCGCCGAAGGGGCGCACGGACGGCGCCGGGAAGGCGATGGTCCGCACGAGGCCGCCGTAGCCGGAGGTGTCGCCGGCGTCGTGCGTGCCGAACATGCCCTGCCGGACGCCGACCACCTGGGCCGGCGCCGCCGTCGTCGCGGGGACGCCGGCGGCGCCGGCGCGGTCCGGGCTCGTCTCGTCGTTGGTGCGCTCGCTCACCGAAGAAGCCCCTTCATCTGCGACGTGGGCGTCGCGACGAGCGCGGCCGCCTCGGCAGCCTGCGCGGCCGCGACCCGGTTGACCCCGAGCGGGGTGGTCGCGATCTGGTCGTGGAGCGTGAGGATCGCGTTGATGAGCATCTCCGGCCGCGGCGGGCAGCCGGGCAGGTAGATGTCCACCGGCACGATGTGGTCGACGCCCTGGACGATCGCGTAGTTGTTGAACATCCCGCCGGACGACGCGCACACGCCCATCGCGAGGACCCACTTGGGCTCGACCATCTGGTCGTAGATCTGCCGGAGGACCGGAGCCATCTTCTGGCTCACCCGACCCGCGACGATCATGAGGTCGGCCTGCCGCGGCGAGGCCCTGAAGACCTCCATGCCGAAGCGCGCGAGGTCGTACTTGGGGCCGCCGGTCGTCATCATCTCGATGGCGCAGCACGCGAGCCCGAACGTCGCGGGCCACAGGGAGCCTTTGCGGAAGTAGCCGGCGATCGTCTCCACCGACGTCAGCAGCAAGCCGCTCGGCAGCTTCTCCTCGATTCCCATGGTCTACCCCTCAGCGCTCGACTGCTGGACCGGCCGGCGGGGTCACCGCATCGGTCGGGCCGGATGGACGCGTCATGTGCTGCTCGTCAGTCCCACTCGAGCCCGCCGCGTCGCCAGACGTAGGCGTACGCGACGAACACCGTCCCGATGAACAGGACCATCTCGACGAGCGCGAACGTCCCGAGCTGGTCGAAGGCGACCGCGTAGGGGATGAGGAACACGCTCTCGATGTCGAAGACGATGAAGAGCATCGCCACCAGGTAGTACTTCACCGGGAAGCGCCCGCCACCGGCGGCGTGGGGTGTCGGCTCGATACCGCACTCGTACGCGTCGAGCTTGGCGCGGTTGTAGCGCTTCGGACCGGCCAGTGCCCCGGCCCCGATGGAGAACACGGCGAAGCCCGCCGCGATCGCCGCGAGGACGAGGATCGGCACGTAGGGGTTCACGACGTCACCTTTCCCCTGTCACGTGCTGCGCACGTCAGTGGCCTCGAGGAGTCGGCCGGAGCGCAGATCGGGCCCATCCTAGGGGCCACCCGTCCGTGGTCTTGACACGGCTCGCTCATGCTGCTGGGGCAAGCTTGGTCAGCCCGTTGATGACCCGGTCGAGGGCGTCTCCCCCGCGCGGCTCGGTGAGGTTGGCGAGCAGCTTGAGGGTGAAGCGCATGAGGGTCGGCCGGGGCAGCCCGTAGCGCGTCGCGAGCTTCATCACCTCGGGATGGCCGATGAGCTTCACGAAGACCCGGCCCAGCGTGTAGTACCCGCCGAGGGAGTCCTTGAGCGCCGCCGGGTACGCCTCCAGGGCCTTCTCGCGCGTCGCGCCGCCGGGCCGGGCGAGGGCCTGCGTGACGACGTCCGCGGCCAGCCGCCCCGACTCCATCGCGTAGGCGATCCCCTCGCCGTTGAACGGGTTCACCATGCCGCCCGCGTCGCCGACGAGGAGCAGGCCGCGGGTGTAGTGCGGCGTCCGGTTGAAGCCCATAGGGAGCGCTGCGCCGCGGATCGGACCTGTCATGTTCTCGTCGGTGTAGCCCCACTCCCTGGGCATCGTCGACACCCAGCGTCTGAGCAGGTCCTTGTAGTCGACGTTGCCGAAGGCGCCGGAGGAGTTGAGGATGCCCAGGCCGACGTTGCTCGTGCCGTCACCGACGCCGAAGACCCAGCCGTAGCCGGGGAGCAGGTTCGACCGGTTCGGCTCGCCGTCCCACAGCTCGAGCCACGACTCCAGCCAGTCGTCGTCGTGCCGCGGGCTCGTGAAGTAGGTGCGGACGGCGACGCCGAGCGGGCGGTCGTCGCGCTTGGCGATGCCCAGGCTCAGCGCGAGCCGGGCCGAGACGCCGTCCGCCGCGACGACGAGCGGCGCCCGGTAGACGACCTCGTCGCCGGCCCGGCGGCCCTGGTCGTCGACGGGGCGGGCGGTGACGCCGACGACACGACCGGTGCGGTCGTCGAGGACTGGGCCGGTGACGTTCGTCCGTTCGATGATCTTGGCGCCGCTCGCCACCGCGTGCCGGACGAGCGTGGCGTCGAAGTCGAGCCGCGGCCGGACGAGGCCGTGGTCGGGGAACGACGACAGGTCGGGCCAGGGCAGCTGCAGGCGCAGACCGCCGCCGATGATCCGCAGGCCCTGGTTGCGGATCCAGCCGTCCTCCTCGCGGGTGGAGATGCCGAGGGCGACGAGCTCCTTGACCGCGCGCGGCGTGAGGCCGTCGCCGCAGACCTTCTCCCTCGGGAAGGCCGTCTTCTCCAGGACGAGGACCTGATGCCCTGCCCTCGCCAGGTACGCCGCGACGGTGGCGCCGGCGGGGCCGGCCCCGACGACGACGACGTCGGCGTCCTGCTCGCTGCTCCGCGCTCCGGCTGCGGGAGCTGTGCTCGTGGCGCTCACGGGCCTACCTGTCGTGGGTGATCGGTGGACGGTCGGTCGGGGTGGAGGGTCGGTCGGGTGAAGGGGCCGGTCGGGGTGGACCGACGTCGGGGGCCAGGCCTGCGCCCGCATTGGCTTTTGTGCGCTTGTGAACTTCTTCACGAACTCCACGGCGAGTGTACGGCGCAGCGGGAACGGACCGCGCGTCGGACGCCGGCAGGGCGTGCATCGGGCACCGGCAGGGCCGCCATGGCGCCGCCGGTCCCACCTGGCGCCGCCACCGACACGAGTCCGGCGGGACCCTGTCCCGCTGTCCTCTGGTGGCGAAGGGGCGCTACGCGCGCACTCGTAGGGCCCTTCGCCACCAGAGGACAGCGGGTCAGGGTCGGCGCGCGCGGTGCAGGGTGACGATGCCGCCGGAGAGGTTGCGGTAGGTGACGTCTTCCCAGCCGGCTGCCCGGACCCGCACGCCGAGGGCCTGCTGGTCGGGCCAGGCCCGGATCGACTCGGCGAGGTAGACGTACGCGTCGGGGTTGGACGACACTCGGCGCGCCACGACCGGCAGCGCCTTCATGAGGTACTCGGTGTACACCGTGCGCCACGGCTTCCAGACCGGGTGGGAGAACTCGCAGACGACCAGGCGCCCGCCGTGCCGGGTGACCCGGCGCATCTCGCGCAGGGCGGCGTCGGGGTCGGCGACGTTGCGCAGGCCGAAGGAGATCGTCGCCGCGTCGAAGGCACCGTCCGCGAACGGCAGACGCATCGCGTCGCCGGCGACGAACGGCAGGTCCGGACGGCGGCGGCGGCCGACGGCGAGCATCCCCTGCGAGAAGTCGCACGACGTCACGAGCACGCCGGCGTCGTGGAAGGGCACGGACGACGTCCCGGTGCCGGCCGCGAGGTCGAGCAGCCGCTCCCCCGGGCGCATGTCGAGCGCCTGCACGACGTGCGCGCGCCAGCGACGGTCCTGGCGCAGGGACAGGACGTCGTTCGTGCGGTCGTACCGCTCGGCGGTGTCGTCGAACATCGCCGCGACCTCGTGCGGCTGCTTCTCCAGGCTGGCGCGGGGCATGGGCGCATCGTCCCAGGCCCGGGGCTGCCGCGTCAGCCCGGGGCGTTCCAGCCCGCGGGAGGCCTCGGTGGCGGGTAGCCGGGCGGACCGTACGCAGGCTGCTGCGGATAGCCCGGCGGACCGTACGCAGGCTGCTGCGGATAGCCCGGTGCACCGTACGCAGGCTGCGGGTAGCCGTAGACGTAGCCGGGAACGCCGTACCAGCCGGCGGGTGCGGGCCGCACCGGCTGCGGCGCACGCCGCGCCCAGACGACCGTGCCGGCGAGCGCGACGACCGCTGCGAGGAGCGGGCCCCCCGTGGACCACAGCGCCGCGGCCGAGGCGCCCTCGTCCGGGTGCGCCGCCTCCCGGGCCCGCTTGGCCGCGAGCTCGTCCTTCGACGCCACGAGGAACTCCGGGGCCGACGGGTCGTAGGCGACCGTCACGGTGTCGCCCTCCTGCACCGGCGGCGCACCCTGACCCCAGTAGACGTCGTAGGCCCTGACGGTCCGCTCGGACACCTGGAACTCCAGGTCGAGGAACACGTCGTTGGTGCGCGCAGCGCGCCCGGTGTCGGAGGCGGAGGTCCCGCCGAAACCGTCCAGGCGCAGCACGCGTGCACTCGCCTCCTGGGTGAGGTCGTCGTCCGAGCAGCCGAACGGCGAGTCGAACGAGGGGACAATGCAGTCCTGCACCCCGCCGACCGCCTGACCCAGTGCGACGGCGCCCGCGGTGGACCCGGCGAGCAGCAGCAGGCCGGTCAGCGCCAGCCCGATCGCCCAGCGCGCGCCGCGCGAGAGGCGAGGCAGCGGTGCCACCGGACCCGTCGGGGTCATGCTCGGTGCCATGGGTCGCCTCCCGCCGTCCGGCGGGACCTGAGCCCGCCCGACGATCGTGCCACGGACGCCCACGCGCCGGATGTGGTTCCGTGGCCGACGTCACGCCCCGGGCGGGGCACCCGGACGGCGTCCGGCGCGAACCGCGGGCGCGATCGACTTACGCTGGTCCGCGATGACCACCGCACCGGTGTCCGTGCCGCTCGTGGCCCGCACGGTCCCGATCCCCGACCCCGGCCCGCTGCTCGGGCTGCTGCCGCGCACCGGTCCGCTGGCCTGGGTGCGCCGCCGCGAGGGTCTCGTCGGCTGGGGCGAGACGCTGCGGATCCGCACCGGCGGCCCCTACCGGTTCGTTGACGCGGAGGCTGCCTGGCTCGACATGGTCGCCCACGCCGTCGTCCGCGACGAGGTCGGGCTGCCCGGCACCGGACCCGTCGCGTTCGGCTCGTTCGCCTTCTCGTCGGCCTCCGTCGCCGGGGGCGCCCTCGTCGTGCCAGAGGTCGTCGTCGGACGCCGCGGCGACCAGTGGTGGCTCACGACGACGAGCCTGGGCCGCGTCGTCCCGAGCGCGAACCTGCCTGACCCGGAGCCGGTGCGCTGGCACGGCGAGGTGACCTTCGCGGACGGCGCGCGCTCGGCGGTCGTCTGGGAGACCGTCGTCGCGGACGCGATCCGCCGGATCAACGCGGGCGCCCTGGAGAAGGTCGTCCTCGCCCGCGACCTCGAGGCGCTCGCCGAGCACCCGGTCGACGCCCGGGCGCTGCTCGGGCGGCTCGCGAACAGGTATCCCGGCTGCTGGACCTTCAGCGTCGACGGTCTCGTCGGGGCCACCCCCGAGATGCTCGTGCGTCGCGAGAAGGGCCTGGTCACCTCACGTGTGCTCGCGGGCACGATCCGTCGCACGGGCGACGACGACCACGACCTCATGCTCGCCGCCTCCCTCGCCCGGTCGAGCAAGGACGGCGAGGAGCACGAGTACGCCGTCCGGTCGGTCGCCGAGGCACTCGCGCCGCACTGCACGTCGACCAACGTCCCCGACGCACCCTTCGTGCTCCACCTGGCGAACGTCATGCACCTGGCCACGGACGTGACCGGGGTGCTGGCCGACGAGACGTCGTCGCTCGGGCTGGCCGCCGCGCTGCACCCGTCGGCCGCCGTCTGCGGGACGCCCACGGAGGTCGCCGCGTCGGTCATCGCCGAGATCGAGGGCATGGACCGTGACCGGTACGCCGGGCCCGTCGGCTGGATGGACGCGCAGGGGGACGGCGAATGGGGCATCGCGCTGCGCTGCGCACGCTTCGACCCGCAGGACGAGCGCCGGCTGCGGCTCTTCGCGGGCTGCGGGATCGTCGCGGGCTCCGACCCGGCGACCGAGCTCGCCGAGTCCACGGACAAGCTGGTGCCGATGCGGGACGCGCTCTCCGCGTCGTGACGTCCCCGACGCGGGCGGGAGCGCCGTAGCCCGGCCGACCTGACGCGGGCGTGAACAGCGGGCCGCCGGACTAGGACCATCGGACAATTGAAGGTTGGACCGGCGTGTCGCGAGTCTGGTGGACGTCCACCGGACGACGCAACGACTGGAGACCCCGTGACACCGGAAGACGGGTGGGACCGCGCCGCGGCACCGCGCGCCGCCCGCTTCCTGTTCTTCACCAACGAGTGCGTCGGGCTCGGCCACCTCCAGCGCTGCCTCACCCTCGCCACCGCCGTCGTCGCCGCCGACCCGAGCAGCAGCGCCCTCATCGTCACCGGGTCGCAGTACGTGCCGCACGGACTGCCGGAAGGCGTCGACATCGTCAAGCTGCCGGCCATGAGTCGTGACTCCGACGGCGGGTACAGCGCGCGCTCGCTCGGCGTCGGGACGTCGCACATGTCGCAGCTGCGCGCCGGCGTCGCCTCGGCCATCGCCCGCGACTTCGCCCCCGACGTCGTCGTCGTCGACAAGCTCCCCCTCGGCCTCGACGCCGAGCTCGAGACCACGCTGCGCGAGCTGCGCGCGGGCCACGCCCGGATCGTCCTCGGCCTGCGCGACATCGAGGACTCCCCCGAGGTCGTCCGCCGCCGCTGGGTGGAGGGCCGGCACGGCGACGTCCTCGAGACGCTGTACGACCAGGTTCTCGTCTACGGTCCCGAGACGTGCCTCGACATGCTCGACTGCGTGGACTGGGACCGCCCGCTGCCCCCGGTCGAGCACGTGGGGTTCGTCGGCGCCGTCCCGCAGGCCCACCGACCCGAGGACCTGCCGGCGGAGTACGTCCTGGTCACCTTCGGCGGCGGCGTCGACGGCCACCCGCTCGCGGCCGCCTACCTCGACGCGGTCCGGCTGCGCCCGCTGCCGCTGCCGACGGTGCTCGTCACCGGCCCGCTCATGCCGTCCGACGACGTCGACGACCTGCGCGCCCGCACCCACGACCTCGACGTCACCGTGCAGACCGCCCGCCCGGATCTCGCCGCCGTCGCCGGCCACGCCCGCGCCGCGGTCTCGATGGCCGGCTACAACACGGTCTCCGAGCTGCTCCGGGCCGGTACCCCCAGCCTGCTCGTCCCGCGGACCCGGCCCAGCAGCGAGCAGCGCATCCGAGCGCAGGGGCTGGCGGAGGCGGGCCTCGTCGACGTGCTGCTCCCGGAGGACCTCGATGCCGCGACGCTGCGGGACGCCATCGACGCGGTCCTCGCCAGGCCCCGATCGACGTCCGGCCTGCGGGATGCCGACGGTGCCACCCGCGCGGCCCAGGTGCTGCTCGCGCAGGCCGAGACGACCCGCTATCCCGTCGCCGTCTGAGCCGGTCAGCCGGTAGAGCGGGCAGTGCCGGTCAGTGCGGCGCGCGCGGCTGCGTGGACCGCGGTCCGGATCGCGGCGTGCAGGTCGCGCAGGCCGTCCCGGACCGCCCGGACCTCCACGACGCTCGTTCCCGCCGGCGGCGCCGCGAGCAGTTCCTTCAGTCCCGCGACGTCGTCGACCCGGGTGTGCGGCACGCGGTACCCCCGGCACAGCGCTGCGAGGTCGGCGCCGTGCGGCGTCCCGAAGACCCGTTCGAACGCCGCCGCCTGCGCCGGCCCCCGGCCCGCCCGCTCACCGTGCTCGAGCAGGCTGAAGATCCCTCCGCCGTCGTCGTTGAGGACGACGACCTGGACGTCCGGCCGCGGCCGCGCGGGGTCGGCGAGAAGCGCGTTCGCGTCGTGGAGGAACGCGAGGTCCCCGATCAGGACCCGGACGCGCCCGCCGGACGGCGTGGCGCGGCCGTCCGGGGCGAGCCCGGCCGCGCCGGCGTCGCCACGGAGGGTCCCGGCGCCTTGCTCTGCCCTCACATCTGGGGGCACGACATCGTGCGGGGCGCATCGTGTGGGATACGACGGCATGTCGCCGCCGGATCCCACACAATCGGCGGTTTTGGCGGCTGCCCTCAGATGTGAGGGCAGAGCAAAGCGACGGGAACCAGGGTCGGGGTCCCGGGCGAGGGCAGCGCCCATCGCGGTGGACAGGGTGCCGTCGATGCCGGCGAGGCCGCGGTTGGCGACGACCCGCTCGTGGTCGGCCGGGACGACGTCCCCGGCCGGGTCGACGGGCACCTGGAACGGGCGCGCGGCGAGGTCGAGGTCACGGATCGGGTTGCTCGCGGCGGCGACGAGCAGCTCACCCGGCGCGAGGGCGGCCGCGACCTCACGGGCGACGAGTGGTCCGGTGAGCGGTCCGGCGAGCGGTCCAGGCAGGCCGGTGTCGGAGCAGAGGAGCGCGTCGAGAGCGTCCTGCGCAGCGGCGCCGGCAGCGAGCCAGGAGCCGAGCCAGCCATCGGGATCGGCTCTGTACCAGCCCTTGTCGGCCTCGAGGGCGGCCGGCGCAGCGAGCCCGACGATCCGGCGGACCGGCCGGCCGGGCTCGGGCCAGTCGGCGAAGGGCGAGACGAGGACGACCTCGACGTCGGACCGCGCGAGCAGTCGGGTTACCGGGCGGGACAGGGTCGGGCGCCCCAGGACGACCGCCCGCCGGACCGCGCCGCCCAGCTCGGGGAGCTCGAGGAGCAGCCGGTACGGTCCGATCGCGTTCGGCCCGCTGCGGGCGCCGGACGACGGCTCGGCGAGCAGCGGCCAGCCGCCGGCCTCGGCGAGCCGGCGGGCCTGCCAGCCTGCTCCGTCACCGGCGACGACGACGGTTCCGTCGACCGCGTCGAGGCTCTCGCCGCGGTCCCCCCGGTCCCAGCGCAGCAGTGCGTCGGGACGCCCGGGCCGGACGGCGGGCGACCTCGGACCGGCATCCCGGTCGTCGTCCTCGTCGTCCTCGTCCGGGACGAGCGGGTCCGTGAAGCCCAGGTCGAGGTGGACCGGGCCCGGTCGGTCGTCCCGGGTGCGGCCCCACCCGGCCTGGAGGGTGTCGACGAGCGAGGCCCAAGCGGCGTCCGGGTCGCACGCGGCGTCGGTGTCGGCGAGGTCGAGCCGGGCTCGGACGGCGTCACCGAAGAGCCCGGCCTGGAGCTCGCTCGTCTGGTTCGCCCAGGTGCCCCGCAGCGCGGGCGGCCGGTCGGCGGTGACGACCACGAGCGGCACGTTCGCGTGGTGCGCCTCGAGAACCGCGGGCATCAGGTTCGCCGCCGCCGTCCCGGACGTCGTGACGACGGCGCCGGTCTCGCCGGGCGTACCGCCGGCAGCGGCGCCCCGTGCGACGCCGAGCGCGGTGAACGCGGCGACCCGCTCGTCGTGCCGAACGTGCAGCGCCGGCCGGTCGCGGGGCGATCGAGCGGTCAAGGCGTAGGCGAGCGGGGCGCTGCGCGAGCCCGGGCAGAGCACGACGTGCGCGACACCCATGGCGCCCAGCGCCTCGACGGCGAGCCGGGCGAGGACCGTCGAGACGTTCACCCGGCGCCACCGGAACGGGCGGGGACATCGGCGGGGGCGCCGAGCCGCTCGAGGAGGGCAGCGCATCGGCTGAGCCGGTCGAGCCACCAGTCGCGCCGGTCGCCCGGCGCTGCGAGCGCGACGAGCCGTCCGGCGTCCGGCACGAGAGCCGCAGCCTCGGCGACGTCGACCACGCCGCCACGCGGCACGAGCGGCTGGGCTGCGACGTCGTCAGCGAGGAGCGCGACGGTGCCGAGCCCGCAGGCGAAGGGCAGGTCGGGCAGCGCCGCCGCCAGCGCGACGCCCGCCGCGATCCCGACCGACGTGTCGAGCGCGGACGAGACGACGACGGGTATACCGTGGTCGGTCCCGAGCGTCCGGGCGACCTCCAGCGCCGCGGTGACCCCGCCGAGCGGCGCCACCTTGACGACGACGACGTCGGCCGCTCCGGACACCGCGAGCCGGACCGGGTCGGCGGCCGTGCGCACGCTCTCGTCGGCCGCGACGAGGACGTCGACCCCGGCCCGGGCGAGCGCCGTCCGGACCGCGCGCAACCCGTCGAGGCCGGCGCACGGCTGCTCGGCGTACTCCAGGTCGTAGGCCGCCAGCGCGCCGAGCGCGCGCACGGCGTCGTCGACGGACCAGCCGCCGTTCGCATCGACCCGGACCCGGCCGCGCGCACCCAGGACGTCGCGCACGGCGGCGACCCGCGCGAGGTCGTCCGCGAGCGACTGCCCGCGTTCGGCGACCTTGACCTTGGCCGTCGTGCAGCCGTCGAACCGGGCGAGGACCCCGGGCACCTCCGCGGCCGGGACGGCGGGGACCGTCGCGTTGACGGGGACGACGTCACGCAGGGCTGAAGGGCCGCCGGACCGGCCGGGTCCGCTCACCCCCCAGGCGCCCTCGACCGCCGCCGCGAGCCAGCGGGTTGCCTCGTGGTCGTCGTACTCGACGAACGGCGCGAACTCGCCCCAGCCGGCGGGACCGTGCAGGAGCAGCACCTCCCGCTCGGTGACCCGCCGGAAGCGGGTGCGCAACGGCACCCGGACGACGTGCGCGGCGGCGATCAGGTCGGCGGCGCGCGGGAGGTGCACGTCCGCAGCCTACGGGCGCCCGCCGGCCTTCTATCCTGCGGCGGTGAGCGACGTCTCGGAGATCTTCGACGCAGGTGCCTGGGACGTCGTCCCCGGCTTCGACTTCACCGACATCACCTACCACCGGTGCCGCCTCGACGGCGCGGCGCGGCGGACGGTGCGGATCGCCTTCGACCGACCGGAGGTGCGCAACGCGTTCCGGCCGCACACGGTCGACGAGCTGTACCGGGCGCTCGACCACGCGCGGATGACCCCGGACGTCGGCTGCGTGCTGCTCACCGGCAACGGCCCGAGCGCCAAGGACGGCGGCCGGGCGTTCTGCTCCGGCGGCGACCAGCGGATCCGCGGCCGGTCCGGATACCAGTACGCGCGTGTCGACCCCGGGACGGGGCGTCCGGGCGAGACGGTCGACACCGTCGACGACGCCCGGGTGAAGGCGGCCGGCGGCCGGCTGCACATCCTCGAGGTCCAGCGTCTCGTGCGGATGATGCCCAAGGTCGTCGTCGCGGTCGTGAACGGCTGGGCGGCGGGGGGCGGGCACAGCCTGCACGTCGTGTGCGACCTGACGATCGCCAGCCGCGAGCACGCGCGCTTCAAGCAGACCGACGCGGACGTCGCGTCGTTCGACGGTGGCTTCGGCTCGGCGTACCTGGCGAAGATGGTCGGCCAGAAGCTCGCCCGCGAGATCTTCTTCCTCGGCCGCACCTACGGCGCCGAAGAGATGCAGCGGATGGGTGCGGTGAACCTCGTCGTCGACCACGCCGACCTCGAGACGGTCGCGCTCGAGGTCGCCGCCGAGGTCAACGGCAAGTCCCCCACCGCGCAGCGGATGCTGAAGTTCGCGTTCAACCTCGTCGACGACGGCCTCGTGGGCCAGCAGGTCTTCGCCGGCGAGGCGACCCGCCTGGCCTATATGACCGACGAGGCCGCCGAGGGCCGGGACGCGTTCCTGGAGAAGCGCTCCCCCGACTGGAGCCCCTATCCCTGGTACTACTGACGGCACACGGTCACGACACCAGGACGGCGACCAGGAGGTTCGCGACGATCGACATCGGGCCGCTACAGCAGCGGCCCGCACCTGCCCGCCAGCGACTCGCGCCGCACCGTGACATGATCGGACCCCGCACCGAGGGGGCCGCATGTTCTTCCTGTTCCGGGGTCTGCCCGTCCTCATCGAGATCGGGCTGCTCGTCTACTGCCTGATCGAGTGCGTGCAGAGCCCGCCCGGGGCCGTCCGGACGATGCCGAGATGGGCCTGGGCGCTCGTCATCGTCGTGCTGCCGTTCTTCGGCTCGATCGCCTGGTTCCTCCTCGGCCGCCCGCAGGGCGGCGTGACGCAGGGGCCGTGGCCCGGCTCCGGCACAGCCGGACGCACCGAGCAGGGACGCCCGCGCCAGCCGCGCGTCGTCGCACCGGACGACGACCCGGAGTTCCTCGACTCGCTCCGCAGGAAGCCGGACGACGGGCCGGACGAGGGCGGCGCCGGCCAGGGCCGCCCGAACCGCTGACGGCGGTCCGGTCAGCCGAGGGCGCCGTGCAGCACTCGGT
>Ga0209798_10001338_pt1 | contig 14854 bp, 15 predicted proteins | sample DOMMetBare3Fresh_FD_187475 | JGI IMG/M metagenome (GOLD analysis project Ga0209798, IMG submission 187475) | Wetland sediment microbial communities from St. Louis River estuary, USA, under dissolved organic matter induced mercury methylation -... | ecosystem: Environmental > Aquatic >...
CGTCGACGCTGTCGTGGAAGAGCGCGGCGCTGGTGCTCGCCGCGGCGCTGCTGCCCGGTGCCGCGGCCTACGGCGCGTACTCGTTCATGCAGCGCGTGCTCGGCGCCGCGCGGGTGGGCACCGTGCTCTATCTCGGGCCGATCTACAGTGCAGCCGTGGCGTGGCTGGTGCTCGGCGAGCGCATCGAGCCGTTCCACCTCGCCGGCGCAGCAGCGATCCTCGGCGGCATCTGGCTGAGCACGCGGCGCTGATGCGAACGCGTCGCCGGACCAGGGTCTGTGAACAGGCCCTACTTGGGCGTCTTCTTCGGCCGCACCCAGCCTGCGATCGACACGGCCTTCGCACGCGCGACCGTCAACTGCCCTACTGGCGCGTCCTTGCTGATCGTCGAGCCGGCACCGATCGTCGCGCCGTCACCGACCGTGACCGGCGCCACCAGCACGCAGTTGCTGCCAACGTGCACGTCGTTGCCGATCACGGTGCGGTGCTTGTAGGCGCCGTCGTAGTTGGCGGTGATGCTGCCGGCGCCGTAGTTCACGCGTTCGCCGACCGTGGCGTCGCCGACATAGGCCAGGTGGTTGGCCTTGGCGCCGCGTGCCAGCGTGCTGTTCTTGATCTCGACGAAGTTGCCGATGTGCACCTCGGCGCCGAGCTGTGCGCCGGGGCGCAGGCGCGCGAACGGGCCGACCTCGGCGCGCGTGCCGATCACTGCGTCGGTCATGTGGGTGAAGGGCTGGATCAGCGCGCCCGAGTCGATCCGCGCATTGCGGATCACGCAGTGGGCGCCGATCGTGACATCGTCGCCGAGCACGACCTCGCCCTCGAACACGCATCCGACGTCGATGAAGACGTCGCGGCCACAGGTGAGCGTGCCGCGCAAGTCGAACCGCGCCGGGTCGGCCAAGCGCACGCCGTGGCGTTCCATCAGCGTATCGGCCTGACGGCGCTGGACCAGGCGCTCCAGCATCGCCAGCTCCGCCGGACTGTTGACGCCCAGGACCTCGGTCTCGTCGCGGGCCTGGAGGGCCAGCACGGCCCGCCCGTCGGCGACGGCCCGCGCGACGATGTCGGTCAGGTAGTACTCCTTCTGCGCGTTGCGGTTGTCCAGCGCCATCACCGCCTGCTTGAGCCACGCCGTGGGCGCGGCGAGCATGCCGGTGTAGACCTCGCGTATCGCGCGCTGGGCCGGGTTCGCGTCCTGGTGCTCGACGATCGCCTTCACGGCGTCGCCGTCGCGCACGATGCGGCCATAACCCGTCGGGTCGGCCATTTCCACCGTCAGCAGCACGAGCTTCGTGCCACCGCAGGCCGCGACGAGCGCCGCTGCGGTGGCCGGCTCGATCAGCGGCACGTCGCCGTTGAGGATCAGGGTGGTGCCCGCACCGGGCAACTGCGGCACCGCCTGCTGCACCGCGTGGCCGGTGCCCAGCTGCGGCTCCTGCAGGATGCAGTGGGCGCGGCTGGCGGACACGCTGGCGCGCACCACATCGGCCTCGTGGCCGACGATCAGCAAGGTGCGGTCAGCCCCCAGCCCTGCAACGGCGTTCAGGACATGCTGCAATAGGCTGCGGCCCGCCAGCGTGTGCAGTACCTTGGGGCGCGCCGATTTCATGCGCGTGCCTTTTCCCGCCGCCATGATCACGATCGAAAGCGCAGCGTTGTTGTCGAGGTTGCCGTCCATGTCGATGTCGTCGTCCTTTCGGAAGCTGCGCTGGATTATCGGTGGCGCGCTGGCGTTGCTGCTGCTTGCGGGCTGCGGCAGCGTGCTGCGCATCGGGTACGGCCAGGGGCCGACGCTCGCGTACTGGTGGCTCGACGGCTACGTAGACCTCAACGCCGAGCAGACGCCCAGGCTGCGCGACGGGCTCGACCAGTGGTTCGAGTGGCACCGCCGGGTCGAGCTGCCGCTGTATGCCAACCTGCTGGCACGCGCCCAGCGCGAGGTGATGGAACCGCTGACACCGCAGGCGATGTGCGCTTGGCGCGACGAGGCGCAGCGGCGCCTGGACGCGGGGATCGAGCAGGCCGCGCCACCGCTGGCCGCGCTGATCGTCACGCTCACGCCCGAGCAGTTGCGCCACATGGAGCGCAAGCTCGCCAAGGACGGTGTCGAGCTGCGCGCCGACTACGCGCAGGCCGACCGCGGTGAACGCGCGCGGGCGTCGTTCAAGCGCACGCTGGAGCGCTACGAGAACCTGTACGGCAAGCTCGACGAAGCCCAGCGCGCGCGCCTGGCGCAGCTGCTCGCCGCGTCGCCCTTCGACTCCGAGCGCTGGCTGGCCGAACGCGAACGCCGCAACGCCGACATGATGCGCACGCTGGCCAGCATGGCGGCCACCGGCGACGTGACCCAGGCCCAGGCGGCGGTGCGCGTGCTGGCCGAGCGCGCGCTGCGCTCGCCGCGCGCCGACTACCGCGGCTACCAGGAGCGCCTGACGCAGGAGAACTGCGCCCTTGCCGCGGCGATGCACAACCTCACCACGACCGCGCAGCGCCAGTACGCGCGCAGCAAGTTGAAGGGCTGGGAGGACGACTTGCGGGTGCTGGCCGCGGCGCCCGCCAACGGCGGCGCGGCTGCGGCCGTCAACGCGTCGCGCTAGGCCCCGAGCACCACGCTGACGCGGCGTGGATTGGTTGCGCCCAGGGCCGGGAAGTCCTGCAACGCCGCCTCGAACATCGCTTCGATCAGCGTGCGGTCTCCGCTGGTGCCCCCTTCGGTCTGCGCATGCGCCTCGTACAGCGGCGCGTTGGTCGAGCGGTCGCGCAGCAGCAGCGCCACGTTGCGTTCATAGCGCGTCGACCAGTCGGCACGCAGGCTCCAGTAGGGGGAGTAATAGGGCCCGCGCATCGGGCGCCACAGCGGCGAACGCCAGTAACCCACGCCCCAGGGCCACCACAGTGGGTCATCCCAGGGCGAGACCTCGATGCGCGTCAGGCGCGCACCGACCTGCACGACCACGTCGGCCTGCGACGGCTCGGGCGCGGCAGTGAAGCCGGCCTTCTGCAACGCCTTGCCGGCCGCGGCCTCGAGCATCTCCTGGCGCTTGGCGCGCTCGCCCGCGTTCTGCGAGGGCAGGCGCTCGAACACGTAGCGGCCGGGCTTGCGCTCGGCCGGCCAGTCGCCGTAGGTGGCGACCTCGCTGGTCACGGTATTCAGCGCGGCGCAACCGCCCAGCGTCGCCACGGCGCCGCCGGCCAGGAGCAAGGTTCTGCGTGCAATCGTCATCGTGCATCCCCGGGGCGCGTCCGGCGGGCCCGTCAGTCGATTCGCGGCGCCAGGCGGATCGCGGCGGGGGGCTTGCCGCAATCGCCCTCGTCCTCGTCGAAGGCACGATCACCCGCCGGATCGGCCACGCCCGTGGGTTGGAGCGTGGCGAAGGGGTGCAGGTTCCGGTCGAGCAGGTGCGACGGCGTGATATGGGCCATCGCGCGCAGCATGTTGTCGATGCGCCCCGGGTGCTTCTTCTCCCACTCGTGGATCATCGCCTTGGTCTGCACGCGCTGCAGGTTGTCCTGGCTGCCGCACAGCGTGCAGGGAATGATCGGGTACTGGCGCACCTCGGCCCAGCGCACGAGGTCGGACTCGGCCACGTACGCGAGCGGGCGGATCACGACGTGCCGGCCGTCATCGCTCACGAGCTTGGGCGGCATGCCTTTCAGGCGCCCGCCGAAGAACATGTTCATCAGCAGCGTGACGACGATGTCGTCGCGGTGGTGGCCGAGCGCGATCTTGGTCGCGCCGAGTTCGCCCGCCACCCGGTAGAGGATGCCGCGGCGCAGGCGCGAGCACAGGCTGCACATCGTGGCGCCCTCGGGCACGAGGCGCTTGACGACCGAGTAGGTGTCCTGGGTCTCGATGTGGAACGGCACGCCCAGCCGGGTCAGGTACTCGGGCAGCACGTGTGCGGGAAAGCCGGGCTGCTTCTGGTCGAGGTTGACCGCGACGATCTCGAAATCGATCGGCGCGCGCCGGCGCAGGCCCAACAGCAGGTCGAGCAGCGCATGGCTGTCCTTGCCGCCCGACAGGCACACCATGACCTTGTCGCCGGCCTCGATCATGTTGAAGTCGCCGATCGCCTCGCCGACCTGGCGGTGCAGCCGCTTGGACAGCTTGTTGGCCTCGAAGGCGACCTTTCGCACGAGCGCACCATCGGTCATGTCGTTCATGCCGGCTCCTTGATGCCGAAGACTTCGCAACCCACCGCATCGCAGTCGGGGTACACGTCGGGCTTCTCGGTGGACACGCGCGCGGCCTTCACGCTCGGATGCGCCAGCATCAACCTCAGCACGTCGTCGGCCAGCGTTTCCTGCAGGTGGATGTGTCCGCGCTTCACCCGCTCGGCGATCGAGCGCCGGATGAAGTCGTAGTCCAGCACCTCGGCCAGCTTGTCGGCGCGCGGCGTGGACTGCGCCAGCGGCACGAACAGATCGACATTGATCAGCACGCGCTGTTCGCCGCGCTTCTCGAACTCGTGCACGCCGATGTTGATCCACACCTCGTAGTCGCGCAGGAACAGGCGCCGGCAGTCCATCAGCGCGGGGTGGATGAGCAGCGAATGCATGGTTCAGGGTCTCGGGGTCAGGAAGGCAACATCGCGCGGCTGCGCCAGCAGATGCTGGCCGCCATCGACGATGAGGGTGGTGCCGGTGATCGCGGGCGACTCGATGACGAAGCGCACCGTGCGCGCGACGTCCTCGGGCGTCGAAGAGCGGCCCAGCGGGGTCATGCGGTGCGCGGCCTCGAAACCGGCCTCGTCCATCGCCGTGCCCGAGACGAGCGTGACGCCCGGGGCGACGCCCGCGACACGCACCTGGGGTGCAAGTGCCATCGCGAGCATCGTGGTCGCAGCGTCCAGCGCCGCCTTGGACAACGTGTACGAGAGATAGTCGGGGTTCGGGTTGTGCAGCTTCTGGTCCGACAGGTTCACGACGCAGCCGACTTCGCTGCAGCCGTCCAGGTGATCGGCGAGCGCTTGCGCCAGCAGCACCGCCGGCGCGGTGTTGGCGCGCCAGTGCGCCTCCATGGCCGCGTGCGAGAAGCTCGCCGCATCGTCGTACTCGAAGTGCGAGGCGTTGTTGACGATTGCATCGAGCCGGTGCAGGCGCGAGACGACCGCGGGCACCAGCGTGCGGCACGAGCCTTCGTCGGCCAGGTCGGCCGCGAAGCACTCGGCGCGCACGCCGATCTCGCGCACCTCGGCCGCCAGCGCATGCGCCTCCTCGGCCGAGCGCCGGTAGTGCAGCGCGAGGTCGAAGCCCGCGCGCGCGAGCTCGAGCGCGATCGCACGGCCGATGCGGCGCGCGGCACCGGTCACGAGCACGGTCGGGCGGGAGGGGCTGGTGGGGGTCATTCCTACAATCGGCGCATGCCAGACGCACGCGAGGGTGAGAGTGTATTGGGCGAACTCATCCGGCGCGCGATCGATGCGGCGGGCGGCTGGCTGCCGTTCGACCGGTTCATGGCCTTCGCGTTGTATGCGCCAGGACTGGGCTACTACACGCGCGGCGCGGCCCTGCTCGGTGCGTCACCCGCCGACGGCAGCGACTTCACGACCGCCCCCGAAATGAGTGCGCTGTTCGGCGCGACGCTCGCGCACCAGGTGCGCCAGGCGCTGGACGCGACCGGGACCGACGAGCTATGGGAATTCGGCGCCGGCAGCGGGGCGCTGGCGATGCAGTTGCTGCAGGCGCTGTGCGATCGGGTGCGCCGCTGCACCATCGTCGATGTGTCCGGCGCGCTGCGCGCGCGACAGCGCGAACGGCTTGCGCCTTTCGGCGAGCGCGTGCAGTGGATCGATGCCCTGCCCGAGGCGATGCATGGCGTCGTGATCGGCAACGAGGTGCTCGATGCGATGCCGGTGCAGCTGCTGCACTTCGACGGCACGACGTGGTTCGAGCGCGGCGTCGCGGCCTCGCGCGCAGGCTTCGTGTTCGCCGACCGGCCGACCCGCCTGCGCCCGCCGGTGGACGCGGCGTTCGTGCCGAGCACCACCACCGAGATCCACCCGCAGGCCGAGGCTTTCGTGCGCACGCTCGCCGACCGGCTGCATCGCGGCGCGGTGTTCCTTATCGACTACGGGTTTCCCGACGCCGAGTACTACCTGCCCGAGCGCCGCGGCGGCACGCTGATGTGCCACCGTGGCCATCTCAGCGACACCGATCCGCTGGTCGACGTGGGCGCGAAGGACATCACCGCCCACGTGAACTTCAGCGGCATCGCGCTCGCAGCCCAGGACGCCGGCCTGGATGTGCTGGGCTACACCTCGCAGGCGCACTTCCTGTTGAACTGCGGCATCGGCGAGGCGTTGCAGCGCGCGCAGCATCGCGGCGACTGGCCCGCCCTGGCTGCCGCGCAAAGGCTGCTCGCCGAACACGAGATGGGCGAGCTGTTCAAGGTGCTCGGCCTCTCCAAGGGCGTATCCGCGTTCGATGCGCTCGGTTTCACGGCAGGCGACCGCAGCCGCCGGCTATGAGCCTTCAGGAGCGACCCGAGGCGGTGCCCTTTCGAGAAGGTGCCGCCGGAGCGCCGGCCGTGCCGGACCCGCGACGGGTGCCCGGCATGACCTCGGGCGCGCGCGCCGCGTGCGGCATGCGGCAACGAGGGGCCATGGCATGCGCTGGTTGATCGTCTTTCTGCTCGCATTCGTGATGTTCAACTTCCTGGCGGGCTGGTTGAAGCACATCGGCCTGGGTCGCCTGCCGGGCGACTTCAGTTTCCGCTGGCGCGGCCGCGAGTATCACGTTCCGTTGGCCAGCAGCGTGCTGTTGAGCCTGATCGCGATGGCGATCGGCGCGTTGCTCTGATCCCCCGAGCGTCTAGCTGGCGCAGACCTTGCACCGCGGGCCGTCGGCCGGGCCGGGCCAGGAACGGTTGCGGTCCCTCACCTCGATGGCCGCGAACACGCCGACCCTGCGCAGGAAGGCGAGCACCAGATGCGCGGGGCCCTGAAGCCGTTCATTCGCGCCCGCGCCGCTCGCGAAACCCGTGCTTGCAGGTGCCTTCGCCCAGCCTCCTGCACATCACGCGGGCACGAGTCGCGGCGCCTTGCCCTCTGCGCTCACGCCCCGGCGCCGAAATGGCGCTCCAGTGCCGCCAGGCGCGCCTTGCGGACCGCCTGGCCCAGGGCCGGACCGCTGGCGCCCTGTGCCGCGGCCGCGGCGGCCGCGGCGCTCACGTCGATGGCCAGCGTTGCCGCCAGCGCCGCACCGAGGCGGCGGCGCGGCTCGTAGGGGTTGTTCTCGAGACCGAGCCGCCCACGCGCATCGCACTCGCAGGCCAGCAGCGCCAGCTCGAATCGCTCGGGCCGGCGCAGCGCGTCGGCGCGCTCGAACAGGCGCAGCGTTGCCGCGGCGTCGAACGAGGCGCTGCGGTGGATGTTGCCGTGTTCGCGTGCGACCAGGCTGCCGAGTTCGCGGCAGTCCGTCGGCACGCGCAGCCGCGCGGCCAGTCGTTCGGCGAGCCTGACGCCCAGCGCCTCGTGTGCGATGTGCCGCGGCCATTGCGCCTCGGGCGTGCGACCCTTGCCCAGATCGTGCACGAGCCCGGCATAGCGCACCGCCAGCGGGGCCGCAAGACGCGCGGCCATGTCGACCACCATGCCCACGTGCACGCCGCTGTCGACTTCCGGATGGTGTTCGACGGGCTGGGGCACGCCGTACAGGGCGTCGACCTCGGGCAGCACGCGCGCGAGCGCGCCGCACTTGCGCAGCAGCGCGAGCATCCGGCTGGGCTGCACCTCCATCAGGCCGCGCGCGAGTTCCTGCCACACGCGTTCGGGCACCAGTGCGTCGGCTTCGCCCGCCGTGACCATGCGCACGCAAAGCGCCACCGTTTCCGGCGCGACGCGGAACTGCGGCCAGCGCGCCGCGAAACGGGCCAGGCGCAGGATGCGCACCGGGTCCTCGGCAAAGGCTTCGGAGACATGGCGCAGCACGCCGGCGCGCAGGTCGGCCTCGCCGTCGAACGGATCGATGAGCCGGCCCTGCTCATCCAGGGCGATCGCGTTGACCGTCAGGTCACGCCGGCGCAGGTCGTCCTCGAGCGTGACCGACGGGTCAGCGTGCACGACGAAGCCGTGATAGCCCCGCGCGGACTTGCGTTCAGTGCGTGCGAGCGCATACTCCTCGCGTGTCGCCGGATGCAGGAAGACCGGGAAGTCCCGGCCCACCGGCGTGTAGCCCAGGGCCAGCAACTGCTCCGGCATCGCGCCGACGACGACCCAGTCTCGGTCGCCGTGCGCCACCCCCATGAGCCGGTCGCGCACCGCGCCGCCGACCTGGTAAACCTTCATCCCCGTGGCTCCAGCGCAGTTCGCGCGCCCCTGGCCTCGCGAACCACGGCGGCCAGGCGTCCGCTGCGGATGCGGCCTGACCGGTGCGCCGGCGCGCCGGGGGTGGCGCGGTTCACACCCGCCGTGCGGTGGCCCGCAGCGCGTCGAGTTTCGTGCGCCCGTCGCTGTGGCCCAGGTAGCCCGGCGCCACGCTGGCCAGCGATGCCGGTGCGATGCCGAGCGACTCGAGCCCGGGCAACGTGCCGCTCGCGACATTGGGCACGCGCATCGAGTCGAGGTTGTCGCGCGACATCATCGGCGTGCCGGGCAACCACTCCATCGCTGCGGCCTGCAACCGGCCCAAGGCCATCGGCAGCGGCAGCACGGGTCGTTCGTGATGCGACCAGCGGCCCGCCGTATGCACCAGATCGCAGAGGGTGAAGACCTCGGGGCCGGCGCACTCGATCGTCTTGCCGACGGTGTCCGCGCGCTGCAGGCAACGCACGATCGCCTCGGCCACGTCCTCCACCCACACCGGCTGAAAACGCGTGTCCCGGCCAGCCAGCGGCATCACCGGGAACACCTTCTGCAGCGCCGCGAACAGGTTCAGGAAACGGTCGTCGGCACCGAAGATCACCGAGGGACGCAGGATGGTGAGGTCCAGCGGCGCGGACTTCAGCGCGGCCTCGCCCGCAGCCTTGCTGCGCAGGTAGCGCGACGGGGCATCGCTGGACACGCCCAGCGCGCTGACATGCACGACCCGGCGCAGCCCGACAGCCTGGCAAGTGCGTGCCAGGCGCTGGGGCAGCACGGCATGCACCCGCTCGAACTCGCGCTGGCTGCCATGCAGGATGGCGATCAGGTTGACCACCGCATCGCAGTCCGACAGCACGCGCACGAGCGCGGTGTCGTCGTGCACGTCGGCCACGCGCACGTCCAAGCCGGGCAGCAGGCGCACGGGGTTGGCGTGCATCGCGCGCCGCGTCGGCACGACCAGCGTGCTGGTGGCGCCGCCGCCGCTGGCGCGCACCAGCCGTTCGCACACCGAGCGGCCGACGAAACCCGTGCCGCCGAGCACCGCGATGCGTCGAGGCAGGGCGGCGTTCATGGCAACTCCTTGTCGGGTGGGGGCGCGGCGGCATCGCGCGGGCCGATCATCGCGCCCAGGCGCGCTTTCAGCGAGGGCAGCAGCAGCGACGGCGGTGCGGGGCGTGGTGGCGCCACCAGGGGAGCGACGGCGGGGGTCGCGGCCGATACGCCTGCTGCCTGCGGCGCGGAGGCCGGCTCGCTCGACGCGCCCTGCGACGCCGAAGCAGCCTGCGCCAGCGTTGCGGCGGCCGAGGCCGCGTTCGCCGCAGCCGGATCCGAGGCGGCCGGATCGGCCGTGTCCGCCGATGCCGGGCCGGACGGCACCGCCGCGACCGCGATGACCGCCGGTGCTGGGCCGACCGGCACCGACGCCAGCGGCGGCGGCGGCAGAGCGGCGGGCGACTGCTTCTTGCCGGCGAGCAGCGCGGCGTAGACGGTCGCGTTGGACAGCACCTTCTTCACGTAGTCGCGCGTCTCGGCGAACGGGATGTTCTCGGCCCAGATCGCCGGCTCCACGGTGGCGCCCTCGCGCCAGCGCCGCGGTCGGCTCGGGCCCGCGTTGTAGGCGGCTGCGGCCAGCGCCTGCGAGCCGTCGAAGTCGTCGAGCACGAGCTTGAGGTAGGTCGTGCCGAGCTTGAGGTTGGTGCTGCGATCGGTGATCAGCTCGGTCGTGAACGGCAGGCCGATCTTGCGCGCCGTCCAGCGCGCGGTGGCGGGCATGATCTGCATCAGACCCGAAGCTCCCACCTGCGAGCGCGCGTCCATGATGAAGCGCGACTCCTGGCGGATCAGGCCGTACACGTAGGCGGGATCGAGCCCGAGGTCGCGCGCGCTGGCCACCACCTCGTCGCGGAAAGGCATCGGGTAGCGCTGCTCGAGGTCGATCTCGCGCCGCGTGCGCTCGCTGGTGTTGATGCAGCGGTCCCAGACCTCGCGCGCACACGCGCGGTCGGCGGCCGCGAGCAGCGCGCGATCGTCCATGCCGCGCAGCGAGAAGTTCCATTCGCGCACGCCCTCGCTGCGCAGGCCCAGCGCGATCAGCTGCAGCGCACGCGTCAGGCCCGGGTTCGCGCGGGCCATCGCGCGTTCGTCTTCGCTCAGCGGTTGCGGGCGCGGCGGGACCGCGAAGGACTGGCCGAGGTCTTCGGCTGCGAGCTTGCCGTAGAAGTGCAGCTCGCCGGCCAGTTGCTGCAGCTGGCCCATGGCCTGCGTGCGCTGGCGGTCGCCGGCCGCCGCACGTGCCGCACTCTCGCGCAGCGCGCGCGCGCTCCAGTAGCGCCAGGCGCTGTCGCGCTGCTCGGCATCGCTCATCTGGTCGATCGCACGCTGGACCGCACTCCAGCGCTCGCTGCCGGCCGCGCCGCGCAACGCGGCACGCACGGCCCAGGCCAGCGTGTCGTCGCTCCAGCCGGGCGCGAGCGTGGCACCCGGCAGCGCACGCTCGGCCTCGGCCCAGGCGGTGCGGTAGTGCGACGCCGCCTCGGGTTGCAGCTTCTGCGCCGATGCCCGCGCGACCTGCGACCAGGCCCAGGCCGACAGGTCGCGCGGCAGGCGTTGCTGCAAACGCTCGGCAAGCAGCTGGGCTGCGACCTCGGGCTCGTTGGCGGCCGTGCGGATCAGCGCGATCGTGGTCAGCTCCGATTGCGCGCGGTTGGTCACGGTCGCACCGGCGTTCAGGTACAAGGCCGGCTTGTCCAGCGCGCTGGCCACCTGCGCCTGCAGCGCCGGGGCCGCCAACGTCGCCGCGGCACGCACCGCGCGGGGCCGGTTGGCCTCCGCGGCCAGGCGCGCGCGACGCCAGGCGTCTTCGGCGGTGAACACGCGCGCCTCGTACAGCGTGGTGGCCATCAGCTGGCAACCGTCGTCCAGATCGCGCTGCGCGACCCACGCGTTGAAGGCGCGTGCCTTGAAACCCGCACCCGCGGCCTTGCCCCCTTCGGCCACGGCCAGATGCTCGACCAGCAGCGCGTAGCAGCTGACCTCGCGGTCGTCGTTCATGCGAAACCGCGGGAACTCGCGTGCGAGGTTGGCCCAGTCTCGGCGCTTGCCGAGTTCGAGCAGCCAGTCGTTGCGCAGTCGGTCCTCGACGTAGGTGGCGGGCCAGCGCGCATAGAACGCATCGAGGTCGGCCTGTTGCGCGCGGTCGAGCCGGTTGCCGAGTTCCCAGTAGTCGATCCACGAGGCCAGCGGGTGGCGCTGCGAAATCGCCTGGTCACGAAGCGACTGCAGCCGCGCCGCATCACGTCGGCGCAGCGCGTCGCGTGCCTCGATCGCGAGATCTGAGACCGCGCTGCCTCCATTCGAGGCATTGCCGCGCGCCGCGCCGCTGGTGCCGTTGCCATTCCGCGCTGCGCCCGCACCCTGGGCTCCGTTGGGCGCCTTCGCCGCGCCGGTCCCATTGGTCCCATTGGTCTCGGCCTTGCCGTTGGTCTCGGCCTTGCCGTTGGTCTCGACTTTGCCGTCGGCACCCTTGGTCCCATCGGCGCCGTTCGACCCGTCGGTCTCGGTCTTGCCGTTGCTGGGTTCGGCGGCGTCAGGCCCCGTGCGCTCCGGGTCCTGGGCGGCGCTGCCCAGCACCGCGCAGCTCAGGCACGCGGCGAGCGCGATGCGCAACAAGTGCAGGGCAGAGCGAGTCGACATGGTCATCGTGGCCTGGCATCGCGCTGGGTGGCGCCGCCCGGCCCTGGGGATTTTTATCGCAGTTCGAATGGTCTTGTCTCCCAATGGTTCAGGGGGCCGTTGCACCGACAGCCTGCACGACGCCTGCGACCATCTGTTCGCGTGTCTGGCTGGCCTGTGAACCGAGCCAGCTCGCGAAGGCTGTCACCTCGGGGCGCGCGCCCCGCGGCGTCGCCAGGTCGATCAGCCAGTACGCGAACGGCGAGTGCATGCGTCCGGTCACGCCGAACGGCTCCACCAGCTCGCCACGCGCCAGGCTGTCCCCGACCAGAGCGACCCGCCCGAGCGCGACGCCACCGCCGGCCAGCGCAGCCTGCACCTGCTGGTAGGTGAAGTTCAGGTACATCCAGCGTGCCGGCTCGAGCTGAGGCAGCCCCTTCTCGCGCAGCCAGCCGCGCCAGCTGAGGAATTCTGCACTGGGCCGGTGATCGTCTTCCTCGAACAGGGTGTGGCGCGCCAGATCGGCCGCAGTGCGCAGCGGTGCCGCGTGGCCGCGCGCGGCCTGGTCGGCGAGCGCGCGGCTGACGCAGGGCGTGACGATCTCGTCGAACAGGCGCGTGCTGCCGGGCGGCGCGGTGTCGGGGTGGCAGTAGCGCAGCACGAGGTCGATGTCAGGATCGTCGAGCTCGACCATGTGGTCGCTGGCCGAGATGCGGATGTCGATGTCCGGGTGATCGCGCTCGAAGCCGCGCAGCCGCGGCAGCAGCCACAGCGACGCGAACGAGGCGAACGTCGCCACGCTGACATGGCGCCGGCCGCGCGCGCTGCGGATCTGCCGCACCGTGCCGTCCAGCCGGTGCACCAACGGCTGCACGCTGCGCAGCAACTGCACGCCCGCACCCGTCAGCTCGACCCGGCGCGTGCCGCGCAGGAACAGCGGCGCGCCGAGCTCCTCTTCCAGGGCCTTGATCTGGCGGCTGATGGCGGGCTGCGTGAGGAACAACTCGTCCGCTGCGGCCGAGAAGCTCAGCCGTCGCGCCACCACCTCGAACGCCCTGAGGGGCCCGATCGAGAGCGCGCGGTGGGGAACGCGATTCATGAGGCTTCGTTATTAATCTCGGGGCTACGTCTCATTCGACATCCTTGCGGGATTGCCCGAGTATTCGTCTGAAGCGCGGAATCAACAAGGGGTCTGCCATGGCCGCATTATCGATGCACGAAACGCAACATCTGCTGGCCACGGAACCGGCTTGGCTGGTGGCTGCGGAGGCCACGCTGTGGGTGACGCGCGATGGCGACCTGGACGACCATGTGCTGGGTCCCGGCGAACGCCTGGGCGTGGCCTGCGGCGACCGGCTCGTGATCGGCCCGTGGGAGACAGGGCAGCGGTGCGCATGGGACTGGCAGCCGCGTCGCGCTGCCCGCTCGAGCGACTACGGCTGGCGCCGCCGCGTGTTGGCAGTGCCCCTGGACTTCGCGGCGCGTGCCTTGCGCGGTGCGGCCGTCGGTCTGGCCGACCTTGCGCGCAGCGCCGCGGCAATGGCCTGCCGCGCCCAGGGCAGCATCAGGGCGGGCGACTCCATCGCTTCGGCCGGCACGGTCCAGTAGCTCATCGTGACCGGCAAGCCCTTGTCGGCGGCAGCGTCGGGCCGCCCCAAGCTGGCGTGCGCCCCCTCGGAGGGCCGGCCATCGCCGGGCAATGGCCTCGGGGGCTTCACGTAGACGAAGGGCTCGCAGCCCGCGGCGACGAAGGCCGGGCGGGTCGCGTCGTCGACCTTCAGGTACAGCCGCTCGAACGCGATCAGGGCCACGAAGAGGTCGTCGATGTACACGCCATGGCCGCCGAACATGCGCTTGGCACGCACCGCGCCGTGCGGCGCGAGCAGTTCGAGGCAATGGTCGACCAGAGCGCTCATCGGCGCAGTGTAGGCAGGCACAATCGGCGCGCCATGCCGACCGACTTCAACTTCGAGCAGCCATCGCGCGACAAGAAGCTGTTGCGCCGCCAGTTGCAGGCCGAGCGCCTCGCGATGGTCGACCGGCACCAGCGCGCGATGCACTTGCAGGAGGTGCTGCGCGTGTGGCTGGTGGGGCGAGACGAAACGGCGATCGGCGCGTACTGGCCGATCAAGGGCGAATTCGATGCGCTGCCCGCGCTGTACCGCTGGACCGAGGCCGAGGACGTGAAGGGCCGCCACCGCATCATCGGGCTGCCGGTGATCGACCGCGAGACCCGGCACCTGCGTTTCCATCGCTGGTTTCCCGGTTGTCCGATGGAGGAAGACGCCTACGGCATTCCCAAGCCCAAGGACACCGACCCGTTCGCGCCGCAGATGCTGCTCGTGCCCTGTGTGGGCTTCGGGCCCGGTGGCCTGAGGCTGGGGTATGGCGGCGGTTTCTACGACCGCACGCTCGCGACGCTCGAGCCGCGTCCGTTCACGGTGGGCGTGGGCTATGCGCACGGCTACATCCCCTGGCTGGCCGCCGAGCCGCACGACGTGCCGCTGGATGCGATCCTCACTGAGGACGGCCTGGCCTGGGAGCGATAGGCCCACTCCCGCGGCGCGCCTGGCGTTCCCGCTCGAGGAATGGCCGCCGGCGCAACGGCAAAGCCCGATTTGCGGCGGTCGCCCGGATCGATCCGCGCGATGCGGCGGTCACGCCAGCTTCAGGCGGCGCACCAGTTCCGACGTGAGCGCCGACTGGTTGAGCGTGTAGAAGTGCAGGCCCGGCACGCCGCCGGCGATCAGCTTCTCGCATAGCGCGGTCACGACGTCCAGCCCGAAGGCGCGGATCGACGCCGCATCGTCCATGAAGCCTTCCATCTTCAGCGCCACCCAGCGCGGGATGTCGATGCCGTCGCGCTGTGCGAACTG
>Ga0209798_10001339_pt1 | contig 14848 bp, 14 predicted proteins | sample DOMMetBare3Fresh_FD_187475 | JGI IMG/M metagenome (GOLD analysis project Ga0209798, IMG submission 187475) | Wetland sediment microbial communities from St. Louis River estuary, USA, under dissolved organic matter induced mercury methylation -... | ecosystem: Environmental > Aquatic >...
CGCCCCCTCCGGTGCGATCAAGGACGCGATCGACTGGGGCTCGCGCCCGCGCGGCGCGGCGAGTCTGGCCGGCCTTCCGACCGCCGTCCTGTCCGCCTCACCCTCCCCGCGGGGTGGTCAGTGGGCGCGCGAGAGCGCCGTTCGCAGCCTTGGGGTGGCCGGCGCCGACGTGGTCCAACGGACCGCGGGCGTCGGGGCGGCCCACACCACCCTGGACGATGATCTGGTGGTGAACGACACGGCCCGCGACGCCGTCGCCGCGGTGATCGCCGACCTGGTGGCCGCCACCTACGCCCGCGCCGCCTGAGCCTGGGGGACGAGCCCGACCCGGGCCCAGGGTGACCTTGGGCCTCAGGTCCGGATCGCCCCGCGAGCGAGAGTGGGACGGGGCTCGGGTTCGAGCCGCATCGTCGTCCGAACGGGGAGGATCCATATGATCACCATGGCCCGAGCAGCAGAGGACTTCTTGACGGCAAAGCGGATCGCCGTCACCGGGGTGTCCCGCAACCAGCAGGGACACGGCGGCAACACCGTGCTGAAAGGGCTGCGAGAGCGCGGGTTCGACGTCGTCCCCGTCAACCCGAACGCGACCGAGGTCGAGGGTATGACCTGCTACCGGACACTCTCGGAGATCCCGGGCGGGGTGGACGCCGTGGTCGTGGCCACCCGCGCCGACCACGCCGAGGCGACGGTGCGCGAGTGCGAACTGCTCGGCATCCGCCAGGTCTGGCTGCACCGGGCCTTCGGTCCGGGCAGCCTGTCGCAGAGCGCGGTGGAGTACGGCCGGTCGCACGGCATGCAGGTCATCCCCGGCGGATGCCCGCTGATGTTCGGCGCCACCGCCGATCGGGGACACAAGATGCTCCGGCGGTTCTGCCGGATGACCGGCGCGGTGCCGCGCAAGGTCTGAGGCACGCGAGGCACAGCGGCCTGCGCGCCGAGTCCTAGTCGTCGCCCAGCGGATGGGCGATCTCGTCCTGCGGCAGGCGGGCCCAGACGATGGCGACCACCGCGGTCACCCCGGGCACCAGGCCGGCGATCAGGAAGGTCGCTCGTAGCCCGATCAGCTCCGAGACCGGGCCAGCCACGGCCATCGACAGCGGCATCAACGAGATCGAGACGAAGAAGTCCAGCGACGACACCCGTCCCAACAGGTCCGGCGGCACGCGGCGCTGAAGCAGAGTGCCCCAGATGACCATCGGGGCCGAGAACGCCGCCCCCACCAGGAACCCGATCGCGATCACCATCCAGACCTGGCCGACCAGGCCGATCAGGGCCAGCGGCAGGCAGCCCAGGCCCCACATCAGGTTGATGAAGGTCAGGTAACGCCGCGGCATCGGGCGAGAGGCCATGATCAGCGAGGCAACGGCGCCGCCGACCCCGAAGGCGGTGAGCACCAGGGCATGGTCCGCCGGGCCGCCACCAAGCCGCTCCTTGATCACGAAGGGGACGAGCACCTCGAACGGACCCATGATGGTGAGCACCAGGAGCGAGGCGAACAGCAGGGTGGCGAGCAGCCACGGCGTGCGCACCATGTAGCCGAAGCCCTCGCGTATGTCGCGCAGCGCCGTGATCACCGGGTGGGCGGCCCGTGCGCCGTCCGGCCCCGGCTGATCCGGCGCGCGCCGCACCGAGGTCAGCGGCACCAAGGTGAGCGCCACGAGCCCGAGCAGGGACGCCGAGGCGGCGACCGCGAAGGCCGCCCCGGGCGAGGCGGCACCGACCACCATGCCGGCCACCCCGGGTCCGATCGCCTGGCTCATCGCGGGGCGCATCATGCCCTCGAACCCGTTGACCGCCAACAGGTCCGACTCGGGCACCAGTGACGGCAACCAGGCGGAGTAGGCGGGATAGGAGAAGGCCAGACCCATCCCGATCACCATCGCGGCCGCGGCCAGGTGCCAGACCCGGGCCAGATCGGCCAGCGACAGCAGGCTGACCAGGCCCATCCCGACCAGCTCGGTGGTGGTCACCGTGAGCATGATCAACTTCTGCGGCACCCGGTCGGCCACCACTCCGGCCAGGAGCGCAGGAACCAGGGTGCCGACCGCCCCGGCGGTGGAGACGATAGACAGCTGAGCCGGGCCACCGCCGAGCCGGATCACCTCCCAGACCAGGGCGACGATCCACACCCCGGAGGCGAACGTCACCAACGAGATCGCGACCGCCAGCCGCCGGTAGGCGCGGGTGCTGAACGGGGCGAGCGCTCGCGGCAGCCGCCGTCCCGGGGCCTGCTCGCTCACCGTCGACGTGTCCGTCGGCGGGAGCGGCCCGTCTCGCTCGGTGGTGCTCATCGAGCCATTCTCACCCGGGGGTACGACAGCCTCACCCGAGTTCTTCGGGGGGTAGGTCGGGCCAGGTGTCCCGGACGACGGCTATCAACTCGGCATTGTCCCGGGCGGGCCTGCCGTCGGGCAGGACCAGGGTGTCCTCGAGACCGATCCGGGTGGACCACCGGCGACGGCGAGCGAGATCGAGCACCGGCCAGGCCGACGAGCCCTCACCATGCACGAGCACCGGCAGGTCGATCGATCCCGAACCGAGGCCGGAGGCCACCCGGGCAAGCAGGTGCTCGGCCATCGCGGTGGCTGCTTTGCCCTGCGCGTGCGGGATCTCGATCAGCACCCGCAGACACCGATCACGCAGCGGCGAGGCCAGCCATGATTCCACCGCCGCGGCGTGCCAGAGCCCCGCCTCGACGCCGATGCCGCGCTGCAGCAGGGCGGCGGCTACCTGCTCGGCGCCGTCCTCGTGCCAGTTCACCGAGGCGAAGTCCGGCAGGGTCCGCCAGGCCGCAATCGCGGCCAGGCGCGCCTCGACCGATGGCAGCGCCCAGGCCCCGGTGGTGACCCCGACCGGCAGCCCGGGGACCCTGTCGCGCAGGGCGGTCAGGACGGCGTCGTGCCGGGCCGGGTCGAAGGTGTCAGAGACGACGGTGCCGTCGACGTCCTTGACGTGCACGTGGACGGCGTCCGCGCCGGCGTGCCGGACGGCAAGCGCGTCGGCGGCGATCGCCTCCGGGGTGATCGGCAGCGCCGGGTGCTCGTCCGGCAGCCGCACGCCGTTGAGGCAGGCCTTCAGCATCGGTGGTCAGGACCGGAGCCGGTCGAGGAGCTTGGCGAGCCGCCGCGCGCGGGTCTGCGGCCGGACCGCGGTCTGCAGGCCATAGAGCAGCTGGTAGCGCTCGGACGGCGGCAGGGCGGCGAACCGCTCGGCGTAGAACGGCTCGGCGTCCAGCACCTGCTGCAGGTCCTCGGGGACGGGCATGGTGGCGGGGCCGGCCGCCGCCGCGGCCCACCGGCCGTCGGCCTGGGCCGCCTCGACGTGGGCGCGACCACTCGGACGCATCCGGCCCGCGGCCTCGAGCCGCGCCACCCGTTCGACGTTCGTCTGCGCCCAGACGCTGCGCGGGCGGCGCGGGGTGAACCGCAGCGCATAGTGGATCTCGTCGATGCGGCGGGTCTGCCCGTCGATCCAGCCGAAGCACAAGCCGAGCTCGACCGCCTCCTCGTAGCTGACCGTCGGAACGCCGGTTCCCTTCTTGGCCAGCAGCAACCAGATCCCGTTGGGGTCGGCGTGGTGCTCCTCGAGCCAGGCCTCGAGGTCGGCCGCGCAGGCGAAGGCCAGCTCGGGCAGGTCAGCGGCGGACGCAGCAGGAACCATGCCGAATGCTCGCACACGGGCCGGACATCGAGGTGAGCGCAGAGAGGGCACCATCCGGGCCGTCATTTCCGCTGCGGGTACGGGTCAGGTCGCAGAGGGTGCCGACGGCCCGGTCCAGGTCGAGCGGTTCGCCGGTCCAGTGGCAGGAGGGTTCGCGGACGGTCTGGCGGGGGATCCACGCGAGGTGTCCGTCGTCGCTTGCCGGTGGGATGGGGTCGCGCGGGGGGACGGCGAGAAGCAGGCGTCCTGACGGGTCATGGACCTGCACGACGGCACCATCGAGAGTCACGGTGAAGCCGCGGTCGTGAACCGCGGTGTGGTGGTAGCGGCAGAGCAGGACCAGGTTGGTGGGCCTGGTCTGGGCTCTGCCCTCTGCCCTGCCACGAGTCGTCGTCCCCGGTCTGAATCAAGTCTGCCGAGCGAGGCCGCTCCGCGTGCAGGAGGCGCGAACCGGACGCAGTCAGCCTCGAGCGTCGAACCGCGCCACCCGCCGCGGACCAGCGGTGAGCCGGTAGGAAGTCTCGACGAGTTCGGCCACCTCGCCCCAGTCGGTGTCGCCGTCCAGGTGCATCCCGACCCAGCCGTAGGCACCGAGGTAGGCCGGCCGGTAGCAGCGCGGGTCCTCGAGCAGAGCGCGGCGCTCCTCTTCGTCGAGCAGGACCACGACCGACTGCGCGTGCTGCTGCCACGCGCCGTCCTCCCGGGTCGAGCCGCCGTAATAGGCGAACACCTTGGTCGTGTAGAACGCGGGGTGTCGGTGGGAGATCTTCTCGGCCGCATCCGGGAACGCCAAGGCGAGGGAACGCACCCGGGCCAGCAGTGAATCGTCGTCGGAGAACATCTGCGGGTGCGCCATCCATCGACGTTATCCCCCACTTGATGCTCTGCGGCGGGAGCCCTCCGGTAGCAGATGGGCCGGGGCTGGATCAAGAACACGTTCAGCTCCACCGATGACTGCGTTGAGTGACGATTCCCAGCTGATGGCGTGGCGTTCGCCACTCCGAGCGTCCCGGAGGCGAGTCCCTCCTGTTCTCCTGTGCAGAGTGGGCGAGCTCTTGTCGCCGGCGCCGCAGCCGGCGAGGCCGACGCTCCTTGCGATGCCACATGAACGAGTGAAGATCCAAGTGCAGGTGCGGCCCAGGCCCGCCCGAACCGAGTTCGGGCTCGCAAGCTCGGAATCGGGGCGTCCACACGCGGGTTGGAGATCGGCATGAGGACTCCCGACATCAGCCGGGCCGTGGTGGCCACCGGCTACGGCTCCCCCGACGTGCTCGAGCTGATCCCGATCGAGCGGCCCCGGCCCGACGCGGGCCAGGTGGGGATCGAGGTCCGCGCGGCCGGGGTGAACCCGTTCGACGCCAAGCTCTACAGCGGCGCGATGGGCTCGGACCCCGCGAACCTGCCGCTGCGCCTCGGCTCCGAGGTGGCCGGTGTGGTGACCGAGCTGGGTGAGGGCGTGGACGCCGACGCGACCGGCCGCCCGCTCACGACCGGGGACGAGGTGATCGGCTTCCGGGTCGCCGGGGGTTACGCCACCGACGTGGTCACCTCGGCCGGCAACGTCTTCCCCAAGCCCGCAACCCTGGACATGGCTCAGGCCTCCGGGCTGATGCTCACCGGGGTGACGGCCGCACACCTGCTCGCGGCCACCGGCGTCCGCGTCGGCGAGACCGTGCTGCTGCACGGCGCCGGCGGCGGAGTGGGCCAGATGGTGATCCAGCTGGCCGCGGCCCGCGGCCTCCGGGTGATCGCCACCGCGAGCCCGGCCCGACACGACGGCCTGCGGGCCCTCGCCCCCGACACGGTGGTCCCCGTTGCCTATGGGGACGGCCTGATCGAGCGGGTCAGGGCCGCCGCGCCGGACGGCGTGGATGCCGCCTTGGACGCCGTCGGGACCGACGAAGCGATCGACACCTCGCTGGCGTTGGTCGCCGACCGCGGCCGGATCGCGAGCCTGGTGGCGTTCGGCAGGGCCGGCGACGGGATCCGACTGCTCGGTGCCGGACCGGGCGCCGACCCCGGCACCGCGATCCGCCAGGCGGCCCGCGCCGAGCTGGTCCAGCTCGTGGACGCCGGCCTGCTCATCGTGACCGTGGACCGCACCTACCCGCTGGAGGAGGCTCCCGCCGCGCACACCTATCTGCGGTCGGGCCACGCCCGAGGCAAGATCGCGCTCATCCCCTGACCGGTTCCGGATCGAAGATCCACCCGGTGCGCATGCCGGGCTCGCGACCCGGCTCGATGTAGTACTCGTCCCGGAACATTGCCGTGAACGCCTCCGGCGGCAGCGACAGCATCATGCCGACGTCGGTGGTCTGACTCGCGTGCGCCTGCAACGAGGCCCGCTTGCGCTCGAGGTAGGGCATCACGTCGACCCGCAGGTGCAACTCGGCCTCCGGGGTGCCGATCGGGTTGCCGTCGTCCGCCGGACCATCGGGATCCCAGTCCCCGGTGTCCATCCCGGCTTCCTGGGCGGCGCGGAACATCGCGCGCATGGCGTCCCGGTTCATGGTCGCCTCGAGCAACCGCGGACGACGGGCAGCCAGCTCGACGGCGCGGCGCACGATCCGGTGGACCATGATGTGGTCGGGATGGCCGTACCCGCCGTGCCAGTCGTAGCCGGTGACGATGTCGGCGTCCTCCTCGTCCAGGACCGCGGCGAGGGCGCGAGCCGCCTCCTCGACGTCCGCGCCCATCAGGGCGTTCGCCGCCAAGTTCTGCTCCCAGCCGGTCATCCCGGAGTCCGCGTATCCGAGCCAGGCGATCCGGGAGACGCCGAGGACCCGGCCCGACTCGGCGGCCTCGAGCCGCCGGCGCTGGGCCACGGTCTCCCCGTCGGCGAGGTCGGCCGGGGGCTCACCGTGGTCCCCGTCGGTGGCGATGGCGAGGACGACCCGGTGGCCCTCGTCCGCGGCGCGGGCCATCGAACCGGCGGTCTGGCTGGCCTCGTCATCCGGGTGGGCGTGCACGAAGACGATGGTGGACATCGCGCCATCATCGCTCAGTCGCCACCGGACGCTCACCCCAGGAGAGTCGGAACGGACGAGGGGCGCGGAAGGGACACCGCCACGCCCGGCCGCCACCGCGGACGCGCCGTGGACCGTGATCGAGTCGAACGACAGAAGCGGGCCCGATCGGAGGCGATGCGCGTCCTGCTCGCGCCCTTCGACTACCCGGCCAAGGAGGAGGCTGTCGTCGGCCGGCCGAACCCGGAGATCGTCGGCCCGGCGGCCCAGGTGCACGAATCAGGCGAGGATCCCGGGCACCTGTTGCCGCGCCTGTCCCGCTGATGGGTCGCCTTCTCCGCCCGTCGGTCACGGGCGCCGGGCGGGCACGGCCGACGGCAGGTCCGCCGTGCTCACCGGCGCCAGCGGGGCGCGGGGGTGGGCGAACATCCACTGCCGCATCAGGACGAACTTCAGCACGGTCGAGATCAGCGTTCCGACGCCGACCACCAGCGTGCGGGCGAACGTCGGGGCGCCCGGCCAGAGCAGACCGAGGACGGCGAGCGCCGCGGCGGTGACCGCCCAGGTCAGCCCGAACACCGCGAACCCCTGGGCCTGGTTGAGCAGCGCGCCACGGCGGCGGACGCCGAAGGTCCAGCGCCGGTTCAGGCCGGTGTTCACCACGGTGGCGATCGAGAGCGCGATCCCGTTGCCCCACTGCGCAGACAGCCCACCTACGGTGGCGTCGAGGGCGGCGAACAACCCGAGGTGCAGCACCGTGGTGAAGGCCCCGACCAGGCCGAAGCGCACCGTCTGCGCGCCCGTCCCTGCCGCCGCGGTCGTCCGGCCCATCCGGGCGCGGATGTCCTCCAGCGGCAGGTCGTCCAGGCTGCGATGCAGTCGCCACATCCCCGCCAGGTCGTCGCGCGCGGTGGCAGCGACATCGACCCGAGAGTCCGGGTCGTCGTACCAGTCGACCGGCACTTCGTGGATCCGCAGGCCGCCGCGCTGGGCCAGGACCAGCAGCTCGGTGTCGAAGAACCAACTCTCGTCACGCGCCAGCGGCAGCAGTTCGGCCGCCACGTCCGCCCGGATCGCTTTGAAGCCGCACTGAGCGTCGCTGAAGCTCGCCCCCAGGAAGGTACGCAGCATCAGGTTGTAGGTTCGCGAGACGACCTCGCGGCGTAGCCCGCGGACGACCCGGGAATCCCGGTGCAGCCGGGTCCCGATCGCCACATCGGAGTGTCCGGACATGAGCGGGGCGATCAGCGGCCACAGGGCGTCGAGGTCGGTGGACAGGTCGACGTCCATGTAGGCCAGGACCAGCGCGTCGGACGCCGACCAGACCTGGTTCAAGGCCAGGCCTCGGCCCTTGCGCTCCAGCCGGATGGCCCGGAGTTCGGGCAGCTCGGCGGCGAGATCCATGGCCACAGAAGGAGTTTCGTCGGTGCTGGCGTTGTCGGCGACGGTGATCCGGTAGGGGTACGGGAAGGTCGCCTCGAGGTGGTCGCGCAGCCGATGGACGGCGGCCGCCAGGGTGTGCTGCTCGTTGTGGACCGGGATCACCACGTCGAGCACGGGTGGCTGCGCGCCGTTCACCACGTCGCCCCCTGGCTCAGGTCGTACATGGTGGTGGAGCCGACGGTGACCGCGGTGAAGTTCTCCTGCACCCAGGCGGAGATCTCGCTACCGGCCTGGGAGCCACCGTTCTGGCGCATGCCCCCGCCGCCCAGACCGCTGCCGACGAACCAGTGGATCCTGCCCTCGGCCACGTACTGCTGGAACTGGGCGAGCGTGGGGCTGGGGTCGGAGCCGTTGAACCCGCCGATCGCCATGATCGGAAGTTCGGTTCCCAGTTGCAGGCCGGCCGCGTTCTGGCTGCCCACCGCGGCCGCGGCCCAGGTGTAGGCGTCGGCGTTCTCGGTCAGCGCGGCAACCACCTCGGCGCTCGGGGTGCCGGCGTTCAGCAGGCCGCCGATGCCGCCGCCCTGCCCGCCCGGCCCCGTCCCGCCACGGAAGCCACCCGGACCGAATCCACCCTGACCTGTTCCGCCGAGCGGCATCCCGTTCGGCATCGCGCCGATCGGGGGTACGCCACGCTGCGCCCGGCCACCGGGACCGCCGAGGCCACCTGGCCCGTTGCCGGTGCTGGGGCCGGCGGTGACGATCGAACCGCTGTGCCGCTCGGAAATCGTGGTCAGCGTGTAGGCGGCCGGTCCGGCCAGGCCCGCGACCAGGGCGTTGACGGCGATCGCGCCGGCCAGCGCCCGGCCCATCCAGTGCACGGCGAGCAGGGCGAAGCCGCCGAACAGGCCGAGGGTCAGGACGGCGTAGCGCAGCGCTGCCGGGTACTCGGTGGTCCGGGCGAGGAGTGTGTAGCCCCACACACCGGCGGCGAGGGCAGCGGCTGCTAGGGCCGCGCGGGCGAATCGGGCGGACCGGCGCTCCCAGGCGTCCGCGCCGCCGAGGCCGACCAGGGCGCCGATCGCAGGGGCCAGAGCCACCGTGTAGTACTCGTGGAAGATGCCGGCCATCAACGAGAAGGTGGCCATGGTGACCAGGAGCCAGCCACCCCAGACCACGTAGCCGGCGCGGCGCAGGTCGGTCCGCGGCATCCGGCGACGCAGCCACAGACCGGCGACCAGCATGATCAGGGCCGACGGGATCAGCCAGGAGATCTGGCCGCCGTTCGAGGAGTCGAACATCCGGGCCAGCCCGGTCTCGCCCCAGCGACCGCCGCCCCCACCGCCACCGACCGAGCCCGTCTCCTCACCGTTGAGCCGGCCGAGGCCGTTGTAGCCGAAGGTCAGCTCGAGGAAGGAGTTGGCCTGGCTGCCGCCGATGTAGGGGCGGGCGCTGGCCGGGATGAGCTCGACGATCGCGACCCACCAGCCGCCCGCCACGACCATCGCGACGATCGCGGCCAGGCCGCCGAGCAGGCGTCGTCCCAGGCTCGACCGCGCGGCGATCAGCCAGGCCAGGCCGAGGGCCGGGACGACGAGCAGCACCTGCAGCGTCTTGGTCAGGAAGCCGAAGCCGAGGAACACCCCGGCCAGCGCCATCCAGCGGAGGGCGGCGGCGAAGCGAACCGCCTCGATCGCACGCAAGGTGGCCCAGGCCGCCAGGGTCATCAACAGGGTGAGCAGCGCGTCGGGGTTGTTGAACCGGAACATCAGCGCGGCGACCGGGGTCAGCGCGAGGACGGCTCCGGCGATCAGGCCGGCGCGCGTCCCGGCCGCGCGGCGCACGGTGGCGTAGAGGACGCCGACCGAGGCCACGCCCATCAGGACCTGAGGAACCAGGATCGCCCAGGAGTTCAGCCCGAAGAGCCGCACCGACAGGGCCATCACCCACAGCGAGGCCGGCGGCTTGTCGACAGTGATCGAGTTGGCGGCGTCGAGAGAGCCGAAGAAGAAGGCCGACCAGCTGGTCGAGCCGGCCTGGACGGCGGCGGAGTAGAACGCGTTCGCCCATCCGTTCGCACCCAGGTTCACCAGGTAGAGCACCGTGGTGGCGAGGAGCAGCGCGATGAGGCCGGCGTTGCGCCGAGCCTGCCCAGCACGGGTCGCACGGGTTGCCGAGCTCGCATCGCCCGGCGGCGTCGCGGACGTCGTCCTGCTCGATGGTCCCTCGAAGGCGGGATCGTGAGCGGGTGCGGTGGCGGGTGCGGTGGCTGATCCTGTGGACAGGCCGACACGGGCCAGGAGCGATCTACTGGTCATACTGATCACGATCGTGCCCTTGGCTGGGCGCCCCCTGGGAACGTCCTGTCCCCGGGCCCAGGGTTTGGCGGACTCGGTCTCGGTCTCGGTCTCGGTCTCGGGCAGGCCGGATGCGCGGGTCGGATCCCCAGGTTCTGTCCAGGTTGTGGTCAGGCTTCCGGTCGAACCTGGACCCATGACGACCTCGACCGTCCAGCGCCCCGTTGCCCCGACTGCACCACGCACCGCACCCGCCCACACCGCGCCCGGCTGGCCGGGACGGAAGCGCCCGGTGCCCGCGTGGATGGCGCGTCCTCGCCCCGCCCATCGCCCCACCGCCGCCTGACCCACCCCGGATCCGCCGTGATCATGCAATCCAGACGAGATCACGGGCGTGGCCCGTTCGCGTGCTCGAGCACACCAGTCGGTCCTCAGGGCGCGATCGCGCCATTTGCCGGGCCGCAGACACCCTGGACAGCCCCACTGTGAAGATCACGGTGCGTGCGCCTGGCTGTCATAGCGACCGAATCCACACACCGTGATCTTCACGCTGGATCTCTCACCCTGGCCGATCACACCAGCCTGGCCCGGCCGGTTTGCATGATCACCGCAGGTGTCGGGGGTGGACGTTAGGGTCCAGGGCATGTCGGTGGGAGTCTTCGAATTCAGCTCGCCGCTGTGGATGCACCCCGGTGGTGACTGGCACTTCGTCGCGGTTCCAGTCGAGGTCAGCGACGACATCGCCGAGCTGACCGCCGGGGTGCGGCGCGGCTTCGGTTCCGTGCGGGTGGCGGTGACCGTCGGCGAGACGTCCTGGCGCACCTCGGTCTTTCCCGACACCGGCAAGGGCGCCTTCGTCCTGCCGATGAAGAAGGCCGTGCGCGACGCGGAGGGGCTGACGGACGGCGACGACGTGCGCATCCGGCTGGCGTTGCTCGACCTGTGAGCCGCTGCATCGGCATGGATCTGACAGGATCGCGCCGTGGTGGACAATGGGGTCGTCATCGGCCCGGAGCAGATCGAGCTCGTCGAGCGGTTGGTCGATCGCCATCATGCCGGGGGCACCTCGCCCGGACTGGCCTACGGCGTGATCGCCGGTGGCGCGTTGGTGCACCAGGGCGGGCGGGGCAAGCGTCACCTGACCGACCCGAGCCCGCAGCTGCCCGACGCCGACACGGTGTTCCGGATCGCGTCGATGACGAAGAGTTTCACCGCCGCCACCGTGCTGCTCCTGCGTGACGAGGGGAGGCTGCGCCTGGACGACGACGCCGCCAGGTACGTCCACGAGACTGCGGCGCTGCGCCCACCGACGGACGACGCCCCGCCGATCACCCTTCGGTCGTTGCTCACCATGACCGCGGGTCTGCCCACCGACGACCCGTGGGGCGATCGCCAGCAGGCGCTGCCCGACGACGACTTCGCGGCGCTGCTCGCCGACGGCCTGAGCTTCGCCTGGTCTCCCGGGACCATCTTCGAATACAGCAACCTCGGCTACGCCCTGCTCGGGCGCGTGATCAGCGCCGTCGCGCAGACGCCGTATCACGACGTGGTCACCGACCGGCTGCTCACGCCGCTCGGCCTGACCCGGACCGGTCATACCGCGAACATCGCCACCGGTGGTGCCCTGGCCCAGGGCTACCGGCGCCGGACCGGGACCGGGGACGAGGCGACGACCGGGTGGGAGGCCGAGGCCAGCGGCGAGGCCGGCACGAGCGAGAAGGACGCCGCCAGAACGTCTGCCGTGGCGGTCGGAACAGACTGGGAGCCAGAGCCTTTCGCCGCCTACGGCTCCTTCGCCCCGATGGGTGGGTTGTTCAGCACCGTCCGCGACCTGAGCCGCTGGGTGAGCGGCCTGGTCGGCGCGTTCCCACCCCGCGACGGCCGCGACGATCACCCGCTCTGCCGCGCCTCGCGCCGGGAGATGCAGTTGCCCCACCTCGGCCTGCCACCGGTGATGACCTGGACGACTCTGGCGTCGCCGCCCGTCGTCCGCGGGGTCAGCTACGGGTTCGGGCTGATGGTCGAGCGCGACCCGCACCTGGGCACCCTGGTCAGCCACAGCGGCGGCTATCCGGGATTCGGCTCGCACATGCGCTGGCATCCGGGCAGCGGCCTGGGCGTCGTCGTCCTGGGCAATGCCACCTATGCACCGGCCGCCCACCTCGGCGCGCAGCTGATGGACGCCTTGCTCGAGTCGGTGTCGGGCGAACGACGACCGGCGCTCTCGCGCCGTCCTGGCGCCTCACCCGCCCCGGCGTCCGGCGCGCTGGTCGAGGCGACCGCCTCGGCGCGCGAGAACGTGACCCGCCTGATCATGCACTGGGACGACACCCTCGCGGCACGGCTGCTGGCGATGAACGTCGACCTCGACGAACCGTTGACCGATCGGCGCCGGAACTGGGCCGACCTGGTCGAGCGGCTCGGACCGCTGGAACCGGACGCCGCCGAGCCGGTCGTATCGGCGTCTCCCGCGCATGCCGTGTGGTGGCTGCGCGGACCGGGTGGCCGGGTGCGGGTGGAGATCCGGTTGGATCCCGAGCGACCACCGCGGGTGCAGACCCTGACGGTCACCGGGGCGGCGAACCCCTCACCGACCCTGCGTGGAGTCATCGACCAGATCGTCGCCGCGCTGGCCGAACCGTCTCTCACCTGGCCCGCCGAGCTGGCCCTCGGCGAGCGGCTGCGGACGGAGGACTTCACCGTGGCGCTGCGGGTGGCCTCCGCCTGGGCGGGCGGGTGCACGATCGGACCGGTGCTGGCAGGGGACGGGACCCGGGAAACCACCGTGCGGCTGGACGGCGAGCGCCTGACGCTCACCCTGTCCCTGCGGCTCGAGCCGGCCGGGGACGACCGACCGGCGACCATCACGGCGCTGGATCTGGCCCCCCACGACTGACCTGGGCACCAACCCACTGCTGGACGCCGCCGCGCGCGCGTTGACCGCGGTCGGTTCGGTGCTGCCGGCCTGGCCTACTACCGTCACGGCGAGTCCGCGACACTGACGCCATGAGCGATCGAGACGAACTGGTCGGCTACGTCGACACCTGGTGGGGGGCCATCGAGAGCCTGCTGGGCCTGCTCGAGCAGCTCGAGCCGGAGGAGTGGGCGCTGCCGACCGACCTGCCCGGCTGGGACGTGCATGCGGTCGCCGCGCACGTGGCACACCTGGAATCGGTGCTCGCCGCGAACCCGCAGGAGCCGGTCCGGTTCGATCCGCCGCCGCACGTGCGAGGGCCGATCGGGATGTTCACCGAGCAGGGTGTGATCGCCCGGCGGGAGCGGGCGCCGGCCGATCTGATCGGCGAGATCCGTTCCAGCACAACGGCTCGCCGCGCCGAACTGGCGGCCGACCCACCGACCGACGGGGCCGCCCCGCCGCGACGGACCTTCCCCGGGGTCCCGTGGGACACCCGGACCCTGCTGAGCAACCGGGTGATCGACATCTGGATGCACGAGCAGGACCTGCGCCGGGCCGTCGGGCGGCCGGGGAATCTGGACTCCCCTGCCGCCGCGCACACCGAGCGGCAGTTCCTCCGCGGCCTGCCTCTGGTGCTGGCCAAGCGGGCCGCCGCCTCGGCCGGGGCCACCTTGGTGCTCGACCTCGCCGGCGCGACACCGGTGGCGGTCGGGGTGAGGAAGGACGGGCGTGGGCACCGGCTGCGGGAGATTCCCGAGCAGCCCACCGTGCGGCTGGCGATGGACCGCGAGGCGTTCGTCGTCCTCGCCGGCGGACGCCGTCCGGCCTCGGCACTGGACGACCGGGTCGAGGTGACCGGCGATGGCGACCTCGCCCGACGGATCCTGGCCGGGCTGGCGCTCACCCCCTGACCCTGTGGTCAGGACCGCTCAGCCGACGTCCAGGACGGGTCGCGACCGATGAAACCGAGCAACCGGGCCTGGGCGTCGGCGTCCGGCGGCACCTCGACCCGGGCCCCGTACTGGCCGGAGGAGCGGATCACGTCCTCGATCGGCTCCATGCCGGCCAGCAGGTCCGCGCACACCTCCGGGTCGAGCCCGTCGTCCTGACCGGTGGCGCGGGCGAGATCCCAGGTGTGCATGAAGACATCGGTGGTGTAGAAGCGGTCGATCGCGACGTCCAGCGGCAGCTCGCCGATGTGCGGGTTGGTGAGCCTCCGCTCGCCCACGCCCGGGTCGTCGAGCACCGCTTGGACGCCGTCCGCCAGCACCTGCCAGGCCGCCACGGGGTCCGCCTCCACCGACGGCCCCCGCGGCAGGACGACGTCCGAGCCCGACGCGAGAAAGCCTGGGAGCCAATCGGTCAGATGCCGGACGACGTCCCGCGCCGTCCAGCCCGCGACCGGGGCCGGGGCGTCCCAGTCACGGGTGCCCCGGACACCCCGCACGCAGTCGCCGAAGCGGCCGGCCACCTCACGGTGACGCTGGGCCGGTTCGTTGGGCAGAGCCATCAGATCCGGCCCTGCGCCAGCAGCTCGTCGAGCTTGGCGTACCCGTCGTTGACGCCGACCTCCATGCCGCTGCGCAGCCAGGCGTCACGGTCCTCGAAGCTGTCGCAGAGCG
>Ga0209798_10001340_pt1 | contig 14839 bp, 9 predicted proteins | sample DOMMetBare3Fresh_FD_187475 | JGI IMG/M metagenome (GOLD analysis project Ga0209798, IMG submission 187475) | Wetland sediment microbial communities from St. Louis River estuary, USA, under dissolved organic matter induced mercury methylation -... | ecosystem: Environmental > Aquatic > Freshwater...
TGCAACAACGAGTGGACAAGGTCAAGGCCCCGATCCTGTGCCTGGTGGGCCCCCCGGGCGTGGGCAAGACCTCGCTCGGCCAGAGCGTGGCGCGTGCCACCGGGCGCAAGTTCGTGCGCATGGCTCTGGGCGGCATGCGCGACGAGGCCGAGATCCGCGGCCACCGTCGCACCTACATCGGCTCGATGCCAGGCAAGGTGCTGCAAAGCCTGTCCAAGGCCGGCACGAGGAATCCGCTGTTCCTGCTCGACGAGATCGACAAGCTGGGCATGGATTTCCGCGGTGACCCGTCGAGCGCGCTGCTCGAGGTGCTCGACCCGGAGCAGAACCACACCTTCAGTGACCATTACGTCGAGGTCGATTTCGATCTGTCGGACGTGATGTTCATCGCCACCTCCAACTCGATGAACATCCCGCCGGCGTTGCTCGACCGGATGGAAGTGATTCGCCTGGCCGGCTACACCGAAGACGAGAAGCTCAACATCGCGCAGCGCTACCTGTGCCCGAAGCAGGCCAAGAACAACGGCGTGAAGCTCGCGGAGATGGACATCACGGAAAGCGCGCTGCGCGGCATCATCCGCTACTACACGCGCGAAGCCGGTGTTCGTTCGCTCGAGCGCGAGATCTCCAAGATCTGCCGCAAGGTGGTCAAGGGCATCCAACTGAAGAAGTACGTGGGCCAGGTGGTCGTCACCGAGGACAACCTCAACGACTTCCTCGGTGTGCGCAAGTTCGACTACGGCCGTGCCGAGAAGAAGAACCAGGTCGGCCAGGTCGTCGGCTTGGCCTGGACCGAAGTCGGCGGCGACCTGCTGACGATCGAGGCGGCGGTGATGCCCGGCAAGGGCAACATCATCCGCACGGGGCAGCTCGGTGACGTGATGAAGGAATCGGTCGAAGCCGCACGATCGGTGGTGCGCTCACGTGCCCGACGCCTGGGTATCAAGGACGAGATGTTCGAGAAGCGCGACATCCACATCCACGTGCCCGACGGTGCCACGCCCAAGGACGGCCCAAGCGCGGGTGCAGCGATGACGACGGCCTTCGTTTCGGCGCTGACCGGCATCCCGGTTCGCGCTGACGTGGCTATGACCGGCGAGATCACGCTGCGCGGCGAGGTCACGGCCATCGGCGGCTTGAAGGAAAAGCTGCTGGCAGCCCACCGTGGTGGCATCAAGACCGTGATGATTCCGGAGGACAACGTCAAGGACCTGCAGGACATCCCGGAGAACGTGAAGAACCATCTCGAGATCGTGCCGGTGCGCTGGATCGACCGGGTGCTCGAAGTGGCGCTTGAAATGGTGCCGCAACCGCTGCCCGACGACGAGCCGGCGGCGGTCGTGGCCGCTGCCGCGCCGACAGAGGTGCCCGTGCCACCCGGAGCGACCGACACCCGGCCGCACTGAGTGCGCCGGCAGACGAAGCCAAATATTCTTTGGCTATAATGCCCCCTTTGTTGGACGCACCAACCATCGAGCGATCGATGCGGGAATAGCTCAGTTGGTAGAGCGCAACCTTGCCAAGGTTGAGGTCGCGAGTTCGAGTCTCGTTTCCCGCTCCAGATATGCGAAAAGGGAAGCCCACCAGGCTTCCCTTTTCTGTCAGTGCAGACCCCGGCGCGGTAGCAAAGCGGTTATGCAGCGGATTGCAAATCCGTCCAGGCCAGTTCGACTCTGGCCCGCGCCTCCACCTCACGCCGCCACGGCATGTACACGGCGTATCGTGCTTTGCTGTTCGAGCAGGTGTGCGAATGCCGACGCCTCGACCGCCGTGCTGACGAGGAATCCTTGGAATTCGTCGCACTGTTGCGCTTGCAGGAAGGCCCGTTGCGCCTCCGTTTCAACGCCTTCGGCGATAACGCGCAGCTTCAGGCTGTGAGCCATCGCGATGATGGCGGTGATGATGGCCGCGTCGTCGGGATCCGTGGCGAGGTCGCGCACGAACGATTGGTCGATCTTCAGCGACGTGATCGGCAGCCGCTTGAGGTAGCTCAGCGACGAGTATCCAGTGCCGAAGTCGTCGATCGACAGCCCAACCCCGAGGGCGCTCAGCCGGCGGGCGTTCTCGACGCACAACTCGGGATCGGCCATCAGCACCGATTCGGTGACTTCGATCTCCAGGCTGCTCGGCGGCAGTCCATACTCTTCCAGGGTGCGCTGAACCAGATCGGGCAAGCTGCGCTCGCGCAGATGGGTCGCGGACAGATTGACCGCCACCGATATGGGGCCCATGCCCGCCGTGCGCCAGGCTGCGAGTTGTCGGCACGCGGCGCCGATGGCCCATTCGCCGATCGGGATCACCAGGTTGGCACCCTCGGCCAGCGTAATGAATTCAATCGGAGGGACCAGCCCACGCTCGGGGTGCTGCCAGCGAATCAGAGCTTCAGCTCCGACGATGCGCCCGGTCGCAAGCTCGACCCGCGGCTGGTAGTGCAGCATGAATTCGGACCGTTCGAGGGCCCGGCGCAGCATGGATTCCATGACCAGCCGGTCGAGCGCGCGCGCATTCATCGACGCGTCGTAGAACTGAAAACCGCCACGCCCCGCCTCCTTGGCCCGGTACATCGCGGTATCGGCGTTCATCAGCAGGGCATCGATGTCGGTGCCATCGATCGGATACATCGAAACGCCCACGCTTCCGCTGACATAGAGCTCCGTGCCCTGGACGGTCACCGGCTCGTTCAGTGCCGTGACCAGGCGACGGGCGACGGCGGCCGCATCGGCGACGCCATGCACGTCGCTCAGCATCACGATGAATTCGTCGCCGCCAAGCCGAGCGATGGTGTTGCCGTTCGGGTCGCCGGCGGCGCGGCCGACCGCATCCGCAGCGCGAATCGACTTGGCAAGTCTGGAGCTCACGGCCCTCAACAGTTCGTCACCGGCGCCGTGCCCAAGCGTGTCGTTGACGCGTTTGAAGTGGTCGAGATCGATGAACATGATCGCCACCTGCTGCGCGTGGCGCTCGGCATGTGCGATCGCCTTGACCAACTCTTCGGAGAACAGCAGCCGGTTCGGCAGGCCGGTCAGGGTGTCGTAGTAGGCCAGGCGCCGAATCTGTTCCTCGGCGTCCTTTCGCTGCGTAATGTCATGCACCGCGCCGGCCAGTTTCAGTGCCCGACCCGACTCGTCGTGGGCCGTCACTTCAACTTGCTGGTGCACATGGCGCAAGGTGCCGCCAATCTGGATGATGCGGTGTTCGATTGCGAATGCGTCGCCATTGGCGATGGCGCGTTCGCAGGCCTGGCGTACCCTGTCAGCATCTTCGGGATGGACCGTGGTCAGGAACCCATCGAGCTGCAGGGCGTCCCACGCCGTCGGATGGCCGAAGATGCGGCGTGCCTGCTCGGACGGGAAGACGCGGTCCTGCCCCACGTCCCACTCCCAGTCGCCCATCTCACCGATGCGCTGCGCATTCGACAGCCGGTGTTGATTCTGGTTGAGGCTGTGTATCGCTGCACTGGCTCGCAGCATGTATTGGACCCGATGGGCAAGGATCGGCCAGTTGATTGGCTTGGTGATGAAGTCGTTGGCCCCCACCGCGAAGGCGCGTTCGATCGACTCGACGTCGTCCAGGCCGGTCATCATCACCACCGGCACCCTGGCGCCGTCTGGCGTCTTGCGCAACTCGGCACAGGCGGTGAAGCCATCCATCACCGGCATGCTGACGTCCATCAGCACGAGATCAGGCATCTCGGCCTGCATCACGTCGAGCGCCTGAAGGCCGTCTTGCGCTTCGACTACTTCGAACCCAGCCCGTTCCAGGGTCGCACGCGTCAGGCGGCGACCGCCTCTGTCGTCGTCCACCACCAGGATGCGACTCTTCGCGTTCATGCGGGTTGGCCCATTTCGGCCAACAGCAGTGGCCGGATCGCCTGGAAGTGGTCCTCGATGGCGCGCACCTGCGCGACTGCCTCGACGAGATCACCCGCCTTGCCCTGCCGCTCGAGCTGCCGGCACAGATCGCCGAGATGCTTGGCGCCGACGTTCTGGCTGGCTGACTTGAAGGCATGTGCGACAAGGCTCAACTCGGTCCCATCTTTGGCCTGTGCGGCTGCGCGCAGGCACGACAAATGGGTCGGGGCTTCATCGAGGTACATGCCGATCAGTTCGTCGAGAATCGACGAACTGCCGTCTTCTTCGAGCCTGCGTATGTGATCGAGCGTATTCTGATCGAGCTTGCAATCCGCGCTTGGCGGCGTCGGCGCCGACAGAGGAACCGGATCGGTCGCGGCGGCGCCGGACGAGCGCTCGACCAGGTGGGCCGGCAGCCAACGTGCCATCAACGAGATCAGTTGCTTGCGCGAATACGGTTTGGCAAGGTGGTCGTCCATGCCCGCGGCGCGACAGGTGTCGGCGTCGCCGACCAGCGCGTTGGCCGTCAGTGCGACGATCGGTATCCGGCACGGTTGCGTCTGGGTTGCTTCCCAGGCGCGGATTTCGCGGGTGGCGACATAGCCATCCATCACCGGCATCTGGCAGTCCATCAGCACGATGTCATAGCCGCCCTGTTGTACGGCCAGCAAGGCATCCTGGCCGTTGGGAACAATGTCGAATTCGCAGCCGATCGACTTGAGCACGTTGCGGGCCACGAATTGATTGACCCCGTTGTCTTCGGCCATCAAGACGCGCGCTACGATCCGCACCGCGGTGGCTGCAGTTTGCGTCGGAGATTCGGCGATCGGCGTGTCGCTCACTGCCTGCGCCAGTGCGCGATAGAGCTCCTGTCGCCGCACAGGCTTTGACAGGTAAGCGCCGATGCCGGCATCGCGCGCGCGCGCCATCTCATCGGTCGAATGCAGCGAAGTCACGAGCACCAGGCGCAGCGCGCTCAGTGCCGGATCCGAACGCACCGCGGCAGCCAGCTCCAGGCCGTCCATGCCCGGCATCTTCATATCGACGATGGCCAACTCGAAGGGATCGCCGTCGCGCAGCGCTTCTCGCAGGCTGGCGAGTGCTCGCGCGCCGCCGTTCACACTGGTGCAGCGCATGCCGCCGGCCAGCGCGTGGTGTTGCAGGATCTCGGCATTGGTTGAGTTGTCATCGACCACGAGGACGCGCCGCCCCGCGAGCTCGCCGGGGTGTGCAACCGCCGGCATGCTGGTCGCCGCCTTGAGCGGCAGGGTGAACCAGAAGGTCGAGCCCTGGCCTTCGACACTGTCCACGCCAATGGTTCCGCCCATCAATTCCACCAAATGACGACTGATGGCCAGGCCCAGCCCGGAGCCGCCAAAGCGGCGCGTCGTCGACCCGTCGGCCTGCGCGAATGCAGTGAACAATCGCGAGCGTGCCTCATCGGACACGCCGATCCCGGTGTCGCGTACGCTGATGCGCATCCAGTCCGGGGCCGCCAGCGCCACATCGACCACGACCTCGCCGGTATCGGTGAATTTCAAGCCATTGGCCAACAGGTTGGTCAGTACCTGCCGCAACCGGTACGGGTCGCCACAGATCGCCGACGGCAGGCGCTCGTCGATCCGGCACGCCAGCTCGAGGCGCTTGGCGTGCGCGCGCGGCGCCAGCAACTGGACCACGTCTTCGACAGCCTGGTAGAGGTCGAAGTCGAGCGATTCCATTTCGAGCTTGCCCGCCTCGATCTTGGAGAAGTCGAGAATGTCGTTGATGATCGACAACAGCGCCTCGCCCGAGGCTTGGACCGTTTCCAGGAACGGTCGCTGCTGCGCGTTGAGCGGGGTCTCGAGAAGCAGTTCGGTCAGGCCCAGCACGCCGTTCATCGGCGTGCGGATCTCGTGGCTCATGTTAGCCAGGAATTCCGACTTCGCCTTGCTGGCGTGCTCAGCCGCCGCCTTGGCCGCGCGCAGTTCGTTCTCGCTTTGGCGCAGTGCCTTCTCGGCCAGCGCACGCTGGGTGGTGTCGAAGAAGACGGTATAGACACCGACCACTTCGCCCGCATCGTTGACGTCCGGGACATGGCGGCCGGAGTGCCAGACTGGATTGCCCAGGCGGTCGGCTCGCTGTCGTTCGAGCGGCACCGATTCGCCCGCCAAGCCGGCGCGGAGCTTGGGCTCGATGTCGATCCAGACCTGTTCACCGACGACCTCACGCACATGGCGTCCGATCACTTCAGCATCGGTCTTGCCGAGCCAGCTTTCCTGGGCCCGATTGATGTAGCGATAACGGCCTTCGGCATCGATGTACGAGATCGTCACTGGGATCTGGTCCATGATGGTCCGCAGGCGCCGCTCCGAACGCCACGCACTCTCGAGTGCGCGCTGTGCGTCCGATACGTTCATCGCAAACAGCTGGCAACCCACGACCGCGCCGCGCTCGTCCAACTCAGGCAGGAGTTCGATTTGCAGCGTCTGCAATGATTGATCCGGTTGCAGGGTCGCGCAGCGGAATTGCTGGACAGTACCCGACAGCGCGAGATCGAGGTGCGACTTGAGCTTGGCGCCTGCGACCGGCCCAAATACCTCTTCGATCGGTCGCCCCTCGATACCGCCATCGGAACTGGGCACGCACTGCACCAGCGCCTGACTGGCGAATGTGCAACGTCGTTGGGTGTCGATGAATGCCACCGCGCCGAGCAGGGCAGGGGGCGACTTCGTGGCGTCGACGGCGGGGCGGGCCTCCGCTTCGCGCGTGTTGTCCGTCACCGCCTCAGTCGCCGCGCGTTGCAAGCGCACCGCGCACAGCAACAACAGGAATGCGAGCGCCGATGCCGGAACGCGAATCAACGTGCCTGGTATCCACCAGCCGCCCAGGTCGTTGGCCAGCGTCGCGAGGCTCAGCAGGGCCAACAGGGGCAGCACCCAGCGACGGTTGACCCAACTGACGGTGGTCTTATGCATGGCATCCTGCGCTGATGCGGCGCGCGAACTTCGCGAGATCAAAGTGAACCACTTCGCCGTTTGCCATGCGGCTGCGGCCGGGCAACCCGACCAGTTCGCGCAATACGCGCGCCACCCCTTTGCTGCCGACCAGCAGCGGGCGCTGCGGCAGTCGAGGCCACATGGCATCGACAGCAGCGGCGATGCGCTCGACGAAGTCAGCGTTGGATTCGCCGCCAAGCGGCGTCACGCCCGCAGCGAGTGCGCTTTCGGTTTCGGCAATGGAACGCAGATTCCAGGCCCCGAGGCGGCGCTCCGCAAAAGCCGGTTCGATCACCACCTCGACCCCTTGAAGCACTTGCCCAATGATCTCGGCAGTCTCGCGTGTGCGTTGCAGGTGACTGGCCACGATCACGCCCACTTGCGTGCCAAGTTCACGGATACGCAGCGCGGCGTGCTCCGCTTGCCGGCGGCCGAGCGCAGTCAGCGGAACGTCGAGGTCGCCGCCGCAACGCAATCCGGCCAGATTGGGCTCGGTAGCCCCGTGCCTGACCAGGATCATCGGGAGCGCAGCGTGAGAGTGGATCGCACTGTGAGTGGTCATGAGGTTTCAGCGCAGTGCATTCTTCGGGGCAAAGCTCAACGGCGTCGTGGCATGCCGCTCGCGCGGCGGCGCGTGCAGCACGCTCCACTCGGTCTCGGCGTGTCCGTTGCCAAGCAACCAATCGCGCAGGAAGCCGATCTGGTTGCGGTCGGCAAGCAGCGGGGCATGACCCGTATCGGGCAGATGCATCAGCGTCAACAGCTTGCCGCGTGACATGCGCCGAATCGTCGGCTCGAACAAGGCGTCCGACTGCATGCCGTGAACCAGCAGCACCGGACAGCGTACCTGCTTCCATTGCTCCCATTGCTTGAGGCTGCGTTGCGCGTCGCGGCGGTAGGCCTGCAGGGCCCGCACGTCGTGCCGATAGATGCGTCCGCCTTCCTCATCGGACCAGCGCGTCTGATGGAAAGTCAGATTGAAGCGGATGTCGTCGGCAACGGGGCCGTCGTTCTTTTGCGAGGCGCCGACGCGGCGCAGCATCTCGGACGGATCGCGAAAGACATAGTGGCGGGCCAAGGTTTCGGCGCGACGCCGGCGCCGCCGCGCTGGGATGTGCGGCCCGACATCATTGAGGATCAGGCGGTCGATGAGCTTCGGGTGGCGCGCGGCAACCTCGATCGCCGCGCTGCCGCCGAGCGATGATCCAAGTACCGTCACGGGCCCGCCGCCCAGGTGCTCGATCATCTGCCGCAGCTGCTCGGCGTAGGTCGCCAGTGAATAGTCGCCTTCGGTGGCCAGCCAGCCCGAGCGGCCGCGGCCGACCCAGTCCATGCAGACCAGGCGAAACGAGTCGGACAGGTCGGACGCGAGGTAATTGAAGCGCATCGCGACACTGGCCACGCCGCCGCAGCAGATCACCAGCGGCGCGTCCGGCGCACCCCATTCGGCGTATGCCACGCTGGCCTTGTACGGGCGCTTCAAGCGCCGCGTCGTGCCCGGCTGCAGCCGCGTCGGATGGTGGTAGTCGAAATGCTCGAGTCGGAATTGCCCATGGAAGCGTCCGACCACCTGGCTGGCCACGGCGATGTATTCGTTCCAGCTCGTCAGCACGCGTCTGCGGCTTGGCACTGGCGGCTCCCAGGACAGATCGAACAATGCGGCCGGTACGGTATCGCCGACGGCATCGTCGCGTGCGATGTGCACGACGTTCGCGGTGTACTTCATGCAGCACCTGCGCGGGCTTGCCACGCTGGCAACGCGCCATCCCTGTCGCGATTCGGATTCATGTTTGCACTCCCAACTTTCAGTGCAGCGAGTATTAGCCAGACGTAAGTTCTGCAATAAGTCAATAGTTCACAAGCGATGCCACATTGCATCGCGGCGGCGCTGCAGCGGCCGTTAGAGTCCGGCTCGCGTATCCCGCAAAAGGATTGATTCGGCCGCACGACGACTTCGTGCGATCGTGGAGTAACACCGATGAATACGACGAAACCGCAGATGATCTTGGTTGCCGTGCTGGTGTGCCTGTTCGCGGTCGGCATGGCGGGCTTGCTCAACTTCTTCAAGTACCGCAGCAATGCCGAGCGGATTCTCAAGGAGCGCCTGGTCGTGACCGGGAATGCAATCGAGAGCAACGTGCAGTCCTCGCTGGCGCTGGGGCTGCAGTTTGCCGACCTCGGCACGTTGCCGGGGACGATGGAGCGCGAGCGTGCGACCGATGAACTGATCCTCAGCATCGACATCTTCGACACCGATGGCAAGCTGCTGTACAGCACGGATCGGCTGCGTGCGACGCGCAACGTGCCTGCGTCGTGGCTGAATGCTGCGCACGGCGCCCGCGGGACCGACTGGTTCATCAAGGACGGCACGGAATCAGCGGCAGGCACTGCGATCACGAACAACTTCGGCCTCGTCATCGGCCATGTTGCGCTGCGCTACTCCGACGAGAAGGTCAACGCATCGAACAACGCTGTGGCGCGCGAACTGGCGCTCTACACCCTGGGTGTCTTTGTTGCCGCGGCGACGCTCGCTTCGCTTGCACTGCTGGCCGTGATGCGTCGGCTGACGCGCGACCTGGATGCGGTTGAGGCGGCGCTCCGCGCGGCCGACCCGTTGCGTTCATCCGAGGCGGTGCGCAAAGGACCCTTCGGGCGCGCCTTGCGCCAATTCTTCGAACGTGTTCGTGGTGCCGAGGCGGAGATCGCGCTCCTGCAACGTGACCTGGAGGGGGGAGTCTCGCGATGAGCAACACCTACCTGCGCAGCATCTATCTGCGCCTGGCCGGCGTTTTGATGCTGGTCGTGTTGGTCGCGCTGGCTGCCACCGCCTTTTTGTCGCACCGCTCCTTCGAACGCGCGCTGGTGCCGGAAATGGCCAAGAAGGTCGCCAGTGGCGGCGGCTCGGCGCGCTCGCTGCTGCTCAAGGCCATGGAGCTGCAGATCGGGTTTCGCGAGATGTACGGCGTCGAGCAGACGTTCGACGATATGAAGACCTCGATTCCCGAGATCTCGTATGTTGCCGTCACGGACGCGCAGGGTGCCGTTCTGTACCAGCGTTTTGCGGCGCCCGCCGGAGCCGCCGAGCATTTCCGTAACCCCTCGGTGCTTGCCGCCATGGCGACGCCCGAGATCTCGCCACCCGCGGTGCGGGTCGGCAACCAGTATGTGATCTCGATGCCGATCGTGACAGCGCAGCAACCGATGGGAATGCTGCACATCGGCGTCGGCGTGGATTTCGTCGACAAGATCGTGCTCGACATGTTGTTCGACGTCTTGGTGGTGCTGGTCGTGGCCCTGTTCTTCACGTTGGAGCTGCTCAATTTCATGGCGGGCAGCAAGCTCGAGGCCGCGCTGAAATCGCTCGGCGACTCGATCGAGCGTGGCGCCACCGGTGACTTCGCCGCCACACGCCAACCCGTCAATGACGAGGCGTTCGGCGGCGTGCTCAAGCTGCTGGAGGGGCTGCGTGCGCGGGTGAACTCCGCCTATGGCGCGCTGCTGCACGAAATCGAAGCGGGGCGCCGCGGCCCGGCGCACGAGCGTCCGCCAGGGTTGACGGCCGCACAGGAGGGTGCGCGCGGTCTCGCGCGACGCTATCGATTCGGCGTGGCCGATGCGTCGGAGCGCATCGACGAGGGCCATCTCGCCAAGGTGCGAGCGCCCCTGTTCATATTCATTCTGGCCGAGGAGCTGACGCGACCGTTCCTCCCCGGCTTCATCAAAGGCCTGCTGGTGCCGATCCCCTGGATCTCGCCGGAGATCGTGGTCGGTTTGCCGATCGTGCTGTTTATGCTCATCGTGGCCATCGGGCAACCGTTTCTCGGTGCCTATTGTGCGCGGGTTGGCAATCGACACGCGATGATGGTCGGTGCCGGAATCGCTGGTCTCGGCTTTATTGCCACCGCGTTTTCAGTGTCGGTGCTGGACCTGCTGCTCTGGCGATCGCTGTGCGGGCTGGGCTATGCGATGGTCTTCGTCGCCGCACAGGCGCATGTGCTCGAGCATGCATCGACCTCCAACCGAGCCCGCAGCTTTGCGCTGTTCGTCGGCGCGATCATGGTGGCCACCGTCTGTGGGCCGTCGATCGGCGGCATCTTGGCCGACAACATCGGCGAACGCCTGACCTTTGGCATATCGGCGCTGCTGGCACTGGGTTCGATGGCGGCCATCCAATTGCTCCCCGCGCAGGCCCCCGCCGATGCGACGCGCGCCGCTGCCAGGCCGCCGCGCTGGCGCGAGATCGGTGCATTACTCGTCAACAAACGGTTCATGACGGTCACCGGCCTGGCGGCCATCCCGGCCAAGATCCTGCTCACCGGCGTGTGCTTCTATCTCGTTCCGCTGTACGTCGTTTCGATCGGCAGCTCGCAATCCGTGGTCGGACGCATCCTGATGACGTACGCCGTGGTGATGGTTGTGCTGTCGCCCATTGCCGCGGCGATCGCCGACTCGCGCGAACGCATGGAGTGGTTGGTCGGCGCTGGACTGCTGACTTCGGGACTCGGCGGACTGCTGCTGATGGCAGGTAGCACGAGTGCTTGGATCTTCGCCGCAATCTTTCTGATCGGGCTCGGTCAATCGTTGTCGATTGCAGCCCAAAGTGCGCTTGTGCGCGAACACTGCGACGCGGAGGTTGCCGCCATGGGCGAGCCCGCGGTGTATGGCGTGTATCGCTTGCTCGAACGCCTGGGCAATGCGATGGGCCCGTTGTTTGCCGGCGTCTTGGTTCTGTTTTTTGGCTACCGCACCAGCTTCGTTGCCATCGGGGCGCTGGTATTGCTGTGTGGCCTGACCTTCCTGATCGCCACGCGCCGCTCGCCGGCGCCGGCCCTCGCTACCGCATGAAAAAGGAGAACTCGATGATGAACCATCTATCCCGCCGCGCCTGCCTGGCAGCCGCCTTGGCAGCCGCATTGCCAGCAACCGCTCTGGCTCAGGGCAAGCTGCAGGAGGCGGCGTCGTCGAAGCGGCCTGCTGCCGCCAAGCCGTTCCGTATCTACGCGATCACCTTTCGCGGCATGACAGATGTCGAGAAAGGCTTCGAGGAGTATTTTTCCTCGCGCAAGATCCCGGTCCAGATCATCTACCGTGACCTGAACCGCGATCCGACCCGGATGGCCGGCTTTCTCGATGAAATCCGCGCCACCCGCCCCGACCTCGTATACGCGTGGGGCACCTCGGTCACCCTGGGCGTGATCGGTCCGTACGACGCGGTCATTCCGGGTCAGCACATCACCGACATTCCTGTGGTCTTTACGCTGGTCGCGTCACCGACCTTGGCCAAGATCGTGTCCGAGAAGGACCCCACGGGCCGGCACAACGTGACCGGCGTGGTGCACGTGGCACCGGTGGAGGCGCAGATCAAGGCGATGGCGTCGTACCGGCCGTTCCAGACGCTCGGCGTGCTCTACACGCCGACCGAACAGAACTCGGTTGTCGTACTCAGCGAAATCCGCAAGATCGGCCGTGCGAACGGCTTCGACACGGTCTCGCGTACCTTCCGCATGGATGCGAACCGCAAGGTCACCGCCGAAGGCGCCGCCGACCTGGTGCGCGAGCTGAAAGAAGCCAAGGCGCAATGGCTGTACCTGCCGCCGGACAGTTTCCTCGGCACGCTGGCCCAGGACGTGATCATTCCGGCCGCCATGGAAGCGGGACTGCCGACCTTTGCATCGACCGAACAGTTGATGCAGGCCGGTGCCTTGTCCGGGCTGGTCAGCCGGTATTACAACGTCGGCCAGTTCACGGCGCACAAGGCCGAGCAGATCCTGATCGGCAAGCAGGTGCCATCGTCGGTTCCGATCGAAACCCTGAAGCGCTTCTCGTACCAGGTGCGGATGTCCGCCGCGGAAAAGCTGAAGCTGCCGCCACCGCTGCCGATGCTCGGCTACGCTGAAATGGTCACGGACACGCCTGTGTCGCAGTAGGGTTCGCGTCGCAGTGCGACGGGCGCCTATGGTCCCGGCGGCACACCCTCTCAACGGCCCTTCGCGGGCCGTTGTCATTGGGGCGCAAATCAGCCCGGTTGGCGCAAGTGCCAGGCCTTGGATCGCGTGAAGGTCTGGATGCCGGCGGTCGACAGCGTCAGGCCGAGGCCCGAATCGCCATGGCCTGACCACGGCAGCCGCGGGCTGACGCGGTCGCAGCAGTTCCAGTACACGCTGCCGGCGTTGACGCGGGCCAGCAGCGCGCGGGCCATCGCCTCGTCGCGGGTGAAGACGCCGGCGGTCAGGCCGTAGCGCGTGTCGTTCATCAGCGCGACGGATTCTTCGTCGCTGCGGACCTTCTGGATGCCGATGATCGGGCCAAAGCTCTCTTCGCGCATCAGCGCCATCGTGTGGTCGACCCCGCTGAACACGGTCGGCGCATACCAATGGCCGGGTCCGGGCAACCGATGCCCGCCGCAGTGCAGCGTCGCCCCCTTCGCGCGTGCGTCGGCAACCTGAGCGTCCAGCACGTCGAGCTGCGCAGCGCGGGTGATCGCGCCGATGTAGGTCGCTGCATCCATCGGGTCGCCGACCTTGAAGCCGGCCACCGTAGTCAGGAAGTGGCCGACGAACGCGTCGTGCAGGCTTTCGTGGACGTAGATGCGCTCGACCGAGCAGCAACTCTGGCCGGTGTTGTACATCGCGCCGTCGGCAAGGCTTTCAGCGGCGATGCGCGGGTCGGCATCGGCGCGCACATACGTTGGGTCCTTGCCGCCGAGCTCGAGTTGCAGCTTGACGAGCCGTGGCGCCATTGCCTGCGCGATGCGCACGCCGGTGGCGTGGCTGCCGGTGAAGAACAGGCCGTCGATGCGTTGCTCCAGCAGTGCGTTGCCGACCCCACCCGCACCGATCACGGTTTGCATCACGTCGCCTGGCACGCCGGCGGTGTGCAGCAGCCGCGTGATGTGCCGGCCGGTCAGCGTGGCGAACTCGGAGGGCTTGTAGAGCACGGCGTTGCCGGTCAGCAGCGCCGGGACGATGACGTTGCAGCCGACAAAGTACGGGTAGTTCCAGGCCGAGATATTGGCCACCACGCCCAGCGGGACGTGCGTGATCTGCTCGTGCATCCCGCCTTCGTCGAAGACATGTTCGTCGCTCGTTGCCGCCTCGGCCTGTTCGAGGAAGAAGTCGATGCGCGGCAGCAGGCCGTTCAACTCGTTGCGTGATTGGCCGATCGGCTTGCCGACCTCCTGCGTCAGAGCGATGGCCAGCGTCTCGAGTTCGGCCACCAGCAATGTGCGAAACCGCAGGATCGCGGCCTTGCGTTCCGCCAGCGGCGCGGCGGCCCAGCGCGGCTGGGCCGCGCGCGCGGCCGTGGCTTTGGCGCCCACCGACGCCGGCGTGTCGGCCGCGATCTCGGCGATCTGTTCGCCCGTGGCCGGGTTGTGAATGGAGAGCTTCGGCGTCATGGTTGGCGTGCGGCGCGCGCCGCGTCGAGAAAGTCCTGAAGGATCGGCCCATCGTCGAGCAGTGCCGGGACGTAATCGGTCGACGTCACGTCCGCCCAGCGCCGCGCCGCCGCCAGCGAGCAGTTGCCGTTGCCGGCGCAGACGTCCAGCACGCGCGATCCGGAGCGCAGGTCGACCGCCTCGCACAACGACTCGCCGACGATCTGCAGCGTGGTCCCGATGACGCCGAAATCGCCCGAGGCCCAGGTGGCGCGCTGCTTCGCCTTGATGGCGTCCAGCTCGGCCGCGAGAGCGGGCGATGTCACGACTGGTGTGGCGGTCCCGGGAACGGCGGTGATATCCGGCATGGCACTCTCTCCTTTAGAATTCGTTTTTCGCTCGACACCGGGGAGTGTAGAGCGACGGCCGCTCGTGTGGAATGACCGCGCGTCCGCCATGTTTGTTCGATCGTCCGGCCGAGCCGCCGGGCGCTGCCCAGACGGTGATGCATGGATGCCCTGTCGGATGTGCTGCGTGCCGTGCGGTTGACCGGCGCCGTCTTCTTCGACGTGCACGCCGCCGGATCGTGGGTCGCCGAAGCGCCGCCGGGACGGGCGATCGTCCACACGATCTTC
>Ga0209798_10001343_pt1 | contig 14837 bp, 17 predicted proteins | sample DOMMetBare3Fresh_FD_187475 | JGI IMG/M metagenome (GOLD analysis project Ga0209798, IMG submission 187475) | Wetland sediment microbial communities from St. Louis River estuary, USA, under dissolved organic matter induced mercury methylation -... | ecosystem: Environmental > Aquatic >...
TAACGGATATCTACTGGAGAGAGAATAAGTCAGGGTTATGAAACCTGCGACAGCAAAATTCAGTACATGCGAAAAATAAAGCGCTGTTGCCATAAAAAACAACATGGCTAATAAATAAGTTAATGGAAATACCAGCAACAGGTTTCCGGCAAAAGAGGCCAACTGACTTCTTGAAACCTGTGAAATTGTTATAGCAAGATTATTTAAATCGGGTTTGTTATTGATTTTATTGCTATCTAATGAACTTGCAACAGAAGAAGCGGTAAATGCTGGTTGCTTGGTTGCAAGTGTTGATCCTGTTGTTTGTATTAATAAAAACCCAAAACTATAATTTATACTATATAAAATTCCCTGCCAGAATGGGGCCAATGCAATTTTTACCAATAGATTTTTAAAGATGGCAATAAATGAAATAATGAATCCGCCACCCATTGCGCTAACAAAAAGCAGATAAAATTCTTTCCTGGTTTTAGTAATAAACGTCTCTCCTCTCTTACCTCCATGCTCAGCTATTTGATAGGCTAATAATCCTAAGTTCTGAGATAGAAATTCACTTAAACTGTTTTTTCTGTTTTGATTGCGTACAACTGTAATAAAATAATGAATAAATCTTCTTGTGTTAAACTCATGATCATTATCCAATGCATCAAGAATCATAAAAATGCGTTCAACGTGTTGCTCCATACGGGTAAGCAGAAATGTTTCAGCCAGACTTGTACCCACTTCTATACGTTGATCTTTTACCCATTTAATACTTTGCAAACAATTATGAAGAGATTCAGCAATTCCATTTAATATCAGCTTAAGTTCATGCTCATTTGCATTTTGTTTCTTTTCAAGAAAAAGACTAATTAACCTGTTCTGTTCAAGAAAAGGAAAGATAGCATCATTAAACGTTTTATATCTGCGGGTGATTTCCTTTTCCAACCCCATCATTGTAAGTCTGTAAGATAATGCCTGCATGGATTGGGATAATTGCCTTGTAAGTTCAGGTGCATCCAATTTTACTTCTATGCCAATTAATTCAAAAAATTTCACCCATAAATCAGGATCAATTTTTTCCATCCATAAATAATCATTCCGTTTATAAAAGATGCGTTCTATTACATAAAGAAAATCAGTAGGCTTTAGCAAAGGTGGAATTATTTTATGCTTAAGCTTTGACATCAGCTCCTGAATAAAACCTCTTGAACTGATGAGGCCACTTTCTGTTAATGCAGTTGTAATATCGCTATTTACAAATTGAGAAAGAAGTGACCGACGGAGTGAAAACAAAAGTGACCTGTCGTCCTGCAACTGAAATAAAAAAGCCTTGAATTTGATTTCTGATTCTACCGTATTTTTAACATCACCTGGCCTTATTTGCTGAAATAGTTCTACAAGGAAATCCAAACCTCTGTTAGTTGAATTGATAGACAATACAATAGCCTTAAGCTCTGTGGTGTTTTTATCTGACTCTTTCTTTTTATTCGTAATGCGGAACTTCATTCAAAATTTTCAGTTGTAACTATGACAAAGATTAAGTCTTTTATGTTGCTTGAATATTATGAAAGGATTACTTTTTTTGAAATTCCTTAGTTATTTTTGTAATCTGAAATGTTTAAAGAGTCTACACATACCAAAGAATTGTTTGAAACAGATGTGCTTACTGAAGTGGAAGCTCCCTGCAACCTTATTGTATGGAATGATGAAGTAAACACATTTGAATGGGTAATTGATACGCTAGTTGAAATTTGTGGTCATTCTGCTGAACAGGCTGAACAATGTGCCTGGTTTATTCATTCAAAAGGAAAATACGCTGTTAAGAAAGGCTCTTATGATGACTTGAAGATGATGTGCGATGCAATAACAGATAGAGGCATTGGTGCCACAGTGGAAGTAATTGCCTGAGTTTTTCCACTTTATCTTACTACTTTACAAAATGCCTATCCATTATTTAAGCAAAGAACTTTGGTTCCCTCCTGTAGAAAAAGCAACTCCTGAAGGCATACTGGCTATTGGCGGTGATTTAAGCATTAACCGTTTACTGCTTGCTTATAAAAAAGGAATTTTCCCCTGGTTTAATGAAGACGAGCCCCCGATCTGGTGGTGCCCCGATCCAAGATTTGTTTTATCGCCAGATGATTTATACATCAGCAAAAGCATGAAGCAATTATTTAAAAAAAATGCTTTTGAAGTAACTGTGAATAAAGCTTTCAATGAAGTTATTCATATGTGCGGCAAAACAAGAATGCTGAAAGAAGGCACCTGGATTACCAAAGAAATTGAAAAAGCATATACTGCACTTCATAAAATGGGATATGCAGTTAGTGTTGAAGCCTGGAAAAACAATGAGCTTGTTGGAGGTTTATATGGCATCAGAATGGGTAAGTTATTTTTTGGTGAAAGCATGTTCAGCAAAGTGAGTAATGCAAGCAAGTATGCTTTTATCTGGTATGTAAAAAAACTGGAAAAAGAAGGAGTAGTGTTGATTGATTGCCAGGTTTATACTGATCACCTTGGAAGTTTGGGTGCAAAATTGATTGAACGAAAAGAATTTATAAAAATATTGAACGAGAATTTATAATATATTCCACTCTTTCTCTCTCTTAGCTCACTCCCCCGCTAACTCCAACACTATCTTCCACTCTTCTTCTCTTACTTTTGAAACACTTAACCTGCTGATTTTTATCAATTCAATATTTTCCAAACGCTTATCTGCTTTGATTTGAATAAGGCTAACAGGTTTTTTTAATTTCTTTACAGGCTTTAAATCAACTACCAACCAGGCTTCCTCATCAGTTGTAGGATCCTGGTAACTCTCTTTTACCACTTTTGCAATGCCAACAATTTCTAATCCCTCATTACTATGATAAAAAAATACTTCATCGTCCTGCTTCATATCCCTCAGGTTATTTCTTGCAGCATAATTACGTACCCCATCCCAAAAGGTTACTTTATCTTTTACAAACTGATCCCAGCTGTATTTAAATGGTTCTGATTTTACTAACCAATAGGCCATATAGTAATTAATAATTGTTTAATTAAAAATGGATAATTGCTGAGAAGGAAATTATCAATTATCCATTACTACATTATCCATTCTCATCTCACCACCCATTTGCCAACACATCAGCAATATGTAATGTTTTAAGATTGTACCCTTTCTCTTTGATATAACCATCTAAGTGCATTAAACAACTCAAATCTGTTGATATCATATATTGAGCACCTGTAGTTAAAGCATTTGTAACTTTCTGATCGGCCATGGCAATAGAAATGGGCTCATACTTTACAGAAAATGTTCCGCCAAAACCACAACAGGTTTCCACATCATTCATTTCAACAATTTCCAAACCTTGTACGTGGCTTAATAATTTTCTTGGCCCTTCTTTAATTTTACATTCTCTTAAAGCAGCACAACTGTCGTGATACGTGGCTTTGCCTTCAAGCCTTGCACCTGTATTTTCAACTTTTAATACATCAATCAGAAATTCACTGAATTCATACATCCGTTTATTTATCTCTTTCACTTCGTTATGAACAGATGAATTATCGAAAATTCTTCCATAATAATTTCTTACAAAGCCTGCACAGGAAGCACTGGGAGCAACTATGAAATCGCTGCCAGAAAAATCTTTAAGAAACTTTGTAGCCACATCCTTGCATTCGTCCTGAAATCCGGCATTAAAAGCCGGCTGTCCGCAACAGGTTTGATTAGTATTGTAAGTAACGGTACATCCCAACTTCTCCAGCACCTTTACCATATTAAAAGCTGTTTGAGGATATAGCTGATCAACAAAACAAGGGATAAACAGTTGAACATTCATAAGTACCTATTTCCTGAAAGAGTAGATTTTAATTTTTAAATGTCTCGGTCAATGCAATCATCTTTAATGCTGTGATGGCTGCTTCTTCACCTTTATGACCATGCTTGCCACCAATGCGTTCTTCGGCCTGTTGTAAATTTTCAACAGTTAAAACACCAAAAATGGTTGGCACGTCAATCATTAAGTTTAACTGGGAAATACCTTCCGTAACATATTTACACACATAATCAAAATGAGGAGTTCCTCCTTTTATTACACAGCCTAATGCTATAAATGCATGGGGCCTTGTTTTTATATGCCTCGATTTATTATCCCAATATGTTTTTACTGCAAATGGAATTTCAATGGCCCCGGGTACGGTAATGGTAATGATTTCTTTTACAGAAAATTCTTCTAAAATTTTTCTGCAACCTTTTTCCAGTTCATCAACAATTTTTGCATTCCATTCTGTGCGTACCAACACAACACAGGCACCCGTAAAATCATGAGTGCCTGTTTTTAACTGATATAATTGGCTATCGTTTACCTCTGCCATTTTTATTGATGGTTAAGGATTGTTTGTTTATTCATTGCTGGTTACTCCCAAACGTCCGAGATATTTATCAACCAAACTGGCTGAATTTGATTTTGGATATTTTTCTTTAATCAATTTAAAAAGCTCAATAGCTTTTTCTTTATTTCCAATTACTTCATAAGCCAATGCTGCTCTGAATAAATTTTCACTTGAAGAAAATTCATCTTTGTCATTCAGCTTACCAGCTTTTTCATAACTGGCAGCACCTTTATCTTTCTTATCGGTACTCATGTATGCATCGCCCAGCATGCGCCATGCAGAACTTTGAACCTGAGTTGCGCTGGTTGAAAAATCTTCCAATTGCTTAATGGCATTGGCAAAATCACCTTTTTTAAGATAAATTGAACCTGCATAATAATGTGCAAGATTTGCCGCTTTTGTACCGCTGTAATTTTTAATCACTTTTAAAAAACCTGCAGTTGCTCCATCTCCGTTTAAAGCAAGATCCAATGAATCTTTTGCATAATATTCCTGTGCACGGCCAATAGCTTCAGCTGCTTTTGCTTCTTTAGGTCCGCTAATGAAGTTGTTATATATAAGCCAACCCCCTGCTAATAAAATAACAGCACCGCCTATATAGGTAGTTGGTTTAGAATATTTTTCCCAAAAATCTTTAGCTTGCTTAATTGCATGTACTTCACCTAGTTCCTGTGCAGTTGTTTTTTTAATTTCAGACATTTTTTAATTCAGAATTTAAACTTGTTATATACTCACTCTTTATTTTTAATCCATAATAAACGGATAGTTTGCATCCGTATATACATCCTTCAGTAATTCATCATCATCCGGCCATGGACTTTCCTCTGCAAACGTTACACTTTCTTCTACTTCTAAACGTACACGTTCATTAATGGCTTCAATCTCCGTTTCATTTACTGCAAACACTTCCAGTAATTTTTGTTTAGATACTTCAATAGGATCTCTCTCTTTATATTCTTCTACTTCTTCTTTAGAACGGTATTTCTGAGGATCACTCATTGAGTGGCCTTTATAACGGTATGTTTTAATTTCTAAAAGTGTTGGACCATCTCCTTTTCTTGCACGGTTTACAGCACGTATTACAGCATCATGTACACTTTCCGGGTCCATACCATCAATACTGTCGGCAGGCATATCATATGCATCAGCCAGTTTATAAATATCAACAACATTACTTGTACGTTCTACAGAAGTACCCATGGCGTAATTGTTATTTTCACAAATAAACACAACCGGTAACTTCCATAACATGGCCAGGTTAAATGTTTCATGCAACATACCCTGGCGTGCAGCTCCATCTCCAAAGAAAGAAAGGCATACATTATCGGTGCCTTTATATTTCTCAGCAAAAGCCAAACCGGCACCGGTTCCAATTTGTGCACCTACAATTCCGTGTCCGCCAAAAAAGCCAACATCTACACCAAAAAAGTGCATACTTCCACCCTTTCCTTTTGAACAACCTGTTGCTTTACCATACAACTCAGCCATACAGCTTTTTGCACTCACCCCTTTGGCAATAGCCAAACCATGATCTCTGTAAGCAGTAATCATTTTGTCTTCAGCACGAATAGCCGTCATACAACCTGCGGCAATGGCTTCCTGTCCAATATAAAGATGGCAGAAACCTCTAATTTTCTGCATGCCATATAGTTGTCCGGCCTTCTCTTCAAACTTGCGGAGTAAAAGCATCAACTCATACCAGTACAAATAAGTTTCTTTTGTGAATTTAGTGGCCACTTTTGGTAATTTTTTAGAGTGGCAAAGATAAGGGGGTAAAAGCAAATTCTGCACCCCCTATTTTAGGTTGTGGATTTTTATGTAACCAGCTGTTTACCGTTGATTTAGCTGCATAGGCGTCGCACTCTTGTACCACAGAATTTAGTTCAGCTTAACAGTTGCATCACTAAGTTTCAAATACAATTAAATACGCAAAGCTACTTCTTTGGTTCAATGGCATAGCTCTCCTTATCTTGCAGCCTATGCTTTTGCTCAAATCCATTTCAATCACCCAATTTAAAAACTATTCAAAACAGGATTTTGCATTTGAGCAAAACATTGTTGCCATCACCGGCACAAATGGCAAGGGTAAAACCAACCTGCTCGATGCCATCCACTATCTCTGTTTTACCAAAAGTTATTTTACAGCAACCGACAGCAGCAATGTACAGCATGGTGAAAGCGGCTTCCGTATTGAAGGCATCATGAAAGAATCACTTGAAGAAATTAATACAACAATTATTGTTCGGGAAAACGGAAAAAAAGAAATAACCTGTAATGGTACAGCCTATGAAAAATTTTCTCAGCATATCGGCAAATATCCATGTGTTGTAATTGCCCCCGATGATATTGAACTCATTTCAGCTGGAAGTGAATTAAGAAGGAAATTTTTAGATACATTGTTTTCACAATTAGATGCTGAGTATTTACAACAACTCATTATTTATAATAAAGTATTACAGCAGCGGAACAGTTATTTAAAACAGGCGGCACAAACACAAAACAGAAACAACGAACTGTTAGATGTACTTGATCAGCAACTTATTTCAGCAGGTACAATTATTTATAAAAAACGCTGCTCTTTTTTACCAGCTTTTCAAGAGGCCGTTGCAGGGTTTTATACACATATTGCCGGAAAAAAAGAAGATGTTACAATTCATTATCAAAGCCAGTTGTCCATTCATACATTTGAACAGTTGTTACAACAAACAAGAGAGCGGGATTATTTAATGCAAAGAACAACAGCTGGTATTCATAAAGATGATTTGTTGTTTCAATTAAATAATGAAGCCTTTAAACAAACAGCGTCTCAGGGGCAACGAAAGAGTTTACTCTTTAGTTTAAAACTGGCCGAAGCAGAAACATTAAAACAAAACAAAGGATTTGCTCCTATTCTTTTGCTTGATGATATTTTTGAAAAGTTAGATGAACAACGCATGCACAATCTCCTGCATTATGTTTGTACAAAACATGGCGGGCAGGTTTTTTTAACCGATACTCACCGGCACCGGATTATAAATGCATTTGATGAATTAGGAATCAAATTACAAGTGTTAGAATTGTAATTTTCAATTATCCATTATCAACTATTAATTATCAATTAACTTTATCTTATGAGTGAAGTTTCTTTACAGGAAGCCATGCAGCAGTTTCTCAATCAAAGCAAACTGAAACAAAGAGTAAGATCATTGGAAATTAAAGACCTGTGGGAAGATCTCATGGGCAAAACCATTGCCCGATATACTGATGATATTAAACTCATTAATAAACAACTTATCATTACAACCAGCGTTGCCCCATTGAAACAGGAACTGGTTTTTCAAAAAGAAAAAATCCGTAATCGTATTAATGAATTATTTAATGAACATGCTGTAGAAGAGGTTATAATAAAATAACCATTCATTGCATGAAATATCTCATTCTATTTCCTGATTTTCATCATGGTTTAAATTATGATCAGTTTACAACTTTGAAAGAGTAAACAGAAACAATAATTTTATAAACCCTGTTCCAATGAGTTATACAAATGTTACCCATTGTGGTAACGAGCATACAGACTGGCTGAATGCAATTGAATTTTACAAACAAGATTTAGATATACTCCAAAAAAGACTTGCAGAAGTTGCCTCTAAAAATAACGGGCACGAAGCAATGGCTGGGGTTGAACATTTCCAGAATCAGTTCATTGTTCAACGGAATAATATAGATGTGTTACGACACAACATCAATGAACACGCCGGCAAAGTATTTGCCGATGCTAAAGAACATGCAGGTAAAATTGAAACCGTCCTCATTGGCGAACACGACCAGGTGAAAGACGAATTTAACAGCTTTGAAAAAGTTGTAAAAGACTTGCGTGAGGAGTTCAACCAATTTTTAGTGAAATGGATGTAACCCTCATTCCATTTCTGTTTTAAACATAGGCGATCTCAACGAACGAAAGCTGCTGTAAGAGGCGGCTTTCGTATTTAGGATAACCGTATCCTTGGGTCAACAAGTCCATACAGAATATCTGCAAGCATATTAATTAAAACAAAAATAAAAGCACTTATCAACACACTGCCCATTACAACAGGGTAATCCAGTTTTTCCAATGCTTCAACAGTAACTTTTCCAATCCCCTTCCAACCAAATATATATTCTACAAAAAATGCACCTGCCAGCAGTTCTGCAAACCATCCTGTAACAGCAGTAATCACCGGATTTAATGCATTACGCAGTGCATGTTTCCAGATAACTACTTTTTTGCTTAGGCCTTTGGCATAGGCAGTTCTTATATAATCCTGGTTCAATACATCCAGCATAGAACTACGGGTGAGTTGTGTAATAATTGCCAGCGGACGAATACCCAATGTAACTGCAGGAAGAATTAAATTCTGTAATGTAAAATAATGTTCACCGGTTTGTACATCAATATCAAACCAACTGCCTGTCATGTTTAAACCGGTGTATTTATTCAGTACAAAACCAAATACATAAGCAATTACAATTCCCATAAAAAAAGATGGTGCAGAAATGCCAATGATGCTGCTGAATACAGCTGAGGTGTCCATCCATGTATTTTTATTTACTGCAGCTAAAACTCCAAGAAAAACTCCCAACACAGTTGCAAGTAGCATGGCAGCTAAAGCCAGCATAATAGTGCCGGGCAATGCTTCCATCAGTAACTCTCCTACTTGTTTTTTTGTTTGATAACTGCGACGTAAGTATGGCAGTTTAAATGCAAGATTTTGTTCACTTCCAATAAACAAACCCTGTAATTTCTTTTTTTCTATTTCTTCTTTACTATGGATGGCAATAGGTGACACATCATTTACATATAATAGAAATTGCTTCCATTTAGGTTGATCGAGATACAATTCTTTTTTGATGTTGGAGATGGTGGCGCTGTCACCTGTTTGTCCCATCACCAAACGGGCAGGATCACCAAAACCCTGGAACATCCAGAACACAACTGTAACAACACCTGCCAGTACGAGGATGCCATAGACTATTTTTTTAAAAATATAATTTCCCAATAATGTAAGTTAATATATTACTTTATTGAAATCAGCTGCACTCCATTTATCAATGACTACCGGACCATTCATTTTAAACAGTGTAGGTATTGCTCTTGCCGCTGTTTTAATAGCCGTTACATCACAAATTAAAATGTTTGTTTCTTTTAATACTGCATCCGTTGCAAAAAATGCTTTTGCAGATTCGGGAACACTGGTAACAATAATTAATTTTTGTTTTGATGCTAATGCTGAAACCTCCTTCACCCATTGAACATCGAATTTAAGATCATCAAAACTTTTTATGAATAAGATATAATAAGTTCCGTTCTGCTGAAGAATGTTTTCAGAAAGATCTTCACCGTTGATTGTTTTTAATTCAAAGTCTTTGATTTTGGGTTCATTGTTTTTCCCTTTTGCAATGAGTGTTTGTTTTCGATCTACAAACTTCCAGGTACTATCAGGAAGATTTTTCATTGAGAATTCCTGAGCTTTCCCATCTTTTTCATAAATAAACTTGTATTCATATTTATCAGGTACCGCATCGGCTGGCATTTTTCTTAATTCAATCAGATTGTTTCCTTTTTTAAAAGGCAGACAATCTACAACTGGTAAATATGTGAGCGTATACCATTGAAATCCGAATGAAAATAGTACTGCCAGGGTAATTGCTAAAACATTGAAAACATTACTTGTAAATAGCGGTTTTATTCTCGTATGAAAAATGAAGATGAAATCAATTAAAACAAACAGAATCAAATCTTTTATAAACGATTGCTTTGGTGTAAGTGGTAAACAATCACCAAAACATCCGCAGCTTGCAAACTTTGCTGAACCATCCGCATTTGTTGCCAGCCATGCATACCCGGTTAAAAATGTAAAGAAGATGATGAGCAATAACAATAACCAGCTGAACAATTTCATTCTCCATCCAATAATCACAGCAACACCTGCAATAATTTCAAATGCATTCATTAAGATTGACATGGTAAGTGTGTACTGATGAAAACCCTGTACACCCCATGCTTCAAAAAATTCCTGCATCTTATAACTTAATCCCAACGGATCATTGGCTTTTACCAAACCGGAAAAGATGAATAAAATGCCAACAAACCAACGGATGATGATGAGTAATACTTTCATAATAGTTGTGACTGGTTATAAGATTTTTTTATTATAATCGTTCAGACCGCTTTAAGCGTTCCGACCGTATATCATCAATTATCAATTATCCATTTTCAATTATCAATTACTAACTACCCCACATGCAATCCTTCTTCAATTAAGATTAATCCAAAAGCTGCATAGTTAATCATGTCGTAATAATTGGCATCAATGCCTTCGCTTACCAATGTTTTTCCATCGTTTAACAGTATCTGGCGGATGCGCTGCAGTTTGGCAAGAATGAGATCAACAAAACTTTCCTGGCTCATCTCCCTCCATGCTTCACCATAATCATGATTTTTATCCAGCATCAGCAGGCGTGCCTGTTCTGCAATAGTATCGTATAAGCTCAATACTTTTTCAATGGGCAATTCTTCTGCGTCATCTGCTTTTAATTCTAACTGAATGATACCAATAACTGCATAGTTAAGAATGCCTTTAAATTCTGATGCTACTGTATCGCCAACTTTTTGTTCCTGTTTTTCCTGGATGGTACGGATTCGTTTCGCTTTAATATAAATCTGGTCAACAATGGAAATGGTTCTATAAACCCTCCACGATGTGCCATAATCAATTGTTTTCTTCTTAAAAATTTCCCTGCATTGGGCAATTACTTTTGTATACTGATCAATTGTACTCATTTGCTTATGAAAATAGTTTCGTTAATTCGTGTTGTTAACAATTTCATCAAAAATACAATGTACACACTCAACTGCAAAGGAAGATTATTGGTGATTGATAAGCCGGTAGTGATGGGCATACTCAATCTTACTCCCGATTCGTTTTACAGTGGCAGCCGTGTACAGGAAATGGAACAGGTTTTACAAAGAGCCGGACAAATGATTGATGAAGGAGCAACAATACTTGATATTGGCGGACAAAGTACCCGGCCGGGCAGTAACCGCATTTCAGCTGAAGAAGAATTACAAAGAGTATTACCTGCTATCAAATCCATTAAAGAAAAATATCCATCAACATTTCTTTCCATTGATACTTATCATTCAACAGTAGCAAAAGAAGCTGTTACTGCTGGCGCTGATATGGTGAATGATATAAGTGCAGGTGAAATGGATATGCAAATGCTTTCAACAGTTGCGGCAATCAATGTGCCTTATATAGCTATGCATATGAAAGGCACACCGGAAACAATGCAGCAAAATGCAACCTATGAAGATGTAACAAAAGAAGTAGTTGATTACTTTATTCATAAAATGGAAGCTTGTAAAAATGTTGGAATTAAAGACATCATCATAGACCCGGGGTTTGGTTTTGGCAAAACCATTGAGCATAATTTTCAACTGCTTAAAAAGCTGGAAGTGTTGAACATTTTTAATGTGCCGGTATTGGCAGGGTTAAGCCGGAAAGCAACTATTTATAAAACACTTCAACTTACTCCTGAAGAATCATTGAATGGAACTACCGTTTTAAATACCATTGCCATTACAAAAGGGGCTGCTGTTTTAAGAGTGCATGATGTAAAGGAAGCAATGCAGGTAATACAATTATATGAAGCTTATATTCAAGCATAAAAAAACCGGAGACATTTTCATATCTCCGGTTCGTCATAATAAGTTCTTTTATTTTATTGATTATTCTGTCCGCCTGCTGCCGGTGCTTGTGGCGGCATAGGTGGCATTTGTTGTTTTGGAGCAACAGTAATATCGAGTATTTCAATATCAAAAATCAAATTTTCGTAAGGCTTAACTGCAGGAGGTGATCCTTGTATACCATATCCAAGCATTGATGGGATAAATACTTTTCCTTTACCGCCTTTTGCAAACTGTTTAACACCATCTTCAAAACCAGGAATGCTTCCCATTTGACCAATAATAATATTTAAAGGTTCTGCGTGATGGAAAGCGGTATCAACATTTGAATCAAATGCTTTTCCTTCAAAATTGCGTCCAGTGTATTTAATAGAAACCTGCTTACCACTATCTGGCTTTGCACCAACACCTGGGTTTTCAATTGCAACATAAGTACCAAAAGCAGTTTTAGTAGCTGCAATGTTTTTTGATTTTAGATAAGCTTCAATTACTTTATACTCATTTTCTTTTTGAGCTGTCATTTCATTGTTATAATCAGTTTGTGCAGCAGTTAAATCTTCCAACACTTTAATAATACGAATGCTGATTGTAATTTTATCTCCTTTCTTTAATCCCGGAGGCATTTGACCCATATTCATTTTAGCAATAGAATCTACACTTTGTACAATAATGGCACTGTCACCAGCTTTCATTAAAGGTAAAATTTCAGATAGATCGTAAGGACGGCCTGCACTATCTACCGCAGTAAAAGCAGGAATCTTACCATAAGAATTGTAAGTAACAGAATCTTTCTGCTTTACAATAGCGTTAAACTTAATAAAGTTGCCGGGTTTTAATTGTGCCCCTTTACCATCAGAAATAATCTTGTAAAGTAAGCCACTCTTTGCTTTCTTAAAAGATCCGCCACCACATGATGCCAAGACTGTTACTGCCAGCATTGCAACAAAAATTGATTGAATTGTCTTCATTGTTTGTATTTAAAAAGTTTCTAATTGAGATTTATATTCTTGAATAACGGTTTTAAATAACTGTACATTTTCTTCCAGGCTTTCATCACGTTCGCCACCTGCTGCATTAAAATGGCCTCCTCCGTTAAAATGCCGGCGGGCAAAGGTATTACAATCAAAGTCACCTTTACTTCTGAAACTCCATTTTCTTTTTTCATCTCTATCAATAACCAAAGCGGCCAATTTAATGCCCTGTATACCCAGCGGATAGTTCACTAAACCTTCTGTATCACCGGTTTTAATCTGGTATCGTAACAAATCCTGTTTGGTAACACTGATTAATGCTGTATTTAATTCATAATCTACCTGCATTCGGTTGAGCAAAACATGGCCAATAAACCGAAAACGGTTTTCCAGGAAATTATCATAAATATTTTCGTGGATGGGAGTATGATTCAGACCACGGCGTTTAAAATCAGCCACCATCTCAAAAACAGTGGCAGTGGTTGATTGAAAACGGAAACTTCCCGTATCACCCATCACACCTGCATAGAGGCATTGCATCATTTCATTATTCAGCTTTTCGCTATGCCCGCTGTGAATAATGAAATCATAAATCATTTCACAAGTAGAACTTTTATTTACATCACTGATGCCATAAGCAAATACTTCGGTTTGTGGTTCACGGTGATGATCAATTAAAATTCGTTTGCCCGTTGCATTGGCCAAAACCGGTTCCATCTTTTTGGTGCGGTTTAATGAATTAAAATCAAGACAAAAAATATAGTCGGCTTCCTGTATTATTTTATTGCACTTATCAATTGAAATTTCATAGTTCAAAACTGTTTGTGCACCCGGCATCCATTCTAAGAAAGCAGCCCAGTTGGTTGGAGAAATTACTTGAACAGTATGCCCCAACTGAATTAGCAAATGATATAAGCCCAGAGATGATCCTAAAGCATCAGGGTCGGGTTTTTGATGGGTTGTTATTACCATCTTTGAAGGCGTATGGAGAAAGGGATATAATTCTTGTATTTCTTGCATAATATGCGGCTGCAAATGTAGGGGAAAATGAATATAATGGATAATTGATAATGTATAATTGAAAATTGGCCGTTTTAACCAACCAATTTAACAACAAAATCAGCATCATTATAAATTTTCAATTATCAATTATCCACTCTCACTTTCACCTTATCTTTGCGGCGCAAAAACTAAAAAAATAATGAGCAATAGAACATTTACAATGATTAAGCCCGATGCCATGAGGAATGGACATGCCGGTGCTATTTTAGACAAAATTATCAAAGCAGGTTTTAAAGTGGTGGCTTTAAAGCAAACAAAACTTTCTGCTGAAAGAGCTGGTGAATTTTATGCAATACATAAAGAGCGCCCTTTCTATGGTGAACTGGTAGAATTTATGAGCAGCGGAGTAATTATTGCAGCCATTCTTGAAAAAGAAAATGCAGTGGCTGATTTCAGAACACTCATTGGTGCCACAGATCCTGCAAAAGCTGATGAAGGAACCATCCGTAAATTATTTGCAACTTCAGTTGGAGAAAATGCAGTACATGGAAGTGATAGTGATGAAAATGCAAAAATTGAAGGCAGCTTTTTCTTTAGTGGATTAGAGCAATTTTAAGACATATTACTTATACATTTTATACAAGCCATCGGAATTATTTCCGGTGGCTTTTTTTTTAAAAAAAGAATTTAAAATAATATTCAGTTTAACGAAACAACCAATGAGTTGAAAGTAACCACAGAACTGGTTTTGAATAAACATATTATTCCCGCAAACCAATATAATATTGTTGCCAATA
>Ga0209798_10001344_pt1 | contig 14836 bp, 10 predicted proteins | sample DOMMetBare3Fresh_FD_187475 | JGI IMG/M metagenome (GOLD analysis project Ga0209798, IMG submission 187475) | Wetland sediment microbial communities from St. Louis River estuary, USA, under dissolved organic matter induced mercury methylation -... | ecosystem: Environmental > Aquatic >...
GTCGCCCAGGAGCGCATGTCGGTCACGCTCGGCGACGAGCGGCCGGCGTTCGTCTACCCCCGAATCGAGGACGGGGCGCACACGATGGCCTTCATCGAGGCGTGCCTGGCGTCGCACGCGGCCGGGCGGTGGGTGGACGTCGAGCGCTAGCGCGGGGATGGCGAGGAGGGACGCGGGGATGCGGGGATGGGGGATGCGGGAGAGGAGGGAAGCGGGGACGCGGGGAGCGGAAATAAGGGGACGGAGACGGGGTGTGTCAGGATTTTTTTACGAATTATTCTTTTGTTCCTGACTTCTTGATGGGCTGGGCGGACTTCTTGATGGGCTTAGCGAAATCGGAGCCCAAGCTGTCTATAACTTTGCGGGGCAGTTTTGCTTTGACCAGCTCGTAGGCGGTTTTGAGCAGAGGTTTGAGCTCTGAATCCTTCAATGCCTCGAAATGTTCCAGCGCCACCCAATGATATCGGGCTACGTAGGGAGCGGGCACGATGCCCTCGCGTTCGATCAATTCGGCAAACTTTTCCGGCGTGCATTTGAAAGACATGCAGTGGCCATGGCCGGGCTCGAGTGAGAGCACGGTAAACATTTTATTGCCGATGCGAAATAAAAGATCGGCGCCCCATTGCACGTCTTCCGTAACGTGGGGCAGCGACAGGCAGAATTCGCGAACAGTTTCGTGGTCCATAGTGTTCCTGTGATAAAAACCGTCAGTTTGCGAGCGGTCGCCCTGGCCTGCGCCAGCTCAGAACTTGTGTTACGTTCAACCCTACAGCACCAGCAGTGCCGTCTGGCCCCCGCCCGAAGAAATATTACTCAGGGACCTGGCGGATAAACGCACCAATCCGCCCTCCACCTGGTTGTCAAATAAGAAGGGATTGAAGTCGATAATCAGTGGTGTGGCAGTCGCCACCTCACCAAACATCGGGAACAAAGTTTTTTCCACCGGCACGCGCTGTTGCGCTACATATGGTCGCGCCAGCGCCACTGCAATCGCATCCTCCCATTCCTCCGCGCTCATTTCCCAGCCCAGGTATATTCCGCTGCCGCCATACTCATCATTGGGCTTGAGCACGAAGCGCTCGCGCGCGTTTTGGAGGAGTTCGACGAGATCGTATTCTGCGCCTGCGAAAGTTGTTTCGCCGCGGCGAACCAGCCGCGTCCAGGGAATATGTTTGCCAATGACAGCGAGCTGCTCGGCTGAGAATAAGTGAGCGTATTGCGGATCACTCAAGATCGCGAAACCGGCTTTCTTGTGGGCGACCTTGACGCGAAATGAATTGCACATGCACACCTTGCGTTCTGCATAGGCCCGCCTGAGCGGGTGATCTTCGTCAGATCTTTCCAGAAACTCATGGATGACGACGCGTTTGTAAACGATGTCGATGCGCAAGTCGCCAACGCGTAATACATCGCCGTCAAATTCAAGCGAGCCGGGATCGGCGATGACCGTGGCGTGGCCTTCGGATTCAAAATATTTTTTGAGGACCTGGAACTCGCTGGCTGTTGCCACCCCATCCCAGTCGATGATTGCAATTTGCGGACTGTCCTGCTCGCCGCCCCATTCCCTGTAAGTGCGGAGCAACGCCGCGAGCAGGAATTGATGCGGGCGCGGGAGCCAGCAATCATATTCCCTGAGGAAGTTCTTCATAGGCTGCAGTTCGAAGAGCACCTTCTCGAGTTGCATTTGATCGCCAACGCCGGCGGGATTCTCGGCGTTGTATTCGAGAAATTGAAAACCTGAAGGGCCCAAATAGGTATCGAGCCGGCTGGTGACACACAAGCGCGCATAGCCGGGATCGATCCGCGCCAACTTTTCTTCGGCCGCGGTCAGGCCAAGCTCGGCCAGCAGGACCTTATCCTGCAAGGCCTGGGCTACGAGATTTTCAAAAGCTTCGGCAATCGTCCGCGCTGCACTGGAGATGGTCTCGTATTGCGTGCGACTGAGAATAAGCGGACGCAGGAATGGGCAGGTGGGACGTTGGCCGTGCAGTAAACCAAGCCTGCGCTGCTTTTCGCGCAGGGAAGCAAAAAAAACCGGGCCGAGCGATGGATCGGCCAGGAGGTTATCGTCGAGCGTTTGCAGGACCTTGTTAAGAAACGAGGACATCAATATCTTCTCCACATCTGCGTGTCCGGCTCATTCGATGAAATTGACCCGGGGGCGTCAACCTGCGACACGGCTACCCGACCGAGATCCAGCAAACGGTTCTCAGCCACGGACGATTTCCTGTTGTGCGTCATTCCAGCGCCAGCAATTTGCGGAGGATAAATGCACGCCGCCTAACCAGAGATCAAGCCCATTGAGCTCAACAAGATCAGCCGCGCCTTCCAGTACAGCGGCGCCGCTGGCGGTAATCTCAAAGGCAGCGTCACAAATGCGTTTAGAGTCGAAGCCTCCGTCAGACATTTGCCCGTTCCCGTTCCTCAGCAGCGGTTCGCGACCGGCGCCTAATTGCCTCAAAGCGAGGAACAACTGGGAATCGCCGAGGCCGTAAACCGGCTCTCGCTCGCCAAAGCGGGGAAAGAGATCGACAAACCTCTTGTGACCGTCCCTGATTAGCTCGAGCGCGCGCTGCTCGATTCTGCCCAGGCCGTTTCGCAGCGAAGGGAAGCGGGCCAGATGAGACTCTAGCGCTGCCTGCAAAAACGGCAAGGCTAAAGTGTCACCCCGGCACAAGTCCGCAAGCGCGCTCGGGTCGGGAGCACAATAGGCAGCCCACGCTGTTGAGGCTATGTCCAATTCAGCGGCAGAGACCTCGTGACGCGAATCAAGTAACGACGCCAACTGAGCTGGTGATAATTGACCCAGGCCACGAAAGTGTTCCAGTCCGGGAAACTCGCCAATACAAACCAGGCTCAGCCTGGTCGTTCCCAGTTCGCGCGCGGCAAACCAGTTGAGCAGGTAGATGAGATGCAACTGGCAAAACAAATCATGCTCGAACCACAGCACCACTTCTTCATGTGCCCTACAGTTTGTCAACGTTTCTTCCTGCTGTAGCAAGTCCTGTTCAATCTTTTCTGCGGCGCCGCCATAGGCTGCGGATAAGTGCGCCGCCCGCAGCCGGCGCCAGTCGTCGTTTTGAAGACCTGCGGGCGTGGGTCCGGTAAGCAAGGCTTCGCGAAAGGCAACGTGTACGCCGGAAATTGTGGACTGGCGTGCCGTGTTCGCGGTAGAGTCGCCATTGTGGACGTGTAACATTTGCGTCTTCGCTTGGCCCGGGAATGCGATTGAGCTTTTGGGACCGGACGGATCCGCGCCGTTGCGATTGCCCTATTGCACGGTACCAGGACAAGATCTCTCTCGCCGGCGCGATGACGCTGAGAAAGATTCAAAAATATTCTACACCTTACATTGAGTTTCAATCACGCCGCTTCTGACGACTTGCGCCCATGACAGAGAACTCCGCCATGAAAGCCCGGCTACTCGTAGATTTTGAAGCGTTTTGGACCAGCCTGGCGCGAGACATTGCTGCGGCACAAAGACAGGTCCTGGTGCAGACCTTTTCTTTCGAAGGCGATCGTATCGGCCGGTTGCTTGCGGATGCCATGATCGAATCCCGCGCCGTGGACAAACGCATCCTTGCGGATTCTTTTTCCAAAGTCGTGCTCAGTGACAAATGGCTGTTTGCTCATTTGCTGAATAAGGAAGTCGCAGCAGAAGTTAAGGCGACCAATAGTCTGCACACTGAACTGAGTGCCAGGGGCGTCAGGATAAAATACTGCAATCCATTTGGCTGCTCAGCTCGTCGCCTGTTGGGGCGCAACCACAAGAAACTAATTGTCATTGACGACCGCGTGGCCTACATCGGGGGAATCAACTTCAGCGAACACAACGCATCTTGGCATGACCTGATGGTCCGCATCGAAGATGACCAGATCGCCGCCTTCCTCGGCCGCGACTTCCTGCGTTGCTGGGACGGTCGCAGCCGGGCCGCCAGCTACGGCAAAGAGGGCGCTGAGTTTCATACTCTCGATGGTTATGCCAATCGATCGGTGTTTGCCAGGGTGCTGGACTTGATTGGCTCAGCCCAGAGTTCGATCTTCATCGCCAGCCCATACATTAGCTTCCCCTTCTATGATCACCTGAAGGAGGCCGGCCGGCGCGAGGTCGCCGTGACCGTGCTGACACCCCGCAACAACAACTGGCGTTACTTCACTGACTATGCCAGGTGGGAATCCGCGCGGTGCGGCATCAATCTCCGGCTTTATGACAAGGGCATGAGCCATCTGAAAGCGATGCTGATTGACGACAAACACCTGATTGTCGGGTCGTCGAATTTTGATTTTCTGAGTTATCGAATCTACGAAGAGATCGTCGCCATCATTACTGAGCCGGAGGTGGTTGCAAGCTTCCGCGAGCAGGTAATGCTGCCCGACCTGCGCAACTCAACGGCAATTGAAGAGCAGCCGGAGGGCAGGCGATCCGGTTGGGAGGGATTACGTTTGAAGCTGTTCAATAAAGGACTGACACTCCTACTTGAATAAGCCGGCACTGCATTATCCTCAACCGCGCTGGTGGCTTAAATTCTTCTCACGCTCGCCGTCGTTGAACGCATCAGGCCAGCCCGGCGCCAGCATGCCAGTCATCCGGACTGGGTTCTTGATTTCCTGATTGCGCATCCACGCATCGGCCTCGACCGCCAACTGGGCGCCTCGCGCGCCAGACGTGACTTGGCCCAGTCGCCGCCGGCTGGCCGCGGCGTACAATGCCATGTCAGCCAGTTCGAAACCCTCCACGGCCTCGGACAGTAACGAAATCGCCTGGGTTGTGTCGTGCTGAGCGCTGGCAATCGCGCCTCTTATCAGTGACGCCAGCGGATCGGCCCAGGGCATCTTTTCGCCCGCCAGGCGACGTGCGCTCTGCTCCGCAATGCGTAGCAGGCTGGCGCGCTGCTTTGGTTCACTGACCAACGCCGTGGCCAGCGCGGCGCGCGCGCGCAGATGGACCGCCTCGACTCTCACGATTTGCAGCCGCAACAGCATCGAGCGTTTGAGTGCTTCCCACTGCACCTCCAAATGCTTCCAGGCTATCTCAGCATCGCCGGTATACAACTCGATCTGGGCCAGGGCCACCATGGAGCTGTAATGCTGCAGGTGAAAGCCCGCTTGCGGCCATACCTTCAACGCTTCGATTACCTCCGCGCGCGCCCGATCCGCGTCATCGGCAGCCAGCCAGATGAGGTTCATGCGCGTCCGCAGATCAGTGGCGACATAGATATTCCCCTGGCACAGGGCCGCCTCAAGCAGCCCCGGAACGCGGCGCGCCACTTCAGCCAGATTGCCCTGCAACATGAGAGAGCCGAGCAAGAAGCGATGGACAATAGTCAGCTCCCAGGTGACGCCGGTACATCGTTCGCGCAGGATTTCAGCGGATCGTTCGCAGAGTTCGGCGGCAGTCTTCCAGTGGCCGACACAGTAGGCGCCCACTCCGCTGGCCCAGAGCGATAGGCCCAGGGCGTGTGGATTACCGACCTGGGTTGCCAGCGCTTCGGCAAGATGGGCAATGCGGGCCGCGCGCTTGCGCGCTCGGCGTCCGGGTGAAGCAGCGCGGGCTGCCTCGAAGGCCAGGGCCCGAGCAAGCCGAAATGGCTCGCCGGCTCGCAGCGCCAGCCGCAGGTGCCGGCACTGAAAATCGGCAGCGCGGATCAAATCTACGGTGCCCAACCCGGCTGCCACCGCCGCACAAAGATCGATACGAAAGAGCTCAGATTCGGAAATCTGGCTCGCGTCACGCTGGACGAATTTGAGTCCTCTCAGGCGATTGAAAGCGCGCCGGCACAATAGCGATAACAACGCCTGCTTCGGGCCGGGAGCCAGTCTGAAGCCCGCGGCCGCAAGCACGGCATTAAGAACTTCCAATCCTTCCGTGATATGGCCGCCCATCAGCAACTGCTCAGCAGCGCGGCGTCTGAAGTCCAGTTGGCGCGAAACAGTGGTTTCCTGTGCTACATCGAGAAAAGCCTCTGCGGCTTCGGCGGGACGACCGGCATTTACCAGAGCCTCAGCCAGCCGGACTTTTAATTCCGCCTGCGCAGGGCCCCGGGTTGGTGACAGTTCGAGGGCGCGACGATAAAAGACTGCTGCGCGTTCGAAAGCCAGCGCCGCATCGGCCTTTCGCGCCGCCGCGACGGCATAGGAGGCGGCACGAACACGCTCGTCGGCGCCCAGATAGTGTTCGAACAAGCTCTCCGGATCGTCGATCCCTCTTGCTTCCAGGGTCTGCGCCAGTCGGCGATGAATCTGTTTTACTTTGCCGCCTTCCAGCCGGTTCAGCAGCGCCTCGCGAATACGATCGTGGTAAAGCTCTACGCCAAATTTCGAGCCACCGCTGCGCAGGAATTGGGCCGAGCGCAGCGAGCTGATTAGGGGCAGTTCGTCACCTGTTAGTCCCGAGGCCTGATAAGCAATCTCCGGATTAACCGGTTTGCCGGCAACGGCCAGGGTGGCCATCAGACGGCGCGCGCCGACCGGTAAATTTCGCAGCCGCGCGTCCAGCATCACCGCCAGTGTGATGCCCGTCGTGGCGCTGCCTTCAGTGGTCGCTGCATAACGGGCCAGTTGTTCCAGCAGGAAGGGATTACCTTGTGCTTCCTTCACGATTGATTCGATGATTGCCTCATTAACACTTGCTGCGGGTCCAAGTAGCGCGTGCGCTATTTGCCGCGCCTCGTCAGGCAGTAATCCCTTCAATTGCTGCTCGCGTTGCGTGTCGGTGCCTGATTGTTTCAGCAGTGACAGCAGGAATGGTTTCTCTTCAATGTCCTCCGTACGGAAACTCGCCAGCAGCAACAGCGCCGGGGCGTTTGGCGGCCGCAACAAATCTGCCAGTAGGGCGGTGCTGTCGGCATCGGCCCATTGCAGGTCGTCAATCCACACAACCAGCGGCCGTCTTTCGGATATTTTCGCCAGCAATTCTCGCAAGGCCGCAAAAGCCCGGCGCCTGAGCAACAGCGGATCGGGCATCTCTTCTCGTTGTAGGGCATTGAAGAACGCGTCGACCTGCAGCATCACCGGGAAGAGACGCGCAAGGGCATAGGCCTCGCGCGGCACAAGCTCAGCCGCTTTTGCTTTGGGCAGCGAGCGCAAATACTGGTTGAGGCTGTCCACCACTCCGTCCAGAGCTTTGTAAGGAACTGATTCGCGTTCGTAGCAGCGGCCTTCAAGTATGACGGGTCGTTCCGGCAGCTCGTGCAGTTGCTCTACAAAGTGTCGCAGCAGGGCAGTCTTGCCCATCCCGGAGCTGCCATGCAGATACACGGTCACGCTATGGCCCTCCTGGGTAGCATCGAAAGCCCGGGCCAGCACTTCCAGCTCACGCTCGCGTCCGATGAAGGGCAAAGACGTCTGCACCGGCCCGTCGTGCCGCAGCGCCAGGGCCGGGATAAGCGGACCTGTTTTCCCGCGGCCCAGCAGACGCAATACTTCGCGGCCCCCTGGCCGGTCCTCGGGCTTGCGCGCTAACAGGCGCATACAAAGATCGTTCAGGTCGGCCGGTGTATCCGGAACAATCGTCGCTGGAGCCGGAGGATCGATCGTCTGCTTGTCCATGATCACTTCGAAGTATTTACCGCTGAATGGCAACCTACCGGTCAGTGCCTGATAGAGTATGACGCCGACGCTGTACCAGTCGCTCGCTTTACTGACAGGCAGCTGCGCGCCCTGTTCCGGAGACATGAAGTCCGGTGTCCCGGCAAAACTGAAACTGTCCAGTTCGCTCTTGCCTTCGACTTCGGCCACCAAACCAAAATCCAGGATCACCACGCGCCCGTCGCGGGTCACGAGAATGTTCGAGGGCTTAATGTCCCGGTGCAGTTTGCCGGTTTCATGCAAGCCGTGCAGCCCTTCAGCCAGTTGCCTGAGGCCTGAGCGCAGCCGCGCCAAATCCAGCAGGGAATGATTTGAATTGTTAGCTGCGGATGCAACGGTCGCTCCGGTTGCGCTGACCGGCGTATCGTCCAAATCCAGTTCAATTGTGTCAGCTTCCGGATCGGGCGCGTCTTCGTCCTCATTCGATTTTATGAGCGTCGCAACTCCGGAGTTGTGGGCCCGGCGTGTGCGAAAACCCGGCCGCACATACTCAATAAACTGCACGCCACGTACCAACTCCATGGTGAAGAACCAGAAACGTCCATCGGACATGAACTCGTAGAGGGAAACGAGGTTGGGATGGGAAACATCGGCGAGGGCGCGGAACTCTCTTTTGAAACGAACTATGTCGGCGGCTTCGGTACGTGTCAGGGTTTTGAGGGCCAGAACTTTGTCGGTTTCACGATCGTGTGCTTCGTAAACGACTCCCATCCCGCCTGACCCGAGGCGCCGCCGGATCTTGAATCGATCGGTACCCGTAAATTCACTGCTGGTCGTCATTCACATCCCTGGGACCGCACGCTTCCAGCGTGCCGACGTTGCAACAGAAAAAGCCTTCGCCAAAAGCTCAGACCACCCCCCCTGGGACCGCACGCTTCCAGCGTGCCGACGTTGCAACAGAAAGAGCCTTCGCCAAAAGCTCAGACCACCCCCCCCTGGGACCGCACGCTTCCAGCGTGCCGACGTTGCAACAGAAAGAGCCTTCGCCAAAAGCTCAGACCACCCCCCCTGGGACCGCACGCTTCCAGCGTGCCGACGTTGCAACAGAAAGAGCCTTCGCCAAAAGCTCGACCTGGGCAAGTCCGGCACGCTGGAAGCGTGCGGTCCCAGGGGGGTGGTTGCTAAAACTTGTCCCAGAGGATCAGCACGCCAATCAGGATGAACGCCACCGCTGAAACGCGCTTGATCCAAACCAGCGGCACGTACTCACTGAGCACGCCGCCGACCACCACGCCAATCGCCGATACGCAAATCAGCGCGAGTGCCGCGCCAATGAATACGGTCACGGGCTTTTTGGTTTGCGCTGCCATGGTCATGGCGGCCAACTGTGTCTTGTCGCCCATCTCAGCCAGAAAGATAACTCCGAATGTAGTTAGGAAGACGCGCCAGTCCATTTAGCACTCCTTGAGGTCGCGAAATTCATCTCGTTTTACATGCAAACATCATCGCAACAAAAGCCTCCAGGCGAAAGGAAAAGATGTCATCGCATTAATGCAGGTGCGCACGGATGAGAACCCATGAGCTCCCTGAGGTTGATTTGAGCAAACTGATCCTCAGGCTCAAAGCGACATAGACTGAAAGTCTATGCTACGCTTCGTGCCTGGAGTCTCCCCATGCCGCAAACACCGCACATTGAACGTCACTTTACTGCCGGAGAAGTTGTCCGCGACGTCGTCATCGGCATGTCCGATGGCTTGACAGTCCCATTCGCGCTGGCCGCCGGCCTGACCGGAGGGCTCACCGGGATGACCAATCCCACCGGCATTATCGTCACAGCCGGACTGGCAGAGATTGCCGCCGGTTCGATTGCCATGGGCCTGGGTGGATACCTGGCGGCGAAAAGTGATGCCGAGCATTATCAAAGCGAGCGTGAGCGCGAGCGGAAGGAAGTAGCGGAAATTCCCGAAGAAGAAATGCGCGAAGTGGCCGAAGTCTTCGAATCTTATGGGCTGACCCGCGAAGAAACCTGGCCGATAGTCCAGGCGCTGCGAAAACGGCCGCAGCATTGGATCGATTTCATGATGCGTTTTGAGCTGGGATTGGAAAAGCCCGATCCGAAACGCGCTCTGATCAGCGCGGTGACTATTGCGGGAGCGTATGTTGCGGGTGGCTTCATCCCGCTCGCGCCATATATCTTGATCGGCCAGCCGACCACGGCGCTGTTTTATTCAATCGCTGTCACACTCTTCGCGTTATTGATCTTTGGTTTCATTAAAGGCCGCTTTACCGGCATGAAGCCGTTGCGGAGCGCCCTGCAAACCGCGCTCATCGGCAGCGCCGCCGCCGGCGCCGCGTTCCTAATCGCCCGCGCGATCTCGTAATCTTCGAAAGTACCCCACTGCTGTGTCCGATTTTTGCGGACCTCTCGATTCCTCCGTCAAAGACATTTCCCGCAGGAGAGGCAAAGCCGGCAAAAAGGTGTCACAACAGGGTTGGCTCGGTGACGGCTTTTATAATCCCGCAAAAGTGATGTAAGTTGTAACCGGCAGGCGTTGCTCTGGCCGCCAGGCCTCCGGGCGGGCGCATCATGCAAATGAAATATTATTATCCAACACGAAATTTTCCCCTGAGGTGAACGATATGACTGCTCATAAGTGGGTTTACCTGTTTGAAGAAGGTAGTGGCGACAATAAATCCCTGCTCGGCGGCAAAGGCGCGGGCCTTTGCGAGATGACGCGCGCGGGCTTGCCTGTTCCCCCGGGACTGATTGTAACCACCGAAGCCTGCAATGCTTTCTATGACAACGACAAGAACTTTCCCGAAGGCATGTGGGAACAGGTCAAGGAAGGCCTGAAAGAGATTGAACGCAAGGTGGGCAAGGGCTTTGGCGCCGCCAAAAACCCCCTTTTGGTTTCCGTGCGCTCGGGTGCGGCTTTTTCGATGCCCGGCATGATGGATACAGTCCTCAACCTCGGTCTCAATGAAGAGACAGTTCAGGGACTGGCCGCGCAGACCGGCGACCTGCGCTTTGCACTCGATGCCTACCGGCGCTTCGCTTCCCTGTTTGGTGAGATCGTGATGGGTGTCGCCCATACGAAGTTTGAGCGTGTCCTGGATCGCTATAAAGCGCAAACCTCCGGCGGCAAAGATACCGATCTCAGCCCCGAAGATTTGCGCCACATTATCACCGCGGAAAAGCAGATCATCATTGCCGAGCAGCAGGCGATTCCCGAAGATCCCTACGAGCAACTGCGCGTCGCGATCGCCGCGGTCTTTAATTCCTGGATGGGCCGCCGGGCCATTGACTACCGGCGCGTCAATCGCATCCCCGATTCGCTCGGTACCGCAGTCAACATCCAGGCCATGGTCTTTGGCAACATGGGCGAGAACAGCGGCACCGGAGTCGCGTTCACCCGCAATCCTTCCACGGGGGAGAAAAAGCTCTACGGCGAATATCTGTTAAAGGCGCAGGGCGAGGACGTGGTCGCCGGCATACGCACGCCGCACTCGATTAGCGAGTTACAAAAAGAACTGCCGCAAGTCTACAAAGAGTTCGCTTCAATCACGGAAAAGCTGGAAGTGCATTATCGCGATATGCAGGACTGCGAGTTCACTATCGAGCGCGGCAAGCTTTGGATGCTGCAAACACGCACCGGCAAACGCACCGGCGCGGCGGCGGTCAAGATCGCGACCGACATGGTCTACGAGAAATTGATCGACAAAGCCACTGCGCTCCAGCGAGTTACTCCCGAACAACTCGACCAGCTGCTGCATCCTACCGTCGATCCCAAAACCGAGTCAGTCGTGCTGGCAACGGGCTTACCGGCCAGCCCCGGCGCGGCGCAGGGCCAGGTGGTCTTCAGTCCCGACGAAGCTGAAGAACTCTCGCGCGAAGGGGCTAAGGTGGTCCTGGTGCGCCAGGAAACCAGCCCCGACGATTATCACGGCATGGTTGCGGCCCAGGCCATCGTCACCGCGAGAGGCGGCATGACCAGTCACGCCGCGGTCGTGGCGCGTGGCATGGGCAAGACCTGCGTCTGCGGCGCCAGTGCCCTGGAAATCGATTACAGCCAGCAGCAATTCACCGTCGACGGAACAGTGGTTACCAAGGGTGACTGGATCACTGTTGACGGCTCAACCGGCCGGGTTTTTCTGGGCCAGGTGCCGACCATTCGCCCGAATCTCGGTCAGGACTTCTATCAATTGATGACCTGGGCCGATAAACACCGGAAGATGAACGTGCGCGCGAACGCCGACACGCCGCGCGATGCCAAGGTGGCGCGGGGATTTGGCGCCGAGGGCATCGGCCTTTGTCGTACTGAGCACATGTTCTTTGGCGATCAGCGGCTTGCCGCCATGCGCGAGATGATCCTTGCCGAAGGCGTGGGCGCGCGCGAAAAGGCGCTCGACAAACTGCTGCCTTTGCAGCGGGGCGATTTCCTCGGCATCTTTCGCGAGATGGCCGGGTTGCCGGTCACCATTCGCCTGCTCGATCCTCCGTTGCATGAATTTCTGCCCAGTGTCGACGATCTGCTGAGCGAGCTGGCGGAATTGAAGATGGCCGTTCGGGGTGCGGGCACGCTTGCGGACATGGACAAGGTGCTGGATGAAATCGATGAGAAAAGGACCCTCCTGAAGCAGGTCATCCGCATGCGCGAAGCCAACCCCATGCTCGGTTTCCGCGGCTGCCGCCTTGGACTGCTGTTTCCCGAAGTGACGCGCATGCAGTGCCGTGCCATCTTCGAGGCCGCTTGCCAGGCGCAAGGTGAAAAGAAAAAGGTCGAACTCGAAATCATGGTGCCGCTCGTGTCGCTGAGTGAAGAGTTACGGCTGCAAGCGGAGTTGATCAATGAAGTCGCGCGCAAAGTTATGGGCGAGCAGGGCACGAGCATCGACTACAAGGTCGGGACCATGATCGAGTTGCCAAGGGCTGCGCTCATGGCCGATCAGATTGCCCGGCATGCCGATTTTTTCTCGTTCGGGACCAACGATTTGACGCAGACGACCTTCGGTCTCAGTCGCGACGATTCAGCCCGCTTTCTGTCCGCCTACATCGAACATAAGATTGTGCCTGAAGATCCGTTCCAGGTGCTCGATCGCGAGGGAGTGGGCCAACTGGTACGCATCGGCACCGAACGCGGCCGCGCCACCAAGCCAGGCTTGAAAGTCGGCATCTGCGGCGAACATGGCGGGGATCCGGCATCAATCGCTTTTTGCAGCGAGATTGGCCTCAACTATGTGAGCTGTTCGCCCTACCGCGTTCCCGTCGCGCGTCTCGCTGCCGCCCAGGCAGCACTCGCAGCCGAGGCTGCGGCGGCCGCGCTCGCGGCAGCGGAACAGGCCGCCGTTGAAGCAGGCAAAGAGGGCTCGCCGGCGATCTCAACGGTGGCCAGCGATTAAGTCTGCGTTAAGGAGTGTTTGGAAGTTCTGCTGGATCCGGATTTTCGTTCCGCCGTTTCTCAGAGAGTTCGCTGGCGGAGAAGATCAGATTAGCCTCGCGTGTTCCGCGCGCCGAATTGCTTCCAGGCGCGTATGAACATTGAGCTTTCCCAGAATATGTTGAATGTGATTGCTGACAGTGTCTCTGCTGATGTGAAGTTGATTGGCGATGCTGCTGGTCGTGCCGCCTTTTGCCAACAGTCGCAGGATCTCCAGCTCGCGTTCGCTGAGCCGAGTCTCTCTCGCTGCTGATCGCTGCGAGCCGAGCACTGCCTTGACCTGCTCCAGAGGCAGACCAGTATTGCTGATAACGAAATCCCGAATGACCATCTCGAGGCGCTTCCGCACTTCCACCGGGGTCATCAGGTGTATCGCAAAGGGAATACTCGAGCCGTTAACATAGGCCGTTAACACCGCCACGCTCAGCCAGCGTTGGCCGCGCCCAGCCCCTGCCTGCAGATCAAATTCTCCCATCGGCTGGCCCTGCGCCACTGAGTGCCGGACCGGGCAATGCTCAGAGCACACCGGACCGCACTCGTCCCTTCCCTGCACTATCGTGCCGCAAAAATGACCCAGCGCTTTTTCAGCCGTGGTCCCGAATTCTTTCTCAGCCGCTCCATTCCAGGCGACGATTAATCCCTCGCCGTCGGCCGCGAACGCCGGGATCGAGGTGCTCTTCACCAGGTTATGAATCTCTTCGAGGCGCATGTTGACCAGGCGAAGGCCTCTGCCGTTCAGAATTCACCCGTGAATGGTAGAAAATCGCAAACCGCCTGGTTTACCAGAAAATCCGAAGCTAGCGGGCGGGCATCAGCAGAATGATGCCGCCATGTTATTGCCCGCCTTTGCCTAAACGGCAATCATGTACATCCCAAAACTCGCGTATCTGCAAATAGCCTGGGGGAGTGCCGTCTCGTAGCGATTTGCTGAAGGAAGGCGGGCCTGCCCTCTTGATGCTTTCCGCTCTTGCTTTCCGAATGGGGGAGTTTGTTGCCAACGTCATCGTGCGAGGCGACTGCTAACAACACTCCGCACCTGATTGTTAGGTAAGAATTGTCGCAGGAGGTAATTCATGAAGGAGCTTTTGAAACCGTTAATCACAACTATAGCGGCATTATTGCTGGTCGCTTTCATCGGTGTCGGTCAAGCTAAGGCGGATAACGTCACTTTCAGCACGTCCGGAACCATCACCAGCCCGGGGGCCACCAGCGGCAGCGGCACGAACTCGGTGACCTGGGGCAGCGGCGGGAATCTGCTGACCCTGACGTTCGTTGGCTTAGCGAGCAGCACCGTCAATGCCAATCCCTTAACGTTCGCCAGTTTTGGCTCGATCGTGGCGACGACCGTGGGAACCGGCGCCATGATCACCAGCCCCGCAACTTTCACGCTGCAGATCTTCCAGACGGTTCCGTCCGGGGGCATGGGGTTCTTAGCCGGAACCCTTACGGGAACGATCACGCAGAACTCCAGCACTGGCGTGATTAACTTCTCCGTGACTTCCGTCACCATTGGCACGGTCACCTACAGCATTGTCAACAATCCGCTGGCGCTGGTGCCGCCATCGACCAACGGAGGGATGACAACTATTCAGGGTCAGGTTTCCACTGTACCCGAGCCGGCTTCACTATTGCTGCTGGGATCAGGGCTGATTAGTCTGGCCGCCGGACTTCGGGGACGATTCAGACGACCCCGATAGCTGAGACGGCAGCAACCCGCTACGGATCTTCCCCCAGGGCACGCGCAGGCGTGCCCAATAAACTCGCGTGCTGAATCGAGGCTGAAACTCGCCGCGCCGCCGTGCCCTCTGCCCTCTGCTCTTCGCCCTTTGCCCTGCTCGCCCTCTGCCCTTTGCTCTTCGCCCTTCGCCCTC
>Ga0209798_10001345_pt1 | contig 14831 bp, 11 predicted proteins | sample DOMMetBare3Fresh_FD_187475 | JGI IMG/M metagenome (GOLD analysis project Ga0209798, IMG submission 187475) | Wetland sediment microbial communities from St. Louis River estuary, USA, under dissolved organic matter induced mercury methylation -... | ecosystem: Environmental > Aquatic >...
TCGCTGCCGCCGCCGGCCGTCCACCACCCCGCCGCAGGCCGCCGGCCCGCAGGCGAGCGCCGGTCGCACTACGTTTCCCACATGGGAGCACGATGACCGGCACGCGCGTCAGCGGCGCGCCCGCGATCGAGCTGAGCGGGACGGGCCTCGCGCCGGCCGACGTGCTCGCCGTCGCGCGCGGCGAGGCGCCCGTCGCGCTCGCGGCCGGCGCGCGCGAGGCGATCGAGCGCAGCGCGGCCGTCGTCGAGGAGATCGCGGCCGCCGAGCGCCCGACGTACGGCGTCTCGACCGGCTTCGGCTCGCTCGCCGACACGCCGATCCCGCCCGCGCGGCGCGAGGAGCTCCAGCGCTCGCTGATCCGCTCCCACGCCGCCGGGATGGGCGCGCCGGTCGAGCGCGAGGTCGTCCGCGCGATGCTGCTGCTGCGCGCGCGCACGCTCGCGATGGGCTACTCGGGCGTGCGGCCCGTCGTCGTCGAGACGATGCTCGCGATCCTCAACGCCGGGCTCACGCCGATCGTGCTCGAGCACGGGTCGCTCGGCGCGAGCGGCGACCTCGCGCCGCTCGCCCATTGCGCGCTCGCGCTGATCGGCGAGGGCGAGCTCGAGGACCGCGACGGCCGGCGCGGGTCGGCGGGCGCGGCGCTGCGCGGCGCCGGGATCGAGCCGGTCACGCTGCGCGCGAAGGAGGGGCTCGCGCTGATCAACGGGACCGACGGCATCCTCGGGATGCTGCTGCTCGCGCTCCACGACCTGGGCCGGCTCGTGCGCGTCGCCGACGTCACCGCCGCGATGTCCATCGAGGCGCTGCTCGGGACCGACCGCGCCTTCGCGGCCGACCTCCAGGCGCTGCGCCCGCAACCCGGCCAGGCCGCGAGCGCCGCCAACCTCCGCCGGCTGCTCGCCGGGTCGCCGATCGTCGCCAGCCATCGCACCGGCGACCCGCGCGTGCAGGACGCGTACTCGCTGCGCTGCGCGCCGCAGGTCGCCGGCGCGGCGCGCGACACGCTCGCGCACGCCGAGCGCGTCGCCGCGGCGGAGCTCGTCTCCGCGATCGACAACCCGATGATCCTGCCCGACGGCCGCGTCGAGTCGTGCGGGAACTTCCACGGCGCGCCGCTGGGCTTCGCGTGCGACTTCCTCGCGATCGCCGCGGCGGAGGTCGGGGCGATCGCCGAGCGCCGCACCGACCGGCTGCTCGACGCGGCGCGCTCGCACGGCCTGCCGCCGTTCCTCGCGCAGGAGGCGGGCGTCAACTCGGGCCTGATGATCGCCCAGTACACGCAGGCGGCGATGGTCGCCGAGAACCGGCGGCTCGCGGCGCCGGCGAGCGTCGACTCGCTGCCGACGAGCGCCATGCAGGAGGACCACGTGTCGATGGCCTGGGGCGCGGCGCGCAAGCTGCGCACCGTGGTCGCCAACCTCGGCCGGATCCTCGCCGTCGAGCTGGTCTGCGCGGCCCGCGGGCTGGACCTCCGCGCCCCGCTCGAGCCGGGCCCGGGCACCGGCGCGGCGCGGCGCGCGACGCGCGCGGTCGTCCCCGGTCCGGGACCGGACCGGGAGCTCGCGCCCGAGCTCGCGGCGGCCGCGGCGCTCGTCGGATCGGGCGCGCTGCTGCACGCGGTCGAGGCGGAGATCGGCACACTGGAATGACGGCCACGAGCGAAGGAGTCCAGATGAGCACGCCGACCACGCACGCCGAGGTCCGCGCCCCGCGCGGCAGCGAGATCTCGTGCGCCGGCTGGCCCCAGGAGGCGGCGCTGCGGATGCTGATGAACAACCTCGACCCCGACGTCGCCGAGCGCCCGGAGGACCTCGTCGTCTACGGCGGCACCGGTCGCGCCGCGCGCTCCTGGGAGGCGTTCGAGGCGATCGTGCGCAGCCTGCGCTCGCTCGCCGGCGACGAGACGCTGCTGGTGCAGTCCGGCAAGCCGGTCGGCGTCTTCCGCACGCACGAGTGGGCGCCGCGCGTGCTGATCGCCAACTCGAACCTCGTGCCCGAGTGGGCGACGTGGGACGAGTTTCGCCGGCTCGAGCACCTCGGGCTGACGATGTACGGGCAGATGACCGCGGGGTCGTGGATCTACATCGGCAGCCAGGGGATCGTGCAGGGCACGTACGAGTGCTTCGGCGAGATCGCGCGGCGGCGGTTCGAGGGGTCGCTCGCCGGCACGATCACGGTCACGGCCGGGCTGGGGGGCATGGGCGGCGCGCAGCCGCTCGCGGTTACGCTCAACGGCGGCGTGGCGCTGTGCGTCGAGGTCGAGCAGCACCGGATCGAGCGCCGGCTCGAGACGCGCTACCTCGACGAGGCCGCGGACGACCTCGACGACGCGATCGCGCGCTGCCTGCGGGCGCGGGACGAGCGGCGCGCGCTGAGCGTCGGGCTGTGCGCCAACGCGGCCGACGTCCTGCCCGAGCTGCTCGCGCGCGGCTTCGCGGCCGACGTCGTGACCGACCAGACGAGCGCCCACGACCCGCTCGAGGGCTACGTGCCCAACGGCATGCCGCTCGCGGACGCGCTCGAGCTGCGCCGGGCCGACCCCGACGAGTACGTGCGTCGCGCGCGCCGAGCGATGGCCGCGCACTGCGCCGCGATGGTCGGCTTCCTCGACCGCGGCGCGGAGGTCTTCGACTACGGCAACAGCCTGCGGGCCGAGGCGCAGCTGGGCGGCTTCGAGCGCGCATTCGCCTACCCGGGCTTCGTGCCGGCCTACGTCCGGCCGCTGTTCTGCGAGGGCAAGGGCCCGTTCCGCTGGGTGGCGCTCTCGGGCGACCCGGCCGACATCGCCGCCACCGACCGCGCCGTGCTCGAGGAGTTCCCCGACGACGCCGGCCTCGCGCGCTGGATCGAGCAGGCGGGGGAGCGGATCGCGTTCCAGGGCCTGCCGGCGCGGATCTGCTGGCTCGGCTACGGCGAGCGCGCGCGGCTCGGGCTGCGCTTCAACGAGCTCGTGCGCAGCGGCGCGGTCAGCGCGCCGATCGTGATCGGGCGCGATCACCTCGACTCGGGCTCGGTCGCCTCGCCCTACCGGGAGACCGAGGCGATGGCCGACGGCTCGGACGCGATCGCCGACTGGCCGCTGCTCAACGCGCTGCTGAACACCGCGGCCGGGGCGACCTGGGTCAGCATCCACCACGGCGGCGGCGTCGGCATCGGGCGCTCGATCCACGCCGGCATGGTGTGCGTCGCCGACGGCACGGAGCTCGCGGCGCGCAAGCTCGAGCGCGTGCTCACGACCGATCCTGGCACGGGCGTCATGCGCCACGCCGACGCCGGCTACGAGCGCGCGGTCGAGGTCGCGGCGCAGCGCGGCGTGCGTATCCCGATGCGCGAGGGCGGCAGCGGGTGAGCGTCCGCCCGATCGCGACGATCGGCCACCCGATACTGCGCGAGCGGGCGCGTGAGGTGAGCCCGGCCGAGCTGGCCTCGCCCGCGGTCCAGGGCCTGATCGACGACATGATCGAGACGATGCGCGCGGCTGCGGGTGCCGGCCTCGCCGCGCCGCAGGTTCACGAGGGGCTGCGGATCGCCGTGATCGAGGTCGACCACAACCCGCGCTACCCGTACAAGCCGCCGATCCCGCTGACGGTGATCGTCAACCCCGTGATCGAGCCACTCGACGACGAGCTCGTCGAGCTCAACGAGGGCTGCCTGTCGGTGCCGGACCTGCGCGGCGACCTGCGCCGCCACGTCTCGATCCGCGTGCGCTACCTCGACCGCGCCGGACGCGCGGTCGACGAGGTCAGGCGCGGGCTGACCGCGGGGACCTTCCAGCACGAGGTCGACCACCTCGACGGGATCCTGTTCGTCGACCGCGTCGAGGATCCGCGCACGCTCACGACCTGGGAGCAGTTCGACCGCTTCCACCGCGACGCGTTCGTCGAGCGGATCACGGCGTTCGTCGAGCGGGTCGGATCGTGAGCCGCCACTGGTGCGAGCTGGCCTGGCTCGGGGGCGACGGGGTGGAGGCCGGCGTGCTGCTCGACGTCGAAGCAGGCCGCATCGCGACGGTCGAGCGGGACGTCCCGGAGGCGCCCCCCGACGCCGAGACGCTCGAGGGCGTGACGATCCCCGGGCTCGCGAACGTCCACTCGCACGCGTTCCAGCGCGCCCTGCGCGGGCGCGCGCAGTCCGGTGAGGGCTCGTTCTGGACCTGGCGGGAGCAGATGTACGCCGCGGCCGCGACGCTCGACCCCGACGCCTACCACGCGCTGGCGCGCGCGACCTTCGGCGAGATGGCGCTCGCCGGCATCACGCTCGTGGGCGAGTTCCACTACCTGCACCACGGGCCCGGCGGCGCGCCCTACGAGGACCCCAACGCGATGGGCCGCGCGGTCCTCGCGGCCGCCGCCGACGTCGGGATCCGCATCACGCTGCTCGACGCCTGCTACCTGCACGGCGGGATCGGCGTCGCGCCGGGCGAGGTCCAGCGGCGCTTCAGCGACGGCAGCGGCGACGCGTGGGCGGCGCGCGTCTCGGCGCTGGCGGGTGGTCCCGACGCGCGGATCGGCGCCGCCGTCCACAGCGTCCGCGCGGTCGATCCCGCCGCGGCCGCCGTCGTGGCCGCCTGGGCGGCGGAGCACGACGCGCCGCTGCACGCCCACGTCTCCGAGCAGCCCGCGGAGAACGAGGCGTGCATCGCGGCGTACGGCTGCACGCCGACCGCGCTGCTCGACCAGGCCGGCGCCCTCTCGGCGCGCTTCACGGCGATCCACGTCACGCATCCCGCGGACGGCGACCCCGGCCTGCTGGGCCGCGCCGGCGCCGGCTGCTGCCTGTGCCCGACGACCGAGCGCGACCTCGCCGACGGCATCGGCCCGGCGCGCGCGCTCGCCGACGCCGGCGTCGCGCTCGCGCTCGGGACGGACTCCAACGCCGTGATCGACCTCTTCGAGGAGGCGCGCGCGGTCGAGCTCGACGAGCGCCTGGCGACGCGGCGACGCGGCAGCCACGGCGCCGCCGCGCTGCTGCGCGCCGCCACCGAGACCGGGCACGAGCGCCTCGGCTGGCCCGGCGGCGGGCGCATCGCCCCCGGCGCGCCCGCGGACCTCGTGACGGTCTCGCTCGACGGCGTGCGCCTCGCGGGGACGGAGCCCGACCACGCCGTCGAGGCGCTGGTCTTCGCGGCCACCGCGGGCGACGTGCGCCACGTGATGGTCGGCGGCCGACCCGTCGTGCGCTACGGGGCCCACGTCGCGCTCGACGTCGCGGCCGAGCTGCGCGACGCGCTCCGCGAGGGCGCGGGATGACGACGCTCGTCATCGACCGCATCGGCCGGCTCGTCACGAACGATCCGGCGCTCGGCGAGGGCCCGCTCGGCGTCGTCCGCGACGCGGCGCTCGTGCTCGAGGGCGACCGCGTCGTCGCGATCGCACCTGCGGGCGCGGCCGGCGACGAGCGCGTCGACGCCGGCGGGCGCTGCGTGATCCCCGGGTTCGTCGACAGCCACACCCACCTCGTGTTCGCCGGCGACCGCGCGCAGGAGTTCGCCGCGCGCATGGCGGGTGCGCCCTACGCCGCCGGGGGGATCGTCGTCACGACCGAGGCGACGCGCGCCGCGAGCGCCGCGGAGCTGACGGCGCTGACCCGCCGCCGGCGCGAGGAGGGGCTGCGCGCCGGCGTGACCCATGTCGAGGTCAAGTCCGGCTACGGCCTCGACGTCGCGACCGAGCAGCGCCTGTGCGAGGTCGCCGGCGCGTTCACCGACGACGTCACCTTCCTCGGCGCCCACGCCGTGCCGCCGGAGTACGCCGGGCGGGCCGACGACTACGTCGAGCTGGTCTGCACCGAGATGCTCGCCGCCTGCGCGCCGCGCGCGCGCTGGATCGACGTCTTCTGCGAGCGCGGCGCGTTCGACGCCGACCAGGCGCGCGCGGTGCTGCGCGCCGGCGCCGCGGCCGGACTCGGGCTGCGCGTGCACGGCAACCAGCTCGGCCCCGGGCCGGGCGCGCAGCTCGCCGTCGAGCTCGGCGCGGCCTCCGTGGACCACTGCACCCACCTCGACGACGCGGACGTCGCGGCGCTCGCGGCGAGCGAGACGGTCGCCACGTTCCTCCCGGCGACCGACTTCTGCACGCGCGAGCCCTACCCCGACGCGCGCCGCGTGATCGACGCCGGCGCCACGGTGGCGCTCGCGACGAACTGCAACCCGGGCTCGAGCTACACGACGTCGATGGCGTTCTGCATGGCGCTGGCCGTGCGCGACCTGCGCATGACCGCGGCCGAGGCGCTCGTGGCGGCGACGCTCGGCGGCGCCCGCGCCCTGCGGCGCACGGACCTGGGGCACCTCGCGCCGGGCGCGCGCGCCGACGTCGCGATCCTCGACGCGCCGCACGAGAGCCATCTCGTCTACCGGCCGGGCGTCCCGCTCGTCGCGGCCACGATCGCCGCCGGACGCGTCGTCTGGAGCGAGCCCACGTTCCCGCGCGACTGACGCGTCGGCGGCGCGGCCGTCAGGCCGCGCGGCGGCGCGCCTGGCGGCCCGCGCCCGCGCTCAGCAGCTCGCGCCAGCGGTGCTCGGCGACCTGCGCCGGCTCGGTCGCGTCGATGAAGTCGAGCAGCGTGCGCACGAAGCGCGCGGGCTCGTCGAGGTGGGGGAAGTGGCCGGAGCGCTCGAAGAGCTCGAGCGCGCTGCCCGGCATCGCCGCATGCGCGCCGTGCGCGTGGGCGACGGGGATGATCGGGTCGCGCTCGCCCCACACGAGCAGCGTGGGGACGTCGGCGGCGAGGTAGAGGCGGTCCGCCGCGCTGACGCGCTGGCCGCCGGGGTCGGCGACGCTGCGCAGCGTGTGCAGGAACGCGTGCCGCGCGCCCGTATCGCTCAGCGAGGACCAGCCGCGCCACACCTCGCGCAGGTCCGAGGGCGGCGTGAGGCCGACGCGGCCGAGCCAGCCCGCCGGTCGGCCGATCGTGCTGAGGAGCCCGGGGGCCGCGAGCAGCGGCAGCGCCCACTCAGCGCCGGGCAGCGTCGCCGCCCGCAGCAGCCAGTGGACCTCGCGCCCCAGCCCGCCGCTGGAGACCAGCACGAGCCGGTCGCACAGCTCCGGGAACTGGTAGGCGAACTGCAGCGCGATCCCGCCGCCGAGCGAGTGCCCGGCGACCGTTGCGCGCTCGTGCCCGAGCGCGGCGAGCAGGTCGCGCACGCCGCTGGCGTAGGCGCCGAGCGAGTAGTCGCCCTGCGGCTTGGCGGAGTCGCCGTGGCCGAGCAGGTCGGGCGCGACGACCGTGTGGCGCTCCGCCAGCGGGCGCAGCACCTGCTCCCACGTGCGCGAGCTGCCCGTGGTCCCGTGGATCAGGACGAGCACCGGGCCGCTCCCGACCGTCCGGTAGCTCATCCGGTGTCCGTGCAGCCTGACCGTCTTCGCCTTCATGCCGCCCCTGCTCGACATGGCGGGCACCTTAGACGCTCGCGCCGCCGGCCCGACGGCCACCTGGGGTCGGGCTCCCGAAAAGCCCGCTCTCACCGGCAGCGGGCCGCGCGGGGCGTCTGCGGTACGCACCGTGGTAACCCCGGATGACGCCCGCGGCGACCCCGCTACGCTCGCGCCCCGTGTCAGCCGTCGTCGAGACCCGCGGCCTGAGCAAGCGCTTCGGCGACACCGTCGCGCTCGAGGCGCTCGACCTGGCGATCCCGCGCTGCGAGGTGTTCGGCTTCCTCGGGCCCAACGGCGCCGGCAAGACCACGACGATCCGCCTGCTGCTGGGCCTCATCAGGCCCTCCGCCGGAGACGCGCGCGTGTTCGGCCACGACGCCTGGGCCGAGCCGGTCGAGATCCACCGCCGGCTCGCGTTCGTCTCGGCGGACCCGACGCTGTGGCCCCAGCTCACGGCGCACGAGACGTTCGACCTGCTCGCCGGCCTGCACGGGAGCGTCGACGCCGCCTACCGCGACGAGCTCGTCGAGCGCTTCGAGCTCGAGGCCGACAAGCACGTGCGCGCGTTCTCGACCGGCAACCGCCAGAAGGTGGCGCTGATCGCCGCGTTCATGAGCCGCCCGGAGCTGCTCGTGCTCGACGAGCCGACGAGCGGGCTGGACCCGCTCAAGAAGGTGGTCTTCCGCGAGTGCCTCGCCGAGGCCAAGGCGCGCGGGCAGACGGTCTTCCTCTCCTCGCACCTGCTCGCGGAGGTCGAGGCCACGGCGGACCGCGTCGGGATCCTGCGTCGCGGGCGCCTCGTCGAGGTCGGCACGTTCGCCGAGCTGCGCCACCTCTCGGCGGTGACGATCGAGGCGACGTTCCCGGGGCCGGTGCCCGACCTGCGCGGCATCGAGGGGGTCGAGGGCCTCGAGGTGACCGACCAGCGCCTCACGTTCCACCTCCACGGCGCGATGGCGCCGGTGCTCGAGGCGCTCGCGGCGGCCAAGCCGACCCACCTGACGAGCCGCGAGCCCTCGCTCGAAGACCTCTTCCTGGCCCACTACGGTGCCGAGCGCTGATCGGGCCGCGCTGCTGGTCGGACGCGTCGCGCTGCGCGGGCTGCTGCGCGGCGCGCTGACCTGGGGCGCGGTCTTCGCGCTCACGGTGCTGACGTCGATCTTCGCCTACAAGTCGACCTACGGCACGGCCGCCGAGCGCGAGCAGCTGCTGACCGGCCTCCTGTCGAACAGCGGCATCCGCGCGCTGTTCGGCCCCGCGCGCGACGTCGACACGGTCGGCGGGTTCGTCGCGTGGCGCACGCTCGGCCTGCTGCCGATGGTCGCGGGCGTCTGGGGGCTGCTCGCCGCCACGCGCCTGCTGCGCGGCGAGGAGGACTCCGGTCGCTGGGAGACGCTGCTCGCCGCGCCGATCACCCGGGCGCGGGCGACGCTCGCGACGCTCGCCGCGGTGGGCGTCGGGACGGGCGCGCTGTTCGCCCTCACCGCGCTCGCGCTGCTGCTCGGGGGCGCGCTGCCGGGGGACATCTCGGTCGGCGGCGCGCTGTGGCTGGCGCTCGCGCTGTGCATCGCCGCGCCGGCGTTCGCGGCGGTCGGCGCGCTGACCGCGCAGCTCGCCGCCGTCCGGCGCGAGGCGGCCGCGCTCGCGAGCGCGGTCTTCGCCGCGGCGTTCGTGATCCGCGTCGCGGCCGACGGGTCCTCGTCGCTCGGCTGGCTACGCTGGTTCACGCCACTCGGCTGGATCGAGGAGCTGCGCCCGCTGACCGGCTGGCGGCCGATCGCGCTGCTGCCGCTGCTCGCGTGGATCGCGGCGCTCGTCGGCGCGGCCGTGTGGATCGCGCGCCGGCGCGACGTCGGCGCCTCCCTGCTCGCCCACAGCGAGGAGCACGCGCCGCGCCACTTCCTGCTGCGCTCGCCGGCCGCCTTCGCGCTGCGCTCGTCGCTCGGCGGGCTCCTCGGCTGGTCGCTCGGATTGGCGCTGACGGCGTTCGTCTTCGGCTTCGTCGCGAAGGCCGTCGCCGAGCTCGCCCGGACCTCGGCCGGCCTGCGCAAGCACATCGAGAGCACGACGAGCGCGAAGATCGACATCGCGAGCGCCGAGGGCTACCTCGCGATCGTCTTCCTGTTCCTCGCCGTCGCGCTGAGCCTTTACGCGGCCAGTCACGCCACCGCGGCGCGCGAGGAGGAGTCGACCGGCCGGCTCGACACGACGCTCGGACAGCCCGTGGGCCGCCGCCGGTGGCTCGCCGGACGCGTGCTCGTCGCGGCGGCCTGCTGCGTGCTGGCGGCCGGCGCGATGGCGCTCGCGGCGTGGGCGGGCGCGGCGGTCAAGGGGGCCGGCGTCAGCCTCGGCGACATGGCCGAGGCGTCGCTCAACACGCTGCCGGTCGTGGCGCTGTTCCTCGGCATCGGGGTGCTCGCCCTGGCGGTCGTGCCGCGCCACACGGGCGCGGTCGCCTTCGGCGCCGTCGGCGGCGCCTACCTGTGGGAGCAGACCGGCGCGATCGTCAAGGCGCCCGAGTGGGTGCTCGCGGTCTCGCCGTTCCACTGGCTCGCGTTCGTCCCGTCCGAGCCGTTCGACGTCGTCGCCTCGCTCGTGATGCTCGGCATCGCCGCCGCCGCCGCGGTCATCGGCATCGAGCGCTTCCGCCGCCGCGACCTCGTCTCGGCCTGAGCTCTCGGGGTGCGCTCAGGCGACCGGGCGCAGGTGCCTGAAGGGGCGGCCGTCGCGCAGCTCGCGGATCACGCCCTCGACGAGGCCGTCCGCGTCGACCTCGCGCCCGTCGGTCACCGCGGCGACGATCCCGCGCTTGCGCTGGATCAGCTTCGCCATCGTCTCGTCGATCGTCTCGGCGGCGAGCAGGTACCAGGCGGTCACGGCGTCGCGCTGGCCGATCCGGTGGCAGCGGTCCTCTGCCTGGTCGTGCACCGCGGGCGTCCACTCGAGCTCGAGGAAGGCGACGTTCGACGCGCGCGTGAGCGTGATCCCCTGCGCGGCGACGCGCGTCGCGCAGACGATCAGCTGCGGGCCGTCGGGCTCCTGGAACGCGTGGATGGCGGCCTCGCGCTGCTCGGCCGCGTCGCGCCCGAGCAGGTGCAGCGCCTTGGGGAAACGCCCGAGAACCGCCTCCTGCACCTCGACGTGCCGCGCGAACACGACCAGCGGCTCGCCCGAGGAGAGGAAGTCGTGGATCCAGGCGAGCGCGGCGTGGAGCTTGCCGCGCGCCGCGAGGCGCTGCAGCGTGCCGAGCTGGGCGAGGCGCTCCGCGCGCAGCGTCGCTGCGATCTTCGCGTTGAGCTCCGAGAGGTCGAGCGGCTGCTCGCGCAGCCACGCGATCACGTCCTCCTCCGCGAGGCGGTACTCGGCCGTGTTGTCGAGCGTGACGGGGATCACGACCTGGCGCTTGGCGGGCAGCTGGGGGAGGACCTCGGACTTCAGGCGGCGCACGAAGCAACGCCGGCGCAGGTGCCAGTGGAGCCGCTCCTCGCTCTGCTCGCCGCGGAAATTGCGCGAGAAGCGGGCGCCCGAGCCGAAGTCCTCGAGGCGGCCGATCACGCGCAGCTGGGAGATGAGGTCGTCGGCGTGGTTGAGGACCGGTGTGCCCGTGAGCGCGAGGCGCAGGCCGTCGGGCGTCACGCTCTGCGCGAGGCGGCGCACGGCGTGGGTGCGCTTCGCCCGCGGGTTCTTGCAGTAGTGGGACTCGTCGATCACGAGCGCCCGCGGCCGCAGGCGAGCCAGCGCCTCGCGGTGCGCGGCGACGATCTCGTAGTTGAGGATCGTGATCTCGGCCGTCGGCGGGACCGCGACGCGGCCCTCGACGAGCGCGACGCCGCGGTGCGGGAGCCAGCGCGCGAGCTCGCGCTGCCAGTTGAGCTTCAGCGACGCGGGGCAGACGACGATCGCCGGGTAGGCGCCGTCGGCCTCGAGCGCGGCGAGCGCCTCGACCGTCTTGCCGAGGCCCTGCTCGTCGGCGAGGAACGCGCGGCGGGCGTCGAGCACGTAGCGCACGCCGGCCCACTGGAACGGCTCGAGCTCGCCGCCGAGGACGGCGGCCACCGCGGCGATCGGCTCGGCGCTCGTCGCGCGCGAGCGGCGGATCGCCGTCGCCGCCTCCGCCTGCTCGGCGCGCAGGCCGGCAAGCGCGTCGGCCGCCGGGCCGCGGACGTCGACGTCGTGCAGCGCGATGAACGCGTCGAGCTGCTCGACGAGCCACGGGTCGATCGGCACGGCGCGCGAGCCCGCGGCCCCCGGGAGGCGCTCGAAGGCGAGGCCGACGTCCGGGTCCCACAGGACCTCGAGCGTCAGGCGCTCGCCGTCGACGCCGCGCTGCAGCGAGAGGCGCGCCGGCGGCGGCTCGTCGCCGAGCTCGAGCGCGGAGACGCAGCGCTCGGCGCCGGCGTCGAGCCGCGCCGAGCGCTGCTCGCGCAGCTCGAGCGCTCCCGCGCGGGTGAGCGGCGCGAGCAGCGTCCGCTCGTCGCGCTCGATCGCGCCGTCGCGCAGCGCGGCCGGGACCGTGCCCGCCCGGGTCTGCAGGACCCACCAGCCGCGCCCGTCGTGGCGGGTCGTGCGCACGAACCCGACCCAGCGGCGCTCGATCCCGGCGAGCCACGCATCGACCTCGCCGCTCGCGCGCAGCTCCGGAAAGCGGTCGAGCACCTCGGCGACGTGGACGCCGGCCCAGTCGCTCGCGGGCGCCGACCACTCGCGGCTGTCCCAGTCGAAGCGCCGGTCCGGGATGCCGCGCACGACGGCGACGATGTGGGCGTCGTAGGCGAACGCGAGGACGACGACCGGGTTGCCGTCGGCGTCGCGGCGCAGCTCGACGTTCGGGCGGTCGGCGGCGAGCTGCATCGGCGACCTACGGTAGCGAGCGCGCCTCCCGGCCCGGCGGCGCGGCGCGCCGTCGCGGCGCCGTGTCACGCTCATCGGGATGGCCGCCCGTCCGCGTCTGCCCGCCGTGCTCCGGGAGGAGCCGCAGTTCCGGCTCCTGTTCGCCGGCCAGGCGGCCTCGATGATCGGCGACCGCGTGACGTTCGTCGTGCTGCCGTTCGCCGTGCTCTCGATCGCCGGCGCGTCGACCGCCGACGTCGGGCTCGTCGTCGCCGCGACGACGCTGCCGTTCGCGCTCCTCTCGCTCGTCGCCGGCGTCGTCGGCGACCGGGTCGACCGCCGGCGGCTGATGCTCGCCTCCGACCTCGCGCGGCTGGCCGTCCAGGCGCTCGTCGCGGTGCTACTGCTCGGCGGCGGCGCCGAGGTGTGGCAGCTGACGGTCCTCGGCGCGCTCTACGGGACGGCCGACGCCTTCTTCACGCCGGCCGCGACGGGCCTGCTGCCCCAGGTCGTGTCCACGGCGCGGCTGCAGGAGGCCAACGCGCTGCGCGGCCTCGTGCTCTCGACCGGGCTCGTGGTCGGCCCCGCGCTCGCGGGCGTGCTGGTCGCGCTCGCCGGGCCGGGCGGGGCGATCGCGCTTGACGCCGGCACGTTCGCGCTCAGCGCGCTCGCGCTCGCGCGGCTGCGACCGCGACCGGCCGCGGCGCCGATCGCGCCGCGCGCGGACGGCGCCGGCGCCGGGTTCCTCGGCGAGCTGCGCGGGGGGTGGCACGAGGTGCGCTCGCGGAGCTGGGTCAGCTCGGCGCTCGGGGCGATGCTCGTCTACCACGTGATCGTGCTGCCGTCGGTGTTCGTGCTCGGCCCGGTGCTGTTCGACGACCGCTACGGCGGCGCGTCGGCGTGGGCGATCGTCGTCGCCGCCTTCGGCCTGGGCTCGGTCGCCGGCGACGTGTTCGTGCTGCGCCACCGGCCGCGGCGCCCGCTGCGCCTCGCGCTGCTCGGGCTCGTGGTCGCGTCGTGCCAGGCGGCGATCATCGGGAGCGGCGCGTCGGTCGGCGTGATCGCGGCGCTCGAGGGCGTGACCGGCGTGGCCGTGTCGCTCTTCTTCACGCTGTGGGAGACGACGCTGCAGGAGCAGATCCCGCCGCACGCGATCTCGCGCGTGAGCTCCTACGACTTCTTCGTCTCAACCGGCCTGAGCCCGATCGGCGTGCTGCTCGCCGCTCCCGTCGCGGCCGCCGTGGGACTGCGCGCGACGCTCCTGGGGATGACCGCGATCGGCGTCGCGGCGTCGCTCGCGTGCTTCGCCGTGCCGGCCGTGCGCCGGCTCGAGCGGCCCCCCACGGCGGGGGCCGTGCCGGGCGAGCCCCTTCCGGCGACGACGTCGGGCTGATCAGCCGCCGCTGCCCTCGAGCAGCACGCCGGCGACCTGCCCCGGGTCGTCCCACATCGGGATGTGCCCGCACCCGCGCAGCACGACGCTGCGCGCCGTGGACGGCAGACGCCGCGGGCGCCCGACCACCCGGTCGTGCTCGGGCCAGGCGAGCGTCGTCGGCACCCGGACGCGGTCGAGGCCCGTGAACCGACCGGCGCGCATGGCGTCGTTGACGGGCTCGAAGCCGGGCGCGGTCGCGTAGGCGCGGATCAGGCCGAGCGCCGCGGCCGGCGGCACGCGCTCGGGGTGCGCGACCGTCGCCGCGAGCGCGAGGCGCCGGCCGGCGCCGCTGCGCACGAGCCCCGCGACCAGCGGCAGCGTCGCCCGGGCGACCCGGCGGCCGAGCGACCGCCGCGGCGCGAGCGGACGCGACCACAGCCCCGCGGGCGCGATCGCCGTGACCGAGCGGGCGTTGCCGGCGAGCGCGAGCTCGAGCGCCACCCAGCCGCCGAGCGAGTTGCCGGCGACGTGCGGCCGCTGCACCCCGAGCCCCGCGAGGAAGTCGGCGACGGTGCCCGCGAGCGCGCTCGGCGTGGGCACGGCCCCGCCGTCGAGCTCCGGCGAGCCCCCGAAGCCCGGGAGGTCGAGCGCGATCACGTCGCGCTGGGCGGCGAGCTCGTCGAGCACCGGCGCCCAGACGTGCCGGTCGCCGCCGAGCGGGTGGATCAGGACGAGCGGGGGGCCCGCCCCGCGGCGCGCGAAGCTCAGCGTCACGACGCGCGACCGCTCAACTGCCCACGGCGGCCGAGACCGGCTCGGGCGTCGCGGCGGAGGGGACGTCGACGCGGCCGCGCCAGTGCGGCTTGGCCAGCACGAGCTGCACGTCGCCGATGCGGCGCTCGGCGAAGCCCGCCTCGCAGTAGGCGAGGTAGAGCCGCCACAGCCGCTGGAAGCGCTCGTCGTAGCCCAGCTGCTCGAGGCGCTCGCGCGCGCCCTCGAAGCTCGCGCGCCAGCGGCGCAGCGTCTCGGCGTAGTGCGGCGTGATGTCCTCGAGGTGCACGGCGCGCATGTCGGTGCGCCGCGCGACGCAGCGCGCGATCACCTCGAGCGACGGCAGGCAGCCGTTGGGGAAGATGTGCGTGCGGATGAAGCTCTTGGACGCCTTCTCGACGCTGTAGGCGCGGTCGTCGATCGTGATCGCCTGCAGCAGCATCGCGCCGCCGGGCTCGAGCAGCTCCGAGCAGCGACCG
>Ga0209798_10001346_pt1 | contig 14829 bp, 16 predicted proteins | sample DOMMetBare3Fresh_FD_187475 | JGI IMG/M metagenome (GOLD analysis project Ga0209798, IMG submission 187475) | Wetland sediment microbial communities from St. Louis River estuary, USA, under dissolved organic matter induced mercury methylation -... | ecosystem: Environmental > Aquatic >...
CCGGGGAAACGCCAACGCCGGCAAGATCCTCGGCATCATCGGAACCGTGATGCTGGGTCTGGGGCTGCTGGCGCTGGTCGCCGTCGTGCTCTTCACCACGGTCGCTGCGGTGACCACTTCCTGACCCGGTCTCGACAGCACCAAGCCATAGGAGGGATCTCTCCATGACCGACATGCCACCTCCGCCCCCGCCACCACCCTCCTCGGGCGGGCTCCCGCCGGCCGCTGCCTACCCGGAGAAGAGCCAGGCCACGCTGGCGCTGGTGCTCTCGATATTCGGGTTCTGCTGCTGGCCGACGGCCCTCGCCGGACTCATCATCGCCAACAACGAAAAGCAGGGGATCACCGCCGGTCGGCGGGATCCGAGCACGGCCGGCACCGCCCAGGCGGCCTTCATCATCGGCATCGTCATGCTGGTGATCGGGCTCGGGACCTCTTTCTTTGCGTTCAACATGCGGGGTTGATGGTGCTGCTCGTTCGGACATCGGTGAAGGTACGGCAGTGGCCTTGGCTGCTGCCCCCAGCGCTATTCGCCTTTCTCTCGTGGGGGCCTGCCACCCAGGGCCCGACGACCTGTCCTTTCGCCATCGTCACCGGCCAGGCGTGTCCGCTCTGTGGTGGCACCCGGGCCGCCTCGGCCCTGGTGCGGGGAGATCTCGACCTGGCCTGGCAGATGCACCCCGTCATCTTCGTTGCCGCACCGCTGTTTGTGCTCGGCTTCGTCCGCTGGTTGAGGGTACGAAACGGGACGACGGCCCCGCTGCCGGCGCGTACGGTCAATCTCGCCCTCACCGTCCTGGGAGCAGCGCTGGTTGCGCTGTGGGTGGTCCGAGGCTTGACGGGAACGCTGCCACCGGTGTGAGAACCGATTAACGATTAACGAAGAAGGAAGAAGGAAGAAGGTTTCAGGTTGAAGGGTGCATGTTGCAGGTTGGGAACCTTGCCCCTGGACCTTGGACCTGGACCTTGGACCTGGACCTTGAACCTTGAACCTCTCAACCTTCCTGCCGATGCCCGATAGCCTGCTGGCCTCAGGTTCAACGGTGCAAGTTGAAGGGTTTGAAACCTTGCACCTGGACCTTGAACCTCTGAACCTTCTAGCCGATGCCCGACAGCCGATGCCCGACGGCCTTGGGCGCAAGACGCACGACGCAAGACGCAAGGCGCAAGACGCATGACGGGCTTATCGGATCACCAACTCGGGGTGGGTGCGGACTCGGGGCTTGCGGGCTACCACTGCTTCGGCCAGTTGGTCGAAGGCGGCTTCGGCCTCGCTCCCGGGGGCGGCCAGGGCCACCGGCACCCCCGCGTCGGCGCCTGCTCGCATCTCGGGCAACAACGGGATCCTGGCCATCAGCGGCACGTCGACCTCCCGGGCCAGCAACTCGCCGCCACCCTCACCGAACAGGTGGTAGCGGCGGCCGTCGTCACCCGTGAACCAGGCCATGTTCTCGACCACCCCCATCACCTCCTGGTTGACCTTGGCCGCCATCAGGGCGGCGCGGCGGGCCACCCGCTGGGCGGTGGGCTGGGGGGTGGTCACCAGCAGCACCTGCGCTCGCGGCAGGAACTGGGACAATGAGATGGACACGTCCCCGGTTCCGGGGGGCATGTCGACCAGCAACACGTCGGGCTCGTCCCACCAGACGTCCTTGAGGAACTGCTCGATCGCCTTGTGGAGCATCGGGCCCCGCCAGATGACCGCCTGATCGTCGCCGACGAAGTAGTCCATCGACATGGCCTTCACCCCGTGGGCGGTGGGGGGGATGATGGACTCGTCGATGACCACCGGCGGGTGTTCGATCCCGAGCATGCGCGGGATCGAGAACCCCCAGATGTCGGCGTCGATCACCCCCACCGAGAGCCCCCGCCTGGTCATCGCCACCGCCAGATTGGTGGTCACCGAGGACTTGCCCACCCCGCCTTTGCCGGACGCCACTGCCACCACCCGGGTCCGCGAGCCGGTTTCGCCCACTCCCGGTCCGGCGGCGGACCGGAGGGCCGTCATCATCGATGAGCGCTCCTCGTCCGTCATCAACTGGAACTCGACCTTGGCACCGGGAGCGATCTCCCCGATCGAGGCCTCGAAGAAAGGAACACCCTGGTGTTGAGGAACCGGCACCAGGATCGTCACCCGGGGGGCACCGAGACGGCGCTCCTCCAGACCTCCCACCATGCCGAGGTCGGCGAGGGACCGCCCGAGGAGGGGGTCCCGGATGGCTCCGATGCGGGTGAGCAGGTCAGACACAGGTGATTTCCCCTATCCAGATCGTGTTTAGAAAGGTCCGGCAACTATACTTGCGGGGTGTCCAGTCCGATTTCGGCCGCCTCCCGACTCCTCGATGAGAGCATCGGTGACATCACCTCGGCCCTGGGAGATCCCACCCGCCGGGCGGTGTTCATCGCCGTCCGCGAGGCAGCCGGACCGGTGACGAGCGCAGACATCGCCGAACTGTTCCTCATCCATCCCAATGTCGCCCGCCATCATCTCGACAAACTGGCCGCCGACGGGTACCTCGAGGTGACCCGACGCCGGCAGACCGGCCGCAGCGGGCCGGGGGCGGGGCGACCCGCCAAGTGCTACACCGCCAGCGGCAAGGGCATCGACCTCCATTTCCCCGCCCGGCGCCACGACCTGCTGGTGGAACTGCTGGTGAGGATCATCGAGCGGACCGGTTCGGCCGACATCGCCGCCATCGCCGAATCGGTCGGCCGCGAATACGGTGAGGAACTGGCCGAAGAGATCGGTTCGCCCGGGGATGCCGAGTACGCCACCGCAGTGACCGCCATCGCCCGGGCCATGAGCGGTCTTGGCTTTCAGATGTCGGCCGATCCGGGGGCGGGTCGTTTGACCACCTCGTCCTGCCCGTTCGGCGACGCCGCCGCCGGTCATCCCGAGGTGCTGTGCTCGCTCGACCGGGGAATCGTGTCGGGGCTGTTCGAGGGGATGAATCAGCCATGTGCCCCCGTCCTCCATCCCGATCTCGATGTGGCGTGCATCACCGAGGTCCCCGTCTCGATCACCTCGCGATAACCAGGATGTGCCAGTGCCGACGCTGACCATCGGTTCCGACCGCGCCACCGCCGTCATCTCGCCCAAACACGGCGGCTCCGTGCTCCGTTTCGACGTGGACGGGAGGCCGGCCCTCCGACCCGCAGCCGGTTCGCTCGACCCGCGCCAGCTCGCCTGTTTCCCTCTGGTCCCCTACTGCAATCGCATCGCCGGAGGGCGATTCGAACATGGCGGAACCGTGGTCGAGTTGAGCCCCAACATCGAGGGTGAGCCGCATCCACTGCACGGACATGGGTGGTTGGAGCGGTGGCACGTGGAACGGGCGGACGCCGCCGGCGCCGAGATCACGCTCACCTACCCGGCAGGCTCGTGGCCATGGCGCTACCGGGCGACACAGCGATTCTCGGTGGAGGGAGCTCGCCTCGACATCGCTCTCGACCTCACCAACCTGTCCGATCGACCGATGCCGGCTGGGATCGGTCTGCACCCCTACTTCGAACGTCCCGCCCGCATCTCCGTCAACCTGGACGGACGCTGGATCGGCCCCAGCACCATCCCCACCCGGTGGGAGGAGCACTCCGGGTTTCGTTCGGTGGACACAGACTCGATCGTGACGGACGGCACCTACACCGGATGGGACGGCAAGGCCGTCATCGACGCCAACGGACGACGAATCGTGCTGACCGCCGACACCAGGCTGCTTCATGTCTTCAGCCCTCCCGGAATGGGCTTCTTCTGTCTCGAACCGGTCACGGCCGCCCCCGATGCGTTGAATCACCCCGATCGAGGCCTCACCGAGATCGCTCCCTCCGAGTCGATGTCCATCGGAATGAGTATCTCGGTCGAGAACTGAGTCCGGTCGGCTCGCGACGGTGGCTCGGTAGACTCGCCGCATGGTCACGATCACCCGGTTGGACACCCCGCTCGGCTCACGCCAGATCGCCCCCCTCGCCGCCGTCGGCGACATCGATCGGCTTCCCTACTCGATCAGGATCCTCCTCGAGGCCGCTCTCCGCCATCACGGTGGCGGTCTCGTCTCGGATGACGACATCGCCGCCATCCGCCGATACGACCCCCACCATGTCGAGGAACGCGAGATCCCCTTCATTCCGGGGCGGGTGGTTCTGCAGGACTTCACCGGTGTCCCGGCAGTCGTGGATCTGGCGGCGATGCGGGCGGCCATCGTCCGCATGACCGGCAACCCGGCGAGCGCCGAGAAGGTCAACCCGGGGGTGCCGTGCGATCTGGTCGTCGACCACTCCGTTCAGGTCGACGCCTTTGGGGGGACCGACTCACTGGGCATCAACAGCCGCCTCGAATTCGAGCGCAACCGGGAGCGATACGAATTCCTCAAGTGGGGTCAGTCCGCCTTCCACAACTTTCGGGTGGTGCCGCCTGCCACCGGCATCGTCCACCAGGTCAACCTCGAATACCTGGCCAGAGTCGTCTGGGACGACGGCACCTGGCTCTTTCCCGACTCGCTGGTGGGGACGGACAGCCACACCACCATGATCAATGGCCTCGGGGTGCTGGGGTGGGGTGTCGGCGGGATCGAAGCCGAGGCCGCCATGCTCGGTCAACCGATTTCCATGCTGCTGCCGGAGGTGGTCGGCTTCGAGCTCACAGGGCGCTTGGCCGATGGGGCGACCGCCACCGACCTCGTCCTCCGGGTCACCGAGATGTTGCGGGCCCATGGGGTGGTCGGCAAGTTCGTGGAGTTCCACGGGACCGGGCTCACCGATATGCCGCTCGCCAACCGGGCGACCATCGCCAACATGGCTCCCGAATACGGGGCCACCGTCGGGTTCTTCCCGGTCGACGAGCAGACCCTCCGGTACCTGCGCCTGACCGGGCGTCCCGAATCCCTGATCGAAACGGTCGAGCAGTACTGCAAGACCCAAGGCCTGTGGCTCGAGCCGGGCCGGCGGATCGAGTACGCCGCCGAACTGCACCTCGACATGTCGACGGTCGAGCCCTCGCTGGCCGGGCCGAGCCGGCCGCAGGACCGAATCGACCTGTCGATGATGAAGTCGCAGTGGGAACAGGATCTCACCGGGAGGTTCGGGAAGGGGTCGCCTGCCGGGGACCATGTCGAGGTCGATTCCGAGGGATCGAAGTTCGAACTGGCCGACGGGGCAGTGGTCATCGCCGCCATCACGTCGTGCACCAACACCTCCAATCCCGACGTGATGATCGGGGCCGGGCTGGTGGCCCGCAACGCCCGCAAGCGCGGGATCGGCCGCAAACCGTGGGTGAAGACCTCGCTCGCCCCCGGCTCGCAAGTGGTGACCGAATACCTGAACGCGGCAGGGTTGACCGAGGATCTGGAGGCGGCCGGCTTCTTCACGGTCGGATACGGCTGCACCACCTGCATCGGCAACTCGGGCCCGCTCCCCCCCGAGATCTCCGAAGCGATCAACGGCAACGGACTGGTGGCCGCCGCCGTCCTCTCCGGCAACCGGAACTTCGAAGGTCGGATCTCCCCGGATGTCAGGGCCAACTACCTCGCCTCCCCCCCGCTGGTCGTCGCCTACGCGCTGGCCGGCACCGTCGACTGGGATCCGACTCACGAGCCTTTCCCCGGCACCGACGTGTATCTGCGGGACGTGTGGCCCTCGGCCGCCGAGATCGACGAGATCGTCTCGTCCTCGGTGACCCGGGACCAGTTCGTCGACAAGTACGCCGACGTGTTCTCGGGTTCCAGGGAATGGAAAGAGATCGCCACCTCGGGAGGCGCCATCTACGACTGGAATCCCGACTCCACCTACATCCAGGAACCGCCGTTCTTCCAGGACCTCGGCCCGGAGGTGCACCCCATCACCGGCATCGAGGGAGCGAGGGCACTGGCCTGGTTGGGGGATTCGGTCACGACCGATCACATCTCCCCGGCAGGATCGATCAAGCCGGACTCCCCGGCCGGGACCTATCTGATCGATCAGGGTGTTCCGCGGGCCATGTTCAACTCGTACGGCTCCCGGCGGGGAAACGACCGGGTCATGACCCGCGGCACCTTCGCCAACATCAGGGTCCGCAACCTGCTCGCCCCGGGAACCGAGGGAGGATGGACCACCGACCTGCTCGATGGGAAAGTCAAGTCGATCTACGACGCCTCCCTCCACTACCAGGCCGAAGGGGTGCCACTCGTCGTCCTGGCCGGCAAGGACTACGGCATGGGCTCCTCCCGCGACTGGGCCGCCAAGGGAACATTCCTCCTCGGGGTGAAGGCCGTGATCGCCGAGAGCTTCGAGCGCATCCATCGATCCAATCTGGTGATGATGGGTGTTCTCCCTCTCGCCTTCCCGACCGGGGCGACGGCCGCCACCCTTGGACTGGACGGCACCGAGGTCTACTCGGTCGAGATCGACGACGGGTTGTCACCTCGCCAGGAGGTCCCGGTCAGAGCGACCAGATCGAACGGAGACACCGTCTCGTTCCTGGCTCGCTGCCGGGTGGAGACGCCGATCGAGATCGAATACCTCCGTCACGGCGGCATCCTCCACTACGTCCTGCGGGAGATGGCGACTCGCTAACAAGTCGACTGCCCGGGTTGCGGCTCATGGGTCGAGCGACCTATGCTGTCACCCGCTAGGGGCACCAACGCCAAACGAAGGGACGACAACCTCGTGCGCAGAGTGCCACCCCTCCTCATCCCGATCCTTCTGGCCGCCTGCTCCGGCACGGCCACCGGAGCCATCCCGGCCGGCGAGATGGTCAAGAAGGCCGCTCCGGCAGAAGCGGCGGTAGATGTCACCACGACCACGGTCGCCCCGGCAGTCACCACCACCACCGAACCGATGGAAATCTACGAGCGACTCGGTGTGCTCGACGCCAGGGAAACCAGCCCTCCTCCCACCGGTCCCACCCGACCGGCGACACCCCCCGCCAGTCAGCCCGTTACGAAGAACACCGGGACCACGGTGGTCCCGCCTTCCGCCCCCAAGCCGCTCGGCGGTTTCTCGGGGTCGATGGAGGGCCGGCTGGCGGCCGACATCAACGGGCTTCGGCAGAGCGTCGGGCTGGCCGGGCTGGCACGCAACGGAGACCTGGACGGGTATGCCCGCTGGTGGGCCAAGGAACTGGCTGGGGCGGGATCTCTCTCCCACTCCAACATCGGCGCCCTCCTCGGCCCGTGGAGCACCGTGGGCGAGAACGTTGCCTTCGGTGGTTCGACGAGCACCATCTTCTCGGCACTGGTCAACTCGCCGGGTCACTACGCCAACATGGTGGGAGCCGGCTTCACCACCTACGGGATCGGGGTCTATGTGGATGGGGCCGGAACCGTCTGGACCTGCCACGTATTCGCGGGCTGACACGCCCGCCCGAGGTCAGTCGCCCCAATATCGCTGCTCACGGAACGGGTCGCCGTACATGTGGTAGCCGTTCCGCTCCCAGAAACCCGGCTCGTCATGGTCGAGGAAGCGAAGACCACGCACCCACTTGACCGACTTCCAGAAATAGAGGTGAGGAACCACCAGCCGCAACGGCCAGCCGTGCTCGGCCTCCAGCGTCTCGCCGCCGAAGGTATCGGCAAAGAGGTTGGGGGCAGCCAGGAAATCGGCCAGTGGGAGGTTGGCTGTGAAGCCGTGCTCGGCGAACACGAGCACATGGGACGCCTCCGGTCGAAGTCCGACGCGACCCATCACCTCCGCCACCGAAACCCCTTCCCAGCTGGTGTCCAGCTTCGACCACTTGGTCACACAATGGATGTCGGCGGTGACCTGTGTCCTCGGCAGTTCCCCGAACTCTGCGTATGACCAGACGAGTGGCTCGTGCACCAGACCCTCGACCCGGAAATCCCAGCGGGTCAGGTCGACCTTCGGTGTCACTCCGGCGTGCAGCACTGGGAAGCGGTCGGTGAGGTACTGGCCGGGAGGGAGGCGGGCGGGGTCGATTCCAGCCGCCGCCAACTCGTCCTGCTTGCGTGAGAAGAACCCCATTGCCGTACCCTATCCCTTCGATGATGAACGACGAGGCGGCAGAGCCGTTACGAAACAGAACCGGACGCCTGACCCTGGTATTCCTGGCGCTCATCACCACCGGCCTGGCAGTCGGGGTCGGCCTCCTGCCGCCGGCCGAACGCGACGAAGCGGAGCTCCCCATGATCGGGCAACCGGCACCCGAAGTAGTCGTAGACCTCTTCACCGGGGGCGAGTGGCGCTTGTCCGAGCACCTCGCCGGAGGCGGCAGCCCGGTGCTGCTCAATCTGTGGGCTTCGTGGTGTGAGCCGTGCGAGGACGAGATACCCACCTTGTCCGACTTTGCTCTCGACCATCCCGAGTTGACGGTGGTGGGGGTGGCAGTACGCGACGATCGGGAGGCGGCCGCCGCTTTCGCCGAACGTCTCGCTCCCGCTTATCCGATGGGTTTCGATGCCGGGGGCCGGCTGCGCGACCGCTACGTCGGCTTCGGTCTGCCGGCGGTGTTCCTGATCGACTCCACCGGGATCGTCGTCGCACAACTCGAAGGGGGCGCCCAACGCGCCGACCTCGACCGTCTGACCGCCCTCCTCGGCTGACGATCAGGCCGCCGCCAGCACGTACTCGAGGTTGGGCCCTTCGACCAATTCGGCCATCACGACCAACCGTTCCCGGGCGGAGCCGACCGGGTTGCAGGTGGTGAGGGTGAGCCAGGCGCCGTCCTTCGGCGCCGCCACCCAGACATCGGTCGGTTTGACGATCAACAGCTCCCTGACCGCGAACCGATGCGTACCGAGGGCGGTGTCGACCTCGATCTCGTCGCCGGACTCGAGGTCGTCGAGTGCGAAGAACGGTGCGCCATACGTGGTGCGATGCCCCGAGACAACCGAGTTGCCCGGCTGTCCCGGCACCGGTGTCCCGTCGAGATGTCCCGGCCCCCGTTTGAGGGTGGAGGTGGCGGTTCCCTCGAAGACAACCAGATCGAGGCCGAGGGTCGGGATGCGGAGCAATGCCAGCTCATCTCCCTCCTCCCCCGGCAGCTCCGGGAAGAGGACGGCGTCTGGTTGATCGATGGCCGTCTCGGGAGTCGGGAGCGACTGGGATCGAACCGACAGGGTGTCCTGGAAGGCGGCCCGCGCCTCCTGCTGCACGCCCCGATTGAGCAGATTGGTGGCGCCGACCTGGTACCCGACGAACCCGAGCAGGAAGAAGCCGCTCCAGATCATCGTCCAGCCCAGCACCCGAATGGTCCACCGCATCGATCGACAGGCTATCGGAGCGAACGAGCAAGTCGAGAGAGCCGGCGCCGGAGCCGGGAGATCAGTGGTGGCTCCACCGCGGTTCGCGCCGTTCGACGAACGCCAGCACCCCTTCCCGCGAGTCCTCGGTGAGCGAGACCGCCGTCAATCCCGCCTGCAACCGATCGAGGGCGGCATCGAAGCCGAGATCCCGGGCTGCGTAGAAGGCGTCCCGTCCCAGCGCCAGCGTGACAGCGCTCTTGGCGATCAGGCTCGTCACGGTCTCGTCGACCGCCGCATCGAGTTGGTCGCGAGGCACCACCCTCGACACCGCACCCAGAGCCAGCGCCTCGTGCGGGGTGATGATCCTTCCGGTCATCATCAGCTCCAGAGCCGCCTTGGGCGGCATGGCGGTCCCCAGCACCGCCGAGATCATCATCGGCCACAAGCCAACATTGATCTCGGTCGTCCCGAGCTTGGCGTCTTCCACGCAGATGGTGATGTCACAGGCCACCGCCAATCCGAATCCGCCGGCCAGTGCGTGACCATTGACTCGTGCCACCGTGGGCTTGCCACCGCTTCGCATGATCCTGAACAGATCGGCCAGCGCCCCGCGGCGCCGGTGGAGGCCGATCGGATCGTCGACGAAGCCGGAGGAGAGGTCACCGCCGGCGGAGAAGGCCTTGTCTCCGGCTCCGGTGTAGACGAGGACTCTGACGGCCGGGTCGTCGATGGCGGCCCGGGTCATCTCGGCCAGGGAATCCATCGTGGCCGCCGACATCGGGTTGCGACGCTCCGGATCATCGATGGTGAGAGTGGCTCTGCCCTCTGCAACCCGATACTCGACCACATCGACTCCTCTCGCTGCCGGGAACCTGGGATACTGGGCGCATGGTATGGCTGCTGGTGGTCTTTTTTGTCGCGCTGGCCCTGGCGGTTTTTCGAGGCGGACGACTCGGGAATCTGGCAGACATCCATCTGCGGGCATGGTGGCTTCTGCCGGTGGGGTTCCTCCTGCAGACGGTGGCGGGCTTCATCCCCAGGGACAATGCCTCGATAGGAGTCGGCCTGATCCTCGTCTCCTACCTTCCCCTGCTGGCAATGGTGGCGCTCAACCGGCAGCGTCCCGGGATGTCGCTGATGGGTCTGGGGATTCTGATGAATTTCGCGGTGATCTCCCTCAACTCCGGCATGCCCGTTCTCAGCGAGGCGGCGGTGGTGGCTGCCGACTTCCAGCAGGATCCGGTGGTGGCCGAAGGCTACAAACACATCATTCTCGGGCCCGATACCGTGCTCCCGTTCCTGGCCGACGTGATACCCATCAGGCTCTTCGGTCAAGGTCAGGTCATCTCGCTCGGAGACGTGTTGCTGGCGGTGGGTCTGTCCGGTTTCATGCAGGCCGAGTTGCGACGCCCAGTGAGATGGTTCAAGCGGGGCGTCACCCTCCAGGGCGGTTCAGCCACCCGGCCCCAGTGACCTCAGCGGGCCACCGGGTGATGGACACCCCCGACCCGCTCCAACCGACTGCGGAGGGCGGCGACCACCGCGGGGTCGAAATCGTCGGACGTTCCCCGCTGCAGGTCGTCCAGGACCTCCGGCACCGATCGCCCTCGTTCCGTGCCACGGATGAACGCCCCCACCACCCGAACTATCCGAGGCAACGACCCCAGCGTCGGGTCGACCGATCCCCCCGGGCTCCGATAGGCGTCGTACTGGCGGCGAACCGCGTCTCTCACCTCACCGAGATAGCTGGACTGTCCAAGCACCTCGGCCCCCCAACGGGCGATGTCGAAGTCGGTGTAACCACCATGGGCAATGCCTGGCTCATTGAGGGCCACCAGACCCACCTCGTGCATGAGGGAGGCATGCTCCGCTCCGTCGACCCGGCGCGGGTCGAGCCCCAGATCGAGGGCCAGTTGACGCCCCAGCCGCCCGGCCGCCAGTGCATGACCTGGTGCGGCATGGCCCGCCACCTCGGGAATCTGGGCGAGAGCCCGCAACGTCTGCTCGTAGGTGCTCTTGGTGTTGCGGAAGCGGGCGAGCGCGGTGTGGGTGAAGGAGTAGGGAAGGATCGACACGACCAATGCCCACCAGCCCACGTATCCGAAGCTGAGACCGAACAAGGCTCCGGCGCCGGTGATGGCGAGGAACGAGTCGGCATCACCCAGCACCCGGAGGACCCGGTACCTGATCCCGCCCCGGTCGCGCCCGGCCACGGCCACCGACGCCCACACCAGCTCGAACAGGAAGACGCCGATGGCGGCAACGACGAACAGCAACGTTCGCGGCCAGCCCACCGTGGCGGAGCCGAAGATGGGGGTCGATCTCAGCCCGGCGACCAGCTCGACGTACACCGTATAGGTCAACAAAGCCTGCACCATCACCGGAATGAGGGTGCGCTGATCCCGCCCCCGAATCGCCGATACGAGCCAAACGACCCCGAGCCCACCGAGCCCGACTGCGATGGTGGCGGCCCGATCGAACAGCCAGTCGCCATCGACCAGCAACAGCGGGATCGCCGCTCCCACCCCGTGCGCCACCGTTCGTGAAGCCCCGCTTCGGGTGGGAATCGTGATCGCCGACCCGATCGCAACCGCGGCGATGGCAATCAGGGCGGCATCCCATCCGGTGTCGGACCGGCCCATCAGAAACCAGGCTCCGACCAGCGTGGCGGGCGCCGCCACACCCGAGAGGACCCATACCCACGGTGCGGTCTGACTCCTATCAGCCACTGCGGATCTCCGACAACTCGGCCCGCTCCCACTGACCGAGGGTGGGCTGACCGAAGACCCTCCCCGATTGCCCGATCGCATGGCGAAGGGCCTCGATGACGTCCTTGTCGTACAAGGGCGAGCTGTTCTCGAGGAGGGCTTCGAATGCCGAGTTCTGCGGCATCGACATCCGGTAGGTGCGGGAACTCGTCATCGCGTCGAAGGCGTCGGCCACAGCCAGCACCCGCTGTTCCAGGGTCGGGTCTGCCGTGTGCCTGTGGTGCAACTGACCGAATTCCTCGTGCTCCAGCCGGGGATGGCACCCGGAGGTGATGTCGACCATCGGCTCCAGGAAGTCGACCTCGCTGAGCAGGTCATCCACCCGATGGGAATGCTGCCTGAGCAAACGGTATTCCTCGTCCGACAGCGTGCCCTGCTTGCTGAGGAGTTCGGCCGGGACAGCCAGCTTGCCCATGTCGTGGATCAGAGCCGCCCACCGCATCCGCTCCATCTGGGTGCCGGTGAAACGCAGCTCCTCGCCGATCAGACGGCAGAACTCGGCGACACGTTCGGTGTGTCCCCGGGTGTAGAGGTCCCGTGTCTCGAGGGTCTTGACGAAGCCTTTGAGAGAGTCCTCGTGCGCCTGTCGGAGCCTGGAGTATGACGTGTAGACGAGGTGGCCGATCACATAGACCCCCAGCACCAGCGGGATAAGCGGTGACCCGGCCGGGCGGTCGGATACGCCGGGTGCGCTCGAGAGCAGCAACGCCCCCAACATGCCGCCCAGAAACCCCATCAAGAGCTGAACGAACCCCAAGGACGACATCCGTGACCACGGGAGCAGGTTCTCGGTGCCGAAGGCGACACTCACGGCAAACCGCACCAGCCCCAGATTCAAGACGGTGTAGACGAGCGCGGCGGCACTTCCGGCGATGGCCACCTGGAGCATGTTGTTCTCCGAGATCTGCGTTCCGGCGAGATCCACCAGCAGCCGGTCGAGCACCAGGCCCGCCGTCGAGGCGGACACCGCGATCTGGCCGAAGTTGGAGAACGGCTGGAATACCCGGCGGTTGCGGATGTCACCCGGTCCGATGAGCCCGGCGGCACCGATCAACATCATCGCCGGCACCGCACTGCCCGATTGAAGCGAGAACACGACGCCACCCGTGAAGAGCGGCATCACCCCCGAGCTCATCTTCCACCGGTCGTTGACTTCCACCGCCTTCAACTCGAGAACCAGGAAGGCGATTCCGAAGAAGAGCGCCGATGCCCAGTCGAAGCCGGCGGGAGGTGGCCGCCACACCAGCATCGCGATCATCGCCGTTGCCCCGAAGACGCTGTAGATCGAACCGATCAGCAGACGGCCACGTTTCCGGCGGTGAGAGATTCCAGTGGCAAGGGTCACGTCGGCCAACCGATCTGAGTACCGACTGGGTCAAGGTCCGCTGGTCGAGGATGGAGTGGGGGTGAGAGATCGCCCGGCAAGTCAGTCAACCGATCCGCGAGTTCGCCGAGGCGGCGACGATCATCGTCGCCAGGCTACCGACGGTTGTGATGAATCTTGCAATCTTGGTCTTCATCCGCCTATCACCTGGTTTCTGTTGGATTCTCGCCAATTCTCCTCAGAATCGGCGGATTTCCGCTCCGCTGGAGGTGATAGCTGACCGCCTGCCGGGCTCTCTCTCCTTCTTCCCAGAGTGGCTCTGGGAAACCTCGTCCATCCTCGGTTCCAGGTCGACACGAGGCCCCTGCTCACTCCGCCCCCCGGAACGGGCAGAACATCTGGGAGACGCCTGACCCGCCCGAGAGCTGAACTCTTCGGCCGACATCGCGGAATCTAGCCTTGTTGGACGCTCACCACAAGCGCGTGATCCGCGACGGAGGGTGGCTAGCCTGGCGCGATGAAGCCGACTGCCCTCGAAGACAGCCTCCGCCGAATCCCCGGTGTCGAGGCGGTGCGGGTCGTCATCCGGGGTCAGGATCTCGCCGAGATCCATGTGCTCGCCCATCCCGGCAAACCCGCCAAACAGGTCGTCCGCGACGTGCAATCCGTCGCCCTGGCCGGCCATGGCGTCGAGATCGACCGGCGGATCGTATCCGTCGTCCAGATCGAAGGATCCGAATTGGGGGCCGGTGACCGGCCGATGATCCTCGATGTGGCCGAGGAGGTCGACGGATCACACATGAAGATCACCGTCAGCCTGGAGTGGCACGAGGCCCGATTGACTGGAACCGCCACCGGCCCTGCCGCCTCGTCGACTCGCCTCCGACTGGTGGCGGAGGCCACCATCGCCGCCCTGGAACAGGCGATCAGTCACGATGCGGCCTTCGCCGTGAACGCGGTCGACACCCCGATGGTCGGGCCAAACCAGGTGGCCGTCGCCCAGGTGGTGCTGGTGGTCGACCAGAAAGAGCGGATGCTGGTCGGCTCCTCACTGATCGACGGCGACCCGTCCCGATCGATGGTGCGGGCCGTCCTCGACGCGGTCAACCGGCAGGTACCCGCCCTCCGCCGGTGACCGATCGCCCCGGGATCGTCGTCTCACCTCATCACCTGGCCTCCGACGCCGGCGTGGACGCCCTTCGCCAGGGTGGCAATGCAGTGGATGCGGCCATCGCCGCCAACGCCGTGCTGGGAGTGGTGGCGCCGGAAACCTGCGGGATCGGCGGCGATCTCTTTGCTCTCGTCTGGGACGGGTCAGAGGTGACGTGCCTCGATGCCTCCGGCTGGGCGGGGTCGGGGTCCGACGCCGCCGCCTTACGACAGGCCGGCCACACCACGATCCCGCCGTTCCATCCGGTGACCGTCACGGTTCCCGGTTGTGTCGCCGGCTGGCAGGCACTGGTCGTCCGCCATGGCCGTGTGCCGCTGGGGCGTCTGCTCGAACCCGCCCTCGAGTTTGCAGCCCACGGCTTCCCCGCCTCCCAGGAACTGAGCGAGGCGGTGAGGG
>Ga0209798_10001347_pt1 | contig 14826 bp, 18 predicted proteins | sample DOMMetBare3Fresh_FD_187475 | JGI IMG/M metagenome (GOLD analysis project Ga0209798, IMG submission 187475) | Wetland sediment microbial communities from St. Louis River estuary, USA, under dissolved organic matter induced mercury methylation -... | ecosystem: Environmental > Aquatic >...
GGCGTTTCAGGCTTCGTTGAAGGGACTCGGGATCCTGCTGCTGATGGCGATCCTGGTCATCTACATCGTCCTCGGAGTGCTGTACGAGAGTTTCATCCACCCCCTCACGATCCTGTCCGGCCTCCCTTCCGCGGGGCTGGGCGCGTTGCTGGCGCTGCTCCTCTTCCGGATGGACCTGAACCTCTACGCCTTCGTGGGCGTCATCATGCTGATCGGCATCGTGAAGAAGAACGCCATCATGATGATCGACTTCGCCCTGGAAGCCGAACGCAAGGAGGGAAAGGGACCTACCGAGGCGATCCTGGAAGGATGCCTCATCCGGTTCCGGCCGATCATGATGACCACGATGTCCGCCCTCATGGCCACCCTTCCGATCGCGATCGGCTACGGGGCGGGGGGGGACTCGCGGAGCGCGATGGGGATCGCCGTCGTGGGCGGCCTCCTCTTCTCCCAGCTGATCACCCTGTACCTCACGCCGGTCGTCTACGTGACCCTGGACCGGCTCCAGGCGTCTGTCCGCAAGATGACCCGCGGGGGACACCCACCTGTGACCAGCGGGCCAACTCGCCCGGACTTGTGATCGATTCATGCCATGGCCTTCGAAAGAAAAAGGGCTACGGCGGTTGCCGTAACCCCTTCAGTACGCGACGTGACGGTTCCCTGCGTTACTTCTTCGTTTCCGCCTTCTCGACCTTCACCGCGACCGCTTCCGTGTACGTGATCACCAGGCGGTCCCCCACCTTTACCTCGTCGAGTTTCTCCGGGCGCAACGGGGTCACCGTCACGGACTTCCCGTCCTCCCCCTTCAGGGTCGCGGTCTTCGCCTTCTTGTCGATCGCCGTGATCGTGGCGTTGACATTCGTCTCCGTCCCCACGACTCCCGCCGGCTTCTCCCCCGGTTTCGCGCGGGCCATCGCAGCACTCTCGCCCGCCGCCGGGAACGCCTCTCCCTCTTTCAGTACGCGCACCGCGAGGGATTCGTAATAGGCGAATTTCACCTCGTCGCCCACCTGCACCTGCGCCAGGTTCCTCACTTCATCGCTGGCCTTGAAGGTGACCGAGTTCCCCTTCGGTCCTTTCAGCGTGACCATCCGGGTCGATTGGTCGACCGCCATGACCGTGGCCGTCTCCTCGACCAGCGAGGATGTCTGCCAGGAAGGAGGTTCCACCGTACCGGCGGATTTACCCGCCGCCGCCGTCGCGCACCCTCCTGCCGCGATCGAAAGAACCAACAGCCCCGCAAGCAACGCAATTCCGGTTCTCCTCATGAACATCCCCCTCCGATTGTATTGTCCGTTCGATGTCCGGACATATTCGGCCGTTTCGGCCGTACCCCTCGAACCGTTCCCCTTTTGCCGATCGGTACCATCCTGCAGAGAGCGCCCAGCGGCACATCGATCGACCCCGGCGCGAAACGCATGGTGATCGAGCAGGTCGCCAGGGTCCGCCTGTCGGGGAAATCCATGGAGATCACTATCGCACTAATCGTACCATCGGACGACGGCCTGCGTGCTTCACGGTAAGTGATTGTTTCTATTCGCTTTTATTTGATTAGGACCGTAGGGGAGGAGGAGGAGGATAGCGGTCCGGCAGTGGCGAAAAGACGACGAAGTGGCGAAATGTCGCGACCTGCCTGGCCTGACCCCCTTTTCCTTCTCCATCTGCACCGGGGAGTTTCCCCGTTTTGAGGAGGGCAGGTCAACCGAAGGGTGTGTATACTGGCGGCGAAAGGCCGTCCGAAGCGGGCGCCGGCAGGATCTTCCAGACAGAGGGGTTGCACGATGCGGCATGGCTTGGCGCAACGGGGCGTGGCCGCACACACCGGTGCGTTGCTGTGTGGGGTCGCACTTGTTTTTACTGCCAACCACGCATGTGCGGCGGAACTCGAGCCGAGGGCGTATGTCAACACGCCGGTCGGGCTCAATTTCCTGATCGCGGGCTACGCGTATTCGGAAGGGGGTTTGTCGACCAGTGCGTCGCCGCCGATAAAGGACGCCCACCTCCGGATCCTTACCGAGTTCCTCGCCTACGCCCGCACTCTGGACGTGTGGGGCAAGTCCGGGAAGTTCGACGTCATAGTGCCGTATTCCCAGTTGTCCGGAACCGCGATGGTTCACGGTCAACGGCGTGCGAGGCGAGGACGTGCAGAAGAATTCGCGTGCGGGGGCCACCCTGGCACTGCCCGTGAACCGGAACAACTCGATCAAACTCTACGCCAGCACCGGCGTATCCACCCGCACCGGAAGCGACTACAACCTCGGCGGGATCGCCTGGCAATACCGCTGGGGCGATGGGCTGTAACCTCTCTAACCGCACAAGGGGGTTTCCCCCGTCAACAGATGCACGTCGTCAGAAGGAATGGCGATCTTGAGGGCCTGATTTATCCCCCCGCCTGGTCCCTGCGGTTGTTGTTTGATCGCCCTGCGCCGGGATAACGTATCCTGCTTCAACGCCGGCTCTCACCCTTTAAGATCGCTCACAGGCGAACGTTCACTCCCCCGCACTTCCACCGAACTACACATCCCCGACGGGGCCCGTTCAATGCCGTCCGGGGTGTGTCCGACGGCGGGTATTCCCTTGACTTCCTCATGTTACGCATATACACTTTTATGTAAGATAGGAGGTGGCACGATGGAAGGGCAAGGGAGAGTGAACGCATTTCTTGATCCAGAGCTGAAGAAGCGGCTCTACCGTGTATTGCTGGAAGAGGACCAGACTTTCTCCGACTGGCTCCGGGGGCAGATTGATTCCTACCTCGCGGAGAAGGAACCGAAAGGGAAACGGCGCAAGGGGAAGGAGGCTTGAGGGATGGAGAGAAAAGAGGCGTGTATCTCTTGCAAATATGGGGAATTTGCCAGGCATAACGAGTGGGGCGATAAGATTATCGCAAAATTTGGGGTATGCAGGCGATATCCCCCGCAAACTTTCTCTAAAGCATCAGGATATGCAGAATTCAATTTTCCAAAAGTCGAAAAAAACGAGTGGTGCGGGGAGTGGAAGGAAGGGGTTGAAATGGGAAAGGAGGGCTGAGGGATGGGTGTCAAGGTGTTACGGCCCTCGGGCCGAAAAGAGTGGTACATCCAAGGCTGCGAAGGCGGGGAGCGTTGCCTCCGACACGCCGGAGGCGGAGAAGGGGATCACCTTAGAAGTATCCCGAACGCCCTCAGGACGGGCGAGGTTGCTCCGTACTCGACGGCCTGAAGAAGAAGGCCCCGGTACTACCTTATCCTCCGGACCTGGTGGGCCAAGTGGGATTCGAACCTACAACCCCCTCATTAAGAGATCCCCGGGAGGGTGAGTAATTTCAATGATTTCAGTAACTTCAAATGGTCAAACCGGGTCAAAACGGGTCAAACTGGACCGCAAAACGCGCCGCTGACGCGCCTGAATATTGCACCTGCATTTCGGGGATAGGCCGCTGAAAGCCATTCCCGCAATACTCCTTTATCACCCTGAAGAAGGCCGTTGCTTGCACGGGGTTTGCAGTCCGTGCGGCCTCTCCTCATTAAACCTCCCCCACATCTCGGACCGGTTTGAAGGGGAGGCAGGTCAGCGATGGAATATTCTAGGATCAGCGACATGAGCGTTCATACTCTGCAATGAGGTCGATACGGCGCTCGTGACGCCCGCCTTCGAAAGACGCCCCAATCCACACCGTAATATTGCGCCTTAGGAAAGTTCGACTGCGAAAACTTTCAATAAAAATAATTTATGAATGCCCGGCCTTCCTGGGGATGAGAAGCCGGGCATTGAGCAAGAGTGTTCCAGCCAGAATTGCTTATGCTGAGTATCTTCAGACCGCCTCCTGCTCATCCACGTGGTGTGCAATTGCGACCTTTTCCGGCTTGACCAGCAACACGGGGCGCTTAGTCGCGAGCAGCACCTTCTCCGCGATGCTCCCGGTGACTAACTTGTGGAGTTCGCCCTCGTAGTGGGTGCTCATCACAATGAGATCCACGTCCTCCTTGTGGGCTTTGCCGAGAATATGGGGCGTTGGTTCGCCCACTTCTGTCTCGCAACGAACCTTGATTCCCTTTGCCTTCAAAGGGGAAGCCATCTTCTGAAGATAAGCGTCGGCCTTGTCTGTCACGTACCGTGTTGCTTTTGTTACTTCCGTCTGGCCCGCAGCAATCGGGGTCGAACGGATCGGATTTTGGACCACCTGGAAAAGGATGACTTCCGCCTTCGTGGCTTGTCCGATCACTTCCGCTTGTTGGATGGCACGTTCTCCGAATTTGCTCCCGTCGAGCGGTACTAGGATCTTGGAATACATTTTCTTTCTCCTTTCTTGTTCTTCCGGGTTAGTTATATTGACGCTGAGCTTCGGGGGATTGCGCTATTCCGCAATCCCCCGAAGACGCTTCCGTGACGGCATCACGCCGCCCGGAGGTACCTCACGCGTTCCACAGGAGCCTCGCCCACGTCGGTGAACGGGGATTCCGACCAGAAAATCCGTTTCCCGCTCGCCTCCTCGTCGGCCATGTAGCCGAGGAGGATACCGCATGCTCCGATCGCGAGCAGCACCAGCCCCAACAGAACGGTGACCGGCGATGCGAACATCTCGATGTCAAACAGGATGCCTTCCATTGTGCTCACCTCCTTCTCTTTCCACCTGCCCCCACGATACCTCCGCGTGGGAAGCGGTTCCGTACGACCTTTCACAATGTCGCTTCGATCTCCTCCGCCGTAAGGGATCGATATGCGTGGCGCGTCTTCATGACGTTTTGAGCCGCAGCGCCAGAAGAGCCGCCACCGCGATACATACCAGCGCTCCGGCCGCCGACAGGGCCCGCACGGTATCTCCGGGCGCCAACCCTTGCAGCGTGGGAGGATCCGGTACGTACAGGATGCCCATCACCATCTGCGCCGCCCACATCGTCCACATCGGGTCCGGAGAGAGGAAGAGCTCGATCGCGTAGAGCAGGAGCAGTGCCGATGCGAACGCCGCCTCTCTTCCCCTTGGAAGGATCTCCCGGATCCAATTCATGGCGGCAACCTCCTATTCCACTCCAGATGTTTCATCCGATCGGGGGAGTGCCTGAAGAGCTCCCCCGATCCCACGTCATCGACTCCTTCATGCCGCCAGGCGGATCTCTTCCTCCTCCTCCGCCTCGCCTGCCTCGGGAAGCGGCCACTCCGCCCAGAACAGGCGGTTCCCCTTACTCTCCTCCTCGGCCATGTAGCCGAACAGGATCCCGCTCACCACGAACGCGAGCAGCGAAACGCCGCCCAGGTACGCGATGACGGAACCGATGAACTCCGTCGCCAGTGCGATTCCTTCCATGATGCTCACCTCCCTTCCTTCCGACCGTAAGATAACAGGGAGGGGTGAGAACGTTTGTGAAAGGTCGAACAAAGCCGATTATTTTTCCGAAGGGAGATAAAATGGATTCACCTTTCGCGCCGAGGAGGGCCGATGAGCTCGGACCATGAGCATGAAACCCAGGGAAATACATCGAACGTGAGCGCAAACAGCCGCAATGTTTCAGCGGAACGGATGCGGCAGTTCGAAGGCTACGTGAGGGAAATCCTCTCGGCCTTCGGGATGGATCCGAACACGCCGGCCACGGTTGACACCCCGCGACGCTTTCTCCGGGCCATGTTCGACAGCACCGACGGATACGAAGGCGATCCGAAACTGATCACGGTGTTCGATACCGAGTGCCGTGGAGGGCCGGACTGCCGGCTCAGCCAGGTCGTGGAAGGGCCGATCGATTTCTTTAGCCTCTGCGAACACCATGCGCTTCCTTTCCATGGCCGCGCCTACGTTGGGTACATCGCCCACGAGCAGATTATCGGCCTCTCCAAGCTCACGCGGCTGGTACGCTTGTTCTCGAAACGGTTCACCGTGCAGGAGCGGATCGGTCAGCAGATTGCCGACTCCCTGGACGCTATGCTTCATCCGCACGGAGTTGCCGTGTACCTAGACGCACGCCACCTCTGCACCCAGATGCGTGGGGTTCGAGAAACCGCGCCGCTCACGCGCACGACGTTCTGGCGCGGAAATTACGAGAGCGACCCATCGCTGCGGACCGAATTTTTCGTCGCATGCGGTCTGCATCGTTTCGAGCCCGCCTCCCGATAGGAAACAGGGCGTGCGATGACTCCCCTGCTGCCACTGGAAACCCTCCTCGATGTTGTCCGTGGGGACGATTTCCCTCTGCCCCCTGAACTGGCGACGCTCTACGGTCCCCTTCGATTCCCGGTGCACGAGGGCCGGCCGTATGTCATTGGCAACTTTGTCACCACCCTGGACGGGGTAGCATCCTTCTCCGACCCCGAATTTGCGGGAGGGAGCCCCATCAGTGGTTCCAACCCGCACGATCGGATGGTCATGGGACTGTTGCGATCTGTCGCGGATGCCGTGATCGTCGGCGCCGGGACGCTTCGGTCCTCCCCGAACCACCTCTGGACCGCGGAGTATATCTACCCAGCGCTATCCGACTCGTACCGGAAGGTGCGAGCCGCATCAGGGAAGAAAGCCTCCCCGTTGAACGTCATTGTCTCCGCACGCGGTGAGATCGACCTGGGCCTTCCCGTCTTCCGGTCCGGGGCAGTGAAGGTGCTGGTCGTTACGAACCTGGAGGGCGCCCGCCGGATTCGCGAACGCGGACTCCCTTCCTCCGTCGTCATCGGGGAAGTGGCGGAAGGCGGCGCGATAAGCGCGAGGGCGATTCTTTCAGAGATCGGCCGTCTCTCCCCTGGAGATATCTTCCTTGTCGAAGGCGGACCGCGGTTGATGGGAGATTTTTTCGCCGAAAAATGCCTGGACCAGCTTTTTTTGACGCTCGCCCCTCAGGTTGCCGGGCGGGACGGGTCTGTCGAACGTCCCGGATTCGTCGCGGGGAAGCGTTTCGGACCGGAGCATCCGCTGTGGGGAACGCTTGCCGGCGTGAAACGCGCCGGCAGTCACTTGTTTTTGAGGTATTCCTTCGCGACGGAGGATTGATCCCCGGTTGGTTTGAGAGAAACCAGAACGCTACCCGCCCCTCCCAGGGAGGAGAAGCCGGGTGGTGAGTGTGATTGGAAACGGAGGTTTAGGATGCCGCATTACAAGTATCTGATCGTCGGCGGCGGGATGACCGCTGCTTCCGCGGTTGAGGGTATCCGCGAAGTCGATTCAACCGGGGGAATCGGGCTGATCAGCGCGGAGTCGGACGCCCCATACAATCGTCCTCCTCTCTCGAAGGCGCTTTGGAAGGGAAAGCCATTGGCCAAAATCTGGCGCAAGACGGAGGACAAAGGGGTTAAGGTTTACCTTGACCGTGTCGTCAAAGAGATCGTTCCCAAGCAGAACCGTATTGTGGACGACAAGGGAGATGTTTCCACCTATCAAAAGCTCTTGTTGGCCACGGGCGGCAGGCCACGGCGACTTCCGTTCGGAGACGACCAGATAATATACTTCCGCACCCTGTCGGATTACCGGCGTCTTCGCGCGCTCGCCGAAACGGGTCGGCGGTTCGCCGTGATCGGTGGCGGGTTTATCGGTTCGGAGATCGCCGCGGCGCTGGCTCTGAACGGGAAAGAAGTGGTGATGATCTTCCCCGGAAAAGATATTGGAGATCGCGTCTTCCCGCGTCCTCTCGCTCAGTTTGTGTCCAACTTCTACAAGCAAAAGGGTGTTGAGGTGTTGGCAGGCGAAAAGATTATCGGTTTGGAGACACGCGGAAACCAGCGCGTTTTGAAAACGAGTACCAACCGGGAAATCGAGGTGAACGGTGTGGTGGCGGGAGTCGGAATCGAGCCAAACGTTGAGCTTGCCCAAACCGCCGGGCTGGAGGAGGGAAACGGAATCATCGTAGACGAGTTCCTGCGCACCAGCCTTCCCGATATCCACGCAGCAGGAGACGTTGCCGCATTCTACAACCCTGCTTTGGGAATGCGCACCCGGGTCGAACACGAGGACAACGCCAACTCTATGGGACGCTTGGCGGGTCGGAACATGGCGGGCAGGTCTGAGCCCTACCATCACCTGCCGTTCTTTTACTCCGATATGTTCGATTTGGGATACGAAGCCGTCGGAGAGGTGGACACACGCTTGGAGACCTTTTCCGACTGGAAGCGACCCAACGAGGAAGGCGTCATCTACTACTTACAGAACGGCCGAGTGCGAGGTGTGTTGCTGTGGAATGTGTGGGAGCAGGTTGAGGCCGCCCGCCAACTTATCGCCGAGCCCGGTCCGTTCACAGTCAAGAATCTCGAGGGGCGGTTGCCGGCGAAAATTCCCAACCCGAAACTTGACGGATGAACCGGGACGCATTCTCGACGGACGCTGGAGGAATTAGTATGAAAAAGAACCCTTTGCTGAAACTGGAACACCTGGGCCAAAGCATCTGGATGGATTTCATCCGGCGCGAGATGATTTCATCAGGTGAACTGAAACAACTCATTGAAGAGGACGGGCTGCGCGGCATGACCTCCAATCCGTCCATCTTTGAAAAGGCCATTACGGGAAGCCACGATTACGACGATACGATCCGCGCGCTGGCGCTGGAAGGCAAGAATGTTGACCAAATTTACTCGGCCCTCACGGTGGAGGATATTCAACGCGCGGCCGATCTTTTTCTTCCCGTCTATAATCGGCTGGACGGGGCGGATGGGTTTGTGAGCCTGGAGGTTTCTCCCCACCTCGCGTATGACACCGCGGGGACCATCGCCGATGCACGGCGACTGTGGGTTTCTGTGGCCCGCCCAAATGTAATGATTAAAGTTCCTGGAACCATTGAAGGATTGCCGGCTATTCAGCAGCTCATCGGCGAGGGAATCAACGTAAATATCACTTTGCTCTTCGGGCTGCCCCGGTATCGGCAGGTGGCCGAAGCATACATCGCCGGCCTCGAAACTCTAGCCGCACAAGGAAAGCCACTGAAATTCGTGGCATCCGTCGCCAGCTTTTTCCTCAGTCGTATCGACACGTTGCTCGATCCGACGCTCGAGAAAACGATGGCAGTGGACAAATCGAAGGCTGATTTCGTTAATAAAATCCACGGACAAGTGGCGATCTTCAGCGCCAAAGCAGCTTATCGGATTTACAAAGAAATTTTTGACAGTGAACGCTTCCGCAAACTCAAGGAACAAGGCGCTAGGATTCAACGCCTCCTGTGGGCCAGCACCAGCACCAAGAATCCCGCTTACAGCGATCTGAAATATGTGGAACCCCTCATCGGGCCTGAAACTATCAACACGGTCCCTATGGAGACTCTCACTGCCTATCGGGATCACGGCAAACCGGCGTCTCGTTTGAGCATAGGCGGAGTGAAGGCAGCCGTGACACTCCGACGATTCTCTAAAGCAGGGATTGATCTGGACAAGGCAACCCAGCAACTCGAAGACGAAGGCGTCGAAAAGTTCAGCAAGGCATTCGACGTTTTGTTGAAATCGCTGGAGGAGAAGCGGGTCGCGGCGATACGATAGCATGAAAAGGAAAACTCCCAAACGGTCGGTTCCAGCCAAAATCGTTTTCCTGTTCGACGTGGACAATACGCTGCTGGATAATGATCGCGTAACAGCGGACCTCAAGCATCATCTGGAAAAGGAGATCGGCCGCAAAGGGGCGCGATGTTATTGGAACAAATTCGAGCGGTTGCGGGAGGAACTCGGCTACGCCGATTATCTCGGCGCACTGCAACGCTACCGCAGTGAAAATCCGCACGATCCGCGTCTCCTCACCGTCTCCCGTTTTCTGATCGACTATCCGTTTGCCAATCGTCTGTTCCCAAACTCGCTCGACGTCGTCGCGCGATTGAAGCAATGGGGCCCGGCAGTCATTCTGTCCGATGGCGATGTGGTTTTCCAACCGCTCAAGGTGGGGCGATCGGGACTGTTCGATGCGGTGAATGGCAACGTATTGATCTACGTGCACAAGGAGCAGGAACTTGAGGACGTCGCGGAACGCTTTCCTGCCGATCATTACGTGATGGTGGATGACAAACTGCGCATTCTCGCCGCCATCAAGAATATCTGGGGACGGAGGGTAACGACCGTCTTCGTGCGACAGGGCCACTACGCGCTGGATCCAAAGATTCTGGTCACCTATCCGGCCGCTGACGTGAGCATCGAGCGCATTGGCGATTTGTTGGATCACGATCTGGCATACTTCACACCACGAACGGCAAAGGGTGCCCCCGACAGCGCGATATCCTGATATGAATCCACCTGCGAACCCGGTCGGATTCGGCGTTCCCATCGTGCTGACGATCGGGCATTCCACACGCACGCTCGAGGAATTCATCGGCCTGCTTCGGTTCCACGAAGCGACTCGTGTCGTGGATGTGCGGACCGTGCCGCGGTCCCGGTACAACCCACAATTCAACGAGGCTTCTCTGCCAGGCTCTTTGAAGAAAGCCGGCTTGGGATACGTTCACATGCCGGGGCTGGGCGGCCTGCGTCATGCGAAGCGCGATTCGCTTAACCCAGCCTGGCGCAATGCTTCCTTTCGGGGTTTTGCGGATTACATGCAAACGCCGGAATTCGAGCAGAGCCTCGACGAATTGATCCAGTTGGCGAACCGGGAGCGGATCGTATTGATGTGCGCCGAAGCGGTGCCGTGGCGCTGCCATCGTTCACTCATCGCCGATGCCCTGCTGGTCCGAGGAATCCGCACCGAGGACATCATGGGTCCAAAACGCCGACAAGCTCATACGCTTACGCCCTTCGCCAAAGTTCAGGGCACCACGATCACCTACCCGGCCGAGGCCTCACGGATCCCTCCAAAGAAGCCGTCGACCAAACGCTCCCGGTAGCAGCCTGTCGGGAAAACTCGACAAACCAGAATACCGAGGTCCACCCCATACGTCCGATGCTGGACGACCTCTGACCAGCCCCCCGTGATCGATCCACCGGTATCTATGAACTGGATACTCAATCTTCCTCTTCAAGTGGCAGTTGTTTGCACGGGGTTTACATTCCGTGCGGAGTTCTCTGCCATGCTTCTCCAACGAGCGACGGGCTTTCTTCCCTGCTGGAGATAGGACGTTGCCAATCCACCGCTATCACATCGACCCGCGACGTCGGGATGGGTTTCGGCATGTATCCCGGAACATGGCCCACATACTGATCCGTCCCGATGTCCATGCCTCCGGAGACCTGATTTCGATCGAAGCATTACCTCAATCGACCTTCTTGAAGTCGATGTACCCCCGATCCACATCCGTGTGAACCAGTTGCACGCGGACCCTGTGGCCCACATCAGCACCTTCAAACCCGTGCATTAACTTCCCTTCCACGGGGGAGTGCAAGAGACGGACCCACGTCCCCTTCTCCGAGGCACCGGTGACGATCGCGTCGAACCGGTCCCCAATTCTCGATTCGAGCAGCATGGCCGCCGCCGACTTCCCGACCTTCCGTTCCACCTTGTTCGCGTCATCTTCCTTTTCGGTGCAGTGGCGGGCCAGTTCCACCAGTTCCTCCCTTCCATAAGGCAGGGGGGATCCCGACAACGCAGCCTTCAGCAACCGTTGCGTGACGAGGTCGGGGTAGCGGCGGTTCGGGGCGGTGGAGTGCGTGTAGTCCCGGACCGCGAGCCCGAAATGCCCGGGGGCCACCTCTTCCGGAAATTCGACGACGTATTCCCCTCGCCCCATCAGCTTGACGATCGTGAGGGAGAGATCGGGGAAGCGGAGAGGGTCGGCGGCCTTGCGGAGAGCCAGGAAATTCGCCAGGGCTGCCGAGTCGGGCACCGCTGGAAGATGAACGTCGTACTGGGAGGCCACCTCGACGATCCGCTCCCATCGCTCCGGAGAACGGACGACGCGCCGCAGGGAGGGATATTTCCTCGCCATGAGGAAGCGCGCCGTCACCCCGTTGGCCGCGATCATGAAGTCCTCGATGAGCTCCTTCGCCCGGTTTTTCCTTTCGACCTCAAGATCCCGGATCTCCTCCCCGTCAAACACCGGGCGCGCCTCGATCGTTTCCAGGTCCAGCGCGCCGTGCTCGTGCCGGAACAACTTCAGCTTCTGCGCCACGAGGTCCTGGGCCCTGAGGTTCCCGTCGAGTCCTTCCACGGCCGCGACCGGCGCCGGCATAGGCCCCGTACCTTCCAACCAAGCCGCTACCGCGTTATACCCCAGCTTCGCCCGGTTTTGGACCGTGGCTTCGTAGATCTCCGAGCCCTGAAGCGAGCCCTCCTCGCCGATCAGCATCTCGATGACGATGGCCGGGCGGTCTTCCTGGAAGCCAAGCGACGTGAGGTCGGTCGATAGCTTCTCGGGAAGCATCGGGAAGATCTCACCTGCGGTATAGACCGAAGTGGTGTTCTGCCGAGCGTGTTCATCGATCGCCGAGCCCTTTTTCACGAGGGCGTCCACGTCAGCGACGGCGACGAGGACCTTCATCGCGCCACCCGGGAGGATCTCCGCCACGCTGAGTTGGTCCAGGTCGCGGGAGTCGTCGTTGTCGATTGAAGCCCAGGGGAGGTTTCGCAGATCGGGGACCGGGCCGTCCCCGGGGGAGGGAAGATCCGTGATCCGGGCGAGTTCCTCGAGCGCCCCGGTAGAGAAATCCGGCAGCATACCGCGTTCGAGCATCGCCAGACGGGCGATCCGTTGCAGGGTAGCGCGTTGGCGACGTGCGTCCATCTCTATTGATCCTCCAGGGGAATAGATCCTGTCGTAGCGCACGGCCCGAAGATAGTATACGTTGCCGGTCGATCGGATTCCTACGCGCAAGGAAATCCCCGTCAACACCGTAACCGAAAGGTCTTCTATTCACCCCGAAAATGGCCTTGTTTCGATGGGGTTTACAGTCTGTTCTGCTTTCGGTGGAACCCCCCATTTGTAGTTCATCTGTTCCCAGGCGGGTTCTTCCTGATTTTTCGGATTCCCTTCATGCACTGACAAGGAATGGTATTATTAATGATCCTGATGAACCTCTCCATCAGCACGAGGGGAGTTCCCCCGTCAACACCCTCTCAGCAAAACCCCTTTTCCCCCCAATAAAGCGAGTTGTTTGCACGGAGTTTGCCATCCGTTCGTATTTTGTCCAACACCACAACTTCAATCCGGAACGTTATGTGGGGGGAGGAACATTTCGTACGGCTCGCGATGAGGTGCTTCATTTCTCCTCGGGTGGTTTCATCGTACGAAAACTACGATAGAGCAGGACGTCATAGACGATTTTCAATCCGCCTGCCAAGTAGAATGGCACACTGATCAAAGCGGGAACGGCAAAGAAGATGCCTGTCAACGAAGGCGAAATCGCCGCGCCCACGGAACGCGCGATACTTGTAACGCCTGACGCGGCGGAACGTTCGTCGGGCGATACGACCGCCATCGTATACGATTGGCGCGTCGGCACGTCCATCTGGGAGATGCTGAATCGTAAAAGCAAAACGGCAATCGCCAATGGAAGTGTCGGCATGAGCGGCACCAGGATCAGCAATACATTCGACGGGATGTGCGTGAAGACCATCGTGTTGATCAAGCCGATCCTGTTGGCAAGCCTCACCGCCAGCAACGCCGAGATCCCCGCCAATATATTCGCCCCGAAGAAAATCGAGCCGATGATGCCCGCGTCGATTCCGAATTTGATATGGAACCAGTAAGCGATCATGGCTTGCACGATCAGTCCGCCTGCGAAGGCGTCCAAGGCGAACAGCGCGCTGAGTCGGGTGACCACGTTGCGCGAGCGATGGAGGCCGAGCACGCGTTGGGTGGATTCGGTTTTTGAGACCGCAGCCGCTTCAACGTCCCGCGAGAGAGTAAGGAAAAGAATGCCGAGGATAAATCCGCCCAGCGCATATCCCATCAAGACGGCGCGATACGCTCCCAACGCGGACATCCCGCGAAATTGCAACACTTGAGCCAGCCAGCCGCCTGACAGCGCTCCCGTCGCGGTCGCGAAGGATCCGACCAGGTTGTACCATGCAAAAGTCTGCGTGCGTTTTTCGTTCGGCAGGAGTTGCGTCAAGGCGGCCTGTTCAACGGACAGGAACGGACCGATCTCGTTACCGCTCGGGCTGATGACGCCGATGATGGCGGCAGCCAAGAGGAGGAGGATGTTGCGAGTGACGATGAAGACAACGCCCGCGCCCAGCATCAGCAACGCGCCGACGATCAGCGTGCGCTTGCGTCCGAAACGGTCGGCGGAGGTAGTGAGCCAGAGCGAAATGCCTGCATCGCCCACGAGTGTGAGGGTGAAGAGCAGGCCGATTTGCTGTTCGGGAAGACCAACCTGGGCGAGATAAAGCGCGAGGATGACCGAGAGGAAGCCGTAGCAAAAGAGCCGGATGATGCGCGTCGAGAAAAGCGTTATGATGTTGCGATTCATTTTTATCGACATAAATTCTGTAGTTTACACGGCTTCGTAAAAAATAAACCCGCGAGCCACTTTTTTGCCACTCGGGCAATTTTCACAAAAAAAAGGGGGGGGACTTGGCGCGAAGCCAAATTCCCTTTGATAGCGTCATGTTGCCCCTCAAGCGGTTCTTTGCGGGGTACCCCAGGGAGCGCATTTTCTCCGAGAGTGGGGTGCCGAAGGGGGGATTTGAACCCACACGGGTTTCCCCACCACCCCCTCAAGATAGAGTGACTGATGGAAACGCGAATTTCCCATCGAGGCCGTCAACTTCACATTTACTTCACAAACGAATGAAAAAGGGGCTGCGGCTTTCACCGTAACCCCTTGGTTTTTCTGGTGGGCCATGAAGGATTCGAACCTTCAACCTCCTGATTAAGAGTCAGCTGCTCTACCGGGTTGAGCTAATGGCCCACGCTGGAAAAGAACCTGGAACATGGCGCGCCTGGGAGGAATCGAACCTCCGCACCCGGCTCCGGAGGCCGGTGCTCTATCCCCTGAGCTACAGGCGCCTGAAGATGATGGGGTGAGTGA
>Ga0209798_10001349_pt1 | contig 14821 bp, 7 predicted proteins | sample DOMMetBare3Fresh_FD_187475 | JGI IMG/M metagenome (GOLD analysis project Ga0209798, IMG submission 187475) | Wetland sediment microbial communities from St. Louis River estuary, USA, under dissolved organic matter induced mercury methylation -... | ecosystem: Environmental > Aquatic > Freshwater...
GATGCTATAAAAAATCAAATAAAAAACAAATCGGAATTTCAGCTTACTTCATTAGGGAATATTGAATTTAAAAATGTGGATGATCCTATCGAAGTCTTCGCCTTGTCGAATATTGGATTCCCTATTCCGGACAAGGCCAATCTTAGTGGAAAGTTTAAAGAATTAATTCCTCCAGTTGTTGTTGCTGATTTAGCAGAAGAAAAAAAGAAATTGAAGAGAAAAAAAACATTTTTTATTTTACTAGGTGCCATAGCCCTCCTGGCCGCTGGTTACTTTATTTTTGAAAATATAAACACCAAAGGGTCTACTGGCACTAAAGAGACTCCCAAATCTATTGCTGTTCTTTATTTTGATAATATGAGCGGCGACCCCGAACAGGAATATTTCAGCGACGGCATTACAGAAGAAATTATCACTCATATTTCTAAAATCAAAAATATCCGGGTTATCAGCAGAACCTCTGTATTAACTTATAAAGGCAAACCGAAGAATCTGAAAAAAATTGCTGAAGAGTTACATGTTTCTTCTATCCTGGAAGGGAGTGTACGGAAGTCCGGTAATACTATCCGGGTTACGGCCCAACTGATAGATGCGAAAAATGATCAACACATCTGGGCAGAGACCTATGATAGGAATGTGAAAGATATTTTTGAAGTTCAAAGCGAGATTGCCAGGATGATTGCGCAAAAAATGAAAATAGAAATTACCCCGGAAGCTAATGCAAAGATCAGTCAAATCCCCACTCAAAATGTAGAAGCATACGATCAATTTAAAAAAGGAATGTATTATGCCTATAAAAAATATTTTAATTCCTACAAGGATGAAGATTTTGAAAAGTCAAAAAAATATTTCGAACGGGCAATTCAACTGGATTCAGGTTTTGCGGAAGCCTATGCAGGTCTTGCTGAAATTTATGATGGACTACGAAATAAATATTTATTTGCTGGATCTATTAAAGAATTTCCAAAGGAGCTACAGGTGCTGAAAGAGAAATTGGCAAGAAAAGCACTTGAATTGAAACCCAATTCATCGTTTGTAAATACGGCTATGGTTTGGGCCATGGTTCATCGGGAAGAACCCAATTTTGACAGCAGCTTTTATTATTTGAAAAAAGCATTTTACCTCGATCCCGCTGACCCCTTAACTAATATGAATTTAAGTGTTACGCTTTCAGAAGATCTCGGACTCAATGCTACAGCAATTCCATTTACCTTAAATGCCATTAAAACAGATCCGCTTGACCCTAGTTTTTATAGTTACCTGGGCAAACAAAATGCGATGATAGGAAAATATCCTGAAGCAAAAAAAGCCCTTAATACCTGCCTTGAACTTTCAGAAGGACTCAATGCCGGGGATTACAACCTTCTTTTTTGGCTGGCGTACTTCGGTGAATACGAGAAGGCAGCGAACCGCATAAAAGAAGTAGCGTGGAGCGACCCATTTCCGATATCATTTCTTTACGCAGCTAAAGGTGAGCTTGGGAAAGTCGGCCAAGGACAAAAAGATAATATCTATATCCGATTAGCTTCCAATCGCGGCAAGGTATTAAAAGACGTAATTAAAGAAATTGAAACAGAAGTTGATAACGGCAATAACAGAGGAGAATATAGCTACGATTTTCTCTCCCATTCATTTTATCTTGATGCTTATCGCAATGATCCTGATTTTAAAAGAGTATTAGAGAAAGCCAAAAAAAATCATGATGCCAAAATGCTGAAGTATGGAAATATTGAAATGCCGGATTGAAGTTTTGATGAGTACTGCCGGTACTTGAATATCATTTATTCCCTTTTATTTGCATACAATTTTTCTGCTGCCTGAAACCACCTATAACGGTTTGTTTGACTGAAATAAGTATGAATTTTTTTTAGCCGGGTTTGACTTAAAAGGGGTGTTCATTTCTGATGTTCCGGAAAAATAATGATGTTATATACATACACCGGAAGATTTTCTTCCGCAACATCCAAAGCATTCAACGCTGAAGTATTGAACAATTTGTCGTTATTGCAATTGCTGCAACTCAGCGTAATGATGGTTTTCTTAAAATCAATTTTACCGGTATTCTCCGGTTTTACCATAAAGGCCTGCACAGATTTATTTCCATAAAATTCAAAATCCTTTTGATTTATTTTCAGCAATTCCGTTATGTTCATTCCCGGGTAAATGCCATTTTTCAATTCCCACTCATTAGTGCCAATTACACCGTCAAAATCTTTTGCACCAACGGTATGTATGATGTTGCTGACAATAATAAAAGAAAGATCACAAAGATTGTTTTCATCCGCCCATACAAATACCGCCTGCCGGGGTGTATTGCCAAAAATAACCGAACACTTCTTCAATTCTTTTTCTGAAAGATAATACAGGTCTTTTTTTACATTTTTCTCACCAAAAAAACTTACCAGGTACTCATGCGAATTAAACTGCAACAGGTCTTCTGCATTCCGTATAGAATCAGGCCGTGGAATTTCTTTTTTGCTCAATTGTAAAGTGTAGAGAGGATGACCTTCGCTATTGGCGGTACTGGCTTTGACAACAATATTTCCTTTTTGATACAGCAACAGCGAATCCCTGTTCATATCCTTATTATGATCATAAAAAAAATCGTCCTTTATCAGCCATCTCTGACCATCCAGGTATTCGTTCAACGAAGTAGTATAATAGGAAAAATATTTAATGCCTTTCTGCTTAAATATATCAATGCTTCTTTTTGTCAGGGTGTCCTTCTTTTTTTTACCATTGCTTTTTTCAAAATACCTGGATACCATTTCAACATCAGCCAGCTTGCTGCCCGCCAGTGTATACCCGTTTCTATTCATGAAATTATCTATATGGTTCGGTTGAAGTGATGACAACTTCAGCAGATCTTCTATGGCAATATACTGGCACCGGACCTGCGTTGACGCAAAACCAGCCAGCATAATTGTATACAGGAGATACTTCATTACTAAAGCAGTTATTCAAATTCTGGCACTGAGGTTTTTATAGGGATAATGAAAGGAGTAATCAAACGGTGTGGAGAAGGTTTTGCAAGGTTTCTGTTTATGAAATTAAGTATTTATTTTAACATTGAGGATGGAGAATAACTGCAACATAAGAATGTCAGTAATACTTTGTCATTCTGCAGTATTTAGTTTTTTGTTTCCTATAATTCAACATGGCATGATCCCGCCAACCCGCATCCATCAAGTTTATTGATCGTAAGAATCGTAATTAACAAGTCTTCCCATTCTGTTGTAAACTCTCACAAATAGTTGGGAAATTTTATCAGAAAAAAAAATGTCGGTTGTTTTACACTTCTTCTGAAATCCGCGTCTGACAGGTATTTCAGCGGTTGTGTTTATTAATAAAATTTCTGGCACCCTGCTTGAATTAGGTATGCAGGAATGACTAAATAAATCAAAACAGAATAGTATGAAAAAGACATCTATTACCACTGTTCAGACGAAAGTAACACTGGCAGAAACCATGATTGAAGACCACATTAACAGCATGCATCATCCTGATAAGAGCATTAATGAAAACGTATTGTCAAAAAATTTTCAGAATATCAACTGGTGTTGCGAACATTCATTAGTAGAAGGAACCGTTGAAATCAGTTTTTCTGCCGGTCAGAACAGCTCCATAAAACAAATCAGCATCCCGGTTGCAACCCGTTTCCTGGTTGTTTGTACGAAAGTAAAGCACAAGGATTATAAAGTAACCTGGAGTTGTTCGTTGTCCTGATCAAAATATAAAGCGTATTGTATCAATGACACAATCAATTTTCACAATTCTTTATTAACCATTTTGAAAACAACAGCATCATATATACAGACAAAAAGGAACAAACATCTGTGATGCTGGTAAGTGGAAAAGCAAGGTGAATGCAACCCCCGAAAGTCACCGGTTATGAAAAAATCACTACATATCACCGCAACGATTGACCAACCTGGATTTCTTGAAAACATGGTCGAAAAATTAGCTTGCCGCCATTATGATCTTGGTTATGGCAAAGAAAAAATGCCCGATAACCGGGAAGCACTTGAAACTTCTTCCACAGAAACTTATGTAAGCGGTACAGTTGCAATAGAAGATGCAGGAAAGCAGATCAACATGCCTTTTATCACCAACTTTTTATTTACCTGCATTAAAGGAAAAGATGGAGCTTATAAACTCGAATGGGGTTCTTCAATGTCTTAATAATCGTTTCTTTTTCTGTTAGTCATTTCTATTCTGAATTTTTACCGACCATTTCCTGTCATTCACCGACAATTGGTGAAGTATTACCCTTTCTCTATTGACCTCTCACGATCCTGCACTTAGCTTTGATTAAAATTTACATCTATGACAGAGCTACAAGACTACCGTGAATCAAGAAGAGAAGAAAAGAGAAGAAGACGTGAAGAAAGATGGAAAGAACGTTGTGATCCAAACTACCAGGGACAGTTTGGAATTATTAATAACAGGCATAGCGGAATATGGACAGGCATTTTTATTCTGCTCATCGGTGTTGCCGCATTATTAAAAGCTTCATTTACTGATTTTCCTGATTGGATCTTTAGTTGGCAAATGCTACTCGTTGCATTGGGGGTTTTTATTGGTGTACGCCATAATTTTCGTGGTGTAGCCTGGTTTATCCTGATCCTTATTGGCGGCATATTTTTGCTCAATGATATATTTCCTGAACTTACATTTCGCCGTTATATGTGGCCGGCGGCTTTAATAGTAGTAGGCTTATTTATAATTACGAGGCAACGTAGCAGGGGAAAATGGAACAGCTCCGAAAAAAAAGCTGATGGAAGTTCAGACGCAGTTTTTGGTGGTGGTACTGATTTTTCAAAAGATGATTTTGTTGAAAGCACTTCAATTTTCGGAGGCGCAAAAAAAATTATCATCTCAAAAAACTTCAAAGGGGGTGACCTTGTAAATATTTTCGGCGGAACAGAATTGGATCTTTCACAAGCAGACTTCACCGGTACCGCAGTTATTGAACTCACAACAATTTTTGGTGGCACCAAATTACTTATACCTTCTAACTGGGCAATAAAATCTGAAGCTGTTACAATCTTTGGTGGTATTGAGGATAAAAGAAGAATGCAGACAATAACGGATGCACCTGAAAAGACCCTGCTTATCAGGGGAACAGTGATCTTCGGAGGTATTGACATAAAAAGTTTTTAATTCCATTAAACCACAACCATACTGATATGAACTGGTATCTTGCAAAAATCGTTTACCGGATAATTTGCGGCGATGGTGATCATACTCCGCAGTTTGATGAACAGCTACGATTGATACATGCAGCAACAAAAGAAGATGCATTTTATAAAGCTCAGCATACAGGCAAAAAAGAAGAAGAAAGGTTTTATAACCTGAAACAGGAGTTGGTGCAATGGCAATTCATTAATGTAAGTGAGCTGTATAAGATCGGAGAAATGATCGATGGCGCAGAATTGTATTCACGCATCGAAGAAAGAGATGATGGTGATAAGTATACCGATATTATTAATAAGAAAGCCGAGGGCATACTTCACTCTGAAATACATCAATTACTGCAACTCGTATAAACTCATGGCAAATTCTCCGCTATCTGTAATGAGGTTCAGGATCATCTTCAGCATTTGCTGGCTGATAATTGTTGCAGATCATGTTTTCCTTTTAAAATGGTTCGGATTAAGCTGGAAAGCTGCGATCATTGACAGTACTGTAAATGATGCATTGCTGATAGGGGCTTGCCTCCTTGTAATTATGATGCTTCATTATTATTTACCGCAAAAGGAGAAATACTTTCATCTTGTTACCTGGTGTATTTTAATTACAATAATTGTCATTTTACTTACAAAAGTTATTTTGAAAAATATTTTTGCCGAAGACACAGACTATATAACATTTTTCAACCGATCATTATGGATACGCAGCAGCTTTGATTTCCTTTTATTAGGATGTTTCACACTTGTCAGCGTTATCTGGTATAATTGGCAGGAACAAAGTGAACAGGAAGAAAGAAAACAAGACGCTGAAAAGCTTGCAAAAGAAGCCGAGCTTTTTAAACTGCGTCAGCAATTACAACCACATTTTTTATTTAATAGCTTAAATAGCATCAACGCTTTGATTGGTTCAAGGCCGCAGGAAGCAAGAAAAATGGTGCAGCAGCTTTCCGATTTTTTAAGAGGAACCATACGAAAAGAAGAACATCAATGGGTGACGTTAAAAGAAGAATTACAATACCTGCAGCTTTATCTTGATATTGAAAAAGTAAGATTTGGCCACAGGCTTTCTACAAAAGTTGAATGTGATGAAACATTGAATGAATTAAAGCTACCGGCTTTGCTTTTACAACCCATTATGGAAAATGCGATCAAATTCGGATTGTATGATACTGTTGATGAAATTGAGATCAGTTTAAAAGTGTTGAAAGAAGAAAATAGCCTGGTGATTACAGTAACAAATCCTTTTGATCCTGAAACTTCAGCGCCCAGGCAAGGCACTGGCTTTGGATTACAATCTGTGCAAAGAAGATTGTATTTACTATTTGCAAGAAACGACCTGGTAACTACTGAAGCCTTGTCTGCCGGCGAGGCAGGAAAAGAAAATATCTTTACAACTAAAATAAAAATCCCGCAGTCATGAGTAGTAAAGTGATCATAATAGATGATGAGCCTTTGGCAAGAAGCATCGTGATCGAATACATACAGAACTTTCCTGATCTTATAGTATCACAGGTATGCAGTAACGGCTACGAAGGGTTGAAAGCAATCCAACAATATAAACCCGATCTTATCATTCTTGATATTCAAATGCCAAAGATCAATGGTTTTGAAATGCTGGAACTGATCGAAAATCCTCCCGCTGTGATCTTTGCAACCGCTTTTGATGAATATGCCATCAAAGCATTCGAAGCTCATGCTATTGATTATTTATTAAAACCATTTAACCAGGATCGTTTTGAAAAAGCAATTAAAAAATGGAGAGAACAAAAAAGTAGTTCAACCGGTGAGAAGCAAACAAAACAATTACTGGATGATGTTGCATTAACGGCACCGCAAAATCAGCGAATAGTAATTAAAGACGGAAGCAAGATCAAAATAATTCCGGTGCAGGATATATTTTATTTAGAAGCTGCCGATGATTTTGTAAAAGTATTTACCAAAGAAGGATATTTTTTGAAAAATAAAACCATGGGTCACTTTGAACAAGTGTTGGATGCTTCTCAATTTGTCCGCTCACATCGTTCTTATATTGTAAACCTGCAACAGATAACAAGAATTGATCCTTACGAAAAGGATAACCATGTCGCAATACTACGCTCCGGGGCAAAAGTCCCTGTAAGTCGCACTGGTTATCCGAAGTTGAAAGCTATACTTGGCTTATAACAATCACTTTTTTCCATTAGATTGGATGAAGAAACAAGGATAATTGCAGGCTTCTCTCTTTTTCCTCTTTTCTCTTTTACTCTTAGTTAAATTTTATCTACATTTAGAGACAGATAGATAATCGTTACCCCCTGCAAAATCTTCTTAGCCATTTCCATTGAAAATCGGTTACTTAAATTACAATTATGAAAAAAGACAATGTCTTTTACAATTTGTTTAAGGCAGTAGTTTTATTGCATATTCTTGTTGCAATATTTTTATTTCCTCAAATTATAAATGCCCAATCCGAATCGGAAAAAGGGCTGCCATTTATAACAAACTATTCTCCCAAGAATTATAAAGCCTTTCCACAGGTTTGGAGTGTACTTGAAGATGAAAGCGGAATTATGTATTTCGGAACACAAAACGATCTATTGGAATATGATGGGGTGAAGTGGAGGAAAATAAAATTTAAGGATAGTACGGGAGCTATTTTAGGTACTGTAATACGGTCAATAGCTAAAAATAAAAACGGTACTATCTTTTATGGTGGATTTGGTGATCTTGGTTATTTGGATTTCGACAGCTTAGGGCAACGAAGATCAAACTCACTTTTAAAACTTGTCCCTTTTGCTAACAGAAATTTTCTGGATATATGGTCAAGCCACGCCACTGAATCAGGCATCTATTTTCAATCCAGGGAATACATTTTTCGTTTAGACGATAAGAAGGTTGAAACCGGGCAAAAACCAATGGTCAAAGTTTGGGCGCCCAAAACAAAATTCATGTACTCATTTTACCAGGATGGTAACTATTATGTACATCAACAAGGATTGGGTCTTTTTAAAATGACAAATGACTCGCTGGTTTTAATACCTGGAAGCGAATTCCTGGGCCAGGAAAGAATGCAGGTAATGCTGCCATATAAAGCGGCAGGAAATGAAAAGCAATACCTGATCGGAATGTTTTACAGTGGTCTGTATTTATATGATGGAAAAACATTCCGGCCATTTGCAACAGAAGCGGACTATATTATTAAATCAGGAGCACTTTTATATAAGGGTATTCAATTACAAAATGGTTCTTACGTTCTGTCAACTACAGGAAAGGGCCTGGTAATAATCGATGCCCATGGTAAGCTATTACAAAAAATTAACCGTGATGTAGGATTGCAGGATGAATCTATTTATTCAGTTTACCAGGATAAAAAAGGCACTTTGTGGCTAACATTAGATAATGGTATTTCAAGAGTTGAAACAGCATCTCCGTTTACAAAATTTGGTTTACAATCAGGAATCAATACCGGTGTCCTTTTCTTAACACGATATGAAGGTGAAGTATATATAGGCACCTCTAATGGGCTTTTAAAATTGGATCAAAAGACTGCAGTTTTCAAACCCGTTCCCGGTATTGCATTAAACCAGATATTCACGGCGTTGCCGGATGGAGAAGGATTAGTGATACCAGGAGACGGTCTTTTCAAAATAAAAAATAATAAAACGTATACGCTCCGGGAATCGGTAAGTGCAGACCTGACATTATCTACGTTGTATATTTCCAAGAAGTATCCTGATATCTTATTAGGTGGAGGAACATCTGGGATAACAATTTTCAACCGGTCAAAAGGAGACTGGGTTTTTACAGGTTATATTCCCGGTGTTTCAGATCAGATATGGTCTTTCTCAGAGAACACTGATGGATCTATTTGGGCTGGCACCCAATCAGGTTTCGTATACCTGGTAAAACTTGCATTTGATGTAAAAGGAATTGTGGATCTGCAAAAAACAAAATTTGAAAGATTTGGTCCGGAAAGTGGATTTAGAAGCGGACTCGGCCAGGTATATTATATCAAAGGAAAAAATTATTTTATTGGCGACTCTACTTTATATACTTATGATGAAAAGCTAAAACGATTCAACACTGATACTTCATTTGGCAGTTTTACTCATGGTGGTGGCAATACCGAGTTTGAAATGGTAGAAGATCAGCAAGGGAGAGTTTGGATTCGCTTTGGTAAAGAAACAAGATTAGCAATACCAAAACCAGAAGGAGGATACCGGCTTGACTTCAACCAATTAAGACCGATCAACGAACTTACCATACAAAAAATTTATCCTGAAAACAATGGAATAGTTTGGGTATGTACTACTGATGGTTTGATCCGTTACGATGAAACCCTTGAAAAAAATTATGATCAATCGTTTAAAACGGTGATCCGGCATATTGCAGCAGGTAAAAAACAGTTATCTACGTTTTCAGATAAAAACGCCAAACAGGTCTCTGTCACTTACAAGGACAATACGTTCAGATTTGAATACGCCTCACCTTTTTTTGAACAGGAAGATAAAACACAATATCAAACCTGGCTGGAGGGATTTGAAAACACATGGTCTGATCTTGACATTAATTATTATAAAGAGTACACCAACCTTCCAACCGGGCAATATACTTTTCATGTAAGAGCATTAAATGTTTATGGCAAACAAAGTGAAGAAGCAACTTACGCATTTGAAATATTACCACCCTGGTATCGCACCTGGTGGGCTTATTTATTATATGCAATTGTAATAGCAGTTATTATTTATTCATTGATACGTTGGCGTACCAAACAACTCCATGAAAAGCATCGTGAGTTAGAAAAAGTTGTTGAACAACGTACATACGAATTGAAACAACAAACTGAAGAACTTGCCGTGATCAACAGTGTGCAGGAGGGGTTGGCGAAAGAATTGGACATCCAGGGCATTTATGAGCTTGTTGGCGAAAGAATACTTAAAGTTTTTAACGCCCCAAATATTGTTATCCGCACTTTTGATCATGAAACAGGTATGGAAGATTGGCGCTATGCTGTTGAAAAAGGTGAAAGACAGTATATCGATCCAAAACCATTTGCCTGGCACAGCAAAAAACTGATTGAAACGCAAAAGCCTATTCAGATAAATGAAAACTATCTTGAAACTTCAAAAAAATTTGGGGGTACCGGGCAATTTGTTGGTCAGCCAACCAGATCAGGAATTTTTGTTCCTATGATTGTTGGCGATAAAGTAAGAGGGTCAGTAAGTCTTCAAAATGTTGATAAAGAAAATGCATATTCTGAAGCAGATCTGAGATTACTAACTACTATTACAAACAGTATGAGTGTGGCTCTGGAAAATGCCCGCCTCTTTGACGAAACCACCCGCCTGCTGAAAGAAACCGAACAGCGTACCGCAGAGCTTGCTGTTATCAATAGTGTACAGGAAGGATTAGCCCGTGAACTGGATATTCATGGAATTTATAAACTCGTTGGTGATCGTTTGTGCAATTTGTTTCCGGATACCCAAACACTGGTCATCCGTACTTTTAACCATGAAACCAATCAGGAATATTTTGAATATTTTATTGAAAAGGGGGTTGATATGAAGGTTGACCCACGTCCGTTCATGTGGGCCAATAATCAACTCATTCATTCAAAACAATCTTTACTGATTAATGAAAACTATGTCGATACTGCCAAAAAATTTGGCGGAACCGGGGTTACAAAAGGCCAACCTCCCAAATCTGCAGTTTTTGTTCCAATGATTGTAGGCGAAGTAGTCAAAGGATCAATCAGCCTTCAAAATGTGGATAAGGAATTTGGATACAGCGATTCCGATTTACGGTTACTGACAACCCTTACTAACAGTATGAGTGTTGCATTGGAAAATGCAAGACTGTTTGATGAAACCAACCGTTTATTAAAAGAAACTGAACAACGTACTACAGAGCTTGCGGTAATAAATAGTGTACAGGAGGGTTTGGCAAAAGAACTGGATATGCAAAGCATCTATGATGTTGTTGGTGATCGTTTATATAAGATTTTCAACACCACCAACTTGGTAATCCGAACCTTTAATCATGAAACAGGAACAGAAACCTGGCGCTATTCTATTGAAAAAGGACAACGGGAATACACAGAACCCAGACCTCTAATGTGGGCAAATAAGCAAATGATCCAGACCGGAAAACCTATACGTATAAATGAAAATTATATTGAAACTTCCAAAAAGTTTGGAGGTACCGGAGTTAGTATTGGTAATGCTCCAAAATCTGCCATTTTTGTTCCGATGATTGTTGGAGATATAGTAAAGGGTTCTGTCAGTCTTCAAAATGTAGACATCGAGAATGCATTTAATGAATCTGATGTACGACTCCTTACCACCTTGACCAACAGCATGAGTGTGGCTCTGGAAAATGCCCGCCTCTTTGACGAAACCACCCGCCTGCTGAAAGAAACCGAACAGCGTACCGCTGAGCTTGCTGTTATCAATAGTGTACAGGAAGGTCTCGCAAAAGAACTGGATATGCAGGGTATTTATGATCTTGTTGGTGATCGTCTCTGCAAATTATTTCCCGATACACAAACACTGGTGATCCGCACATTTGATCATCAAACTGGTTTTGAACATTGGCAATACGCAATAGAAAAAGGTGAACGGGGATTTGTTGATCCGAGACCTTTTAATTGGAATAGTAAACAACTTATATCAACCAAAAAACCATTAGATATAAGAAAAGACTATGTTGAAACAGCCAAAAAGCATGGCGGTACTGGTGTTGTTGCTGGTCAATCTCCGAAGTCAGCAGTTTTTGTTCCTATGATGGTGGGTGATGTAGTGAAAGGTTCTGTCAGTCTTCAAAACGTTGATAAAGAAGATGCCTTTACAGATGCTGATCTAAGATTACTTACTACAATAACCAACAGTATGAGTGTAGCATTAGAAAATGCAAGACTCTTTGATGAAACGAATCGATTATTAAAAGAAACTGAACAACGTACTGCAGAACTTGCTGTGATAAATAGTGTGCAGGAAGGATTGGCAAAAGAATTGGATATGCAAGGCATCTATAATCTTGTAGGTGATCGCTTATGTGATCTGTTTCCTGATACACAAACTTTGGTAATAAGAACTTTTGATCATGAAACCGGGTTGGAAAATTTTAAATATGCAATTGAAAAGGGAGTTAAATTATTTATAGATCCCCGCCCTTTTATGTGGGCCAATAAAAGCCTTATAGAAACAAGAAAACCAATTGACATAAGGGAAAATTATGTTGAAACTGCAAAAAGTCACGGCGGTTCCGGTGTTACTACTGGCCAGCCGCCAAAATCTGCGGTATTTGTACCAATGATCGTTGGTGATGTTGTGAAAGGTTCCATCAGTTTGCAAAATGTTGATAGAGAAAATGCATTCACAGACTCCGATCTTCGTTTGCTTACAACTATCACTAATAGTATGAGTGTTGCATTGGAAAATGCAAGATTGTTTGATGAAACTAATAGACTTCTGAAAGAAACAGAACAACGCACTGCAGAGTTAGCTGTCATTAATAGTGTGCAGGAAGGTTTGGTTCGTGAAATGAACATGCAGGCAATCTATGATCTTGTTGGTAATCGTATTTGTGAATTATTCGATACTCAAACTGTATTGATCCGGACATTTGATCATAGATTGGGAGAAGAACATTGGCAATATGTAATTGAAAAGGGACAACGACTATATAGTAATCCAAGACCATTTAACTGGGCTAACCAACAATTGATAAAAAATAAACAACCTTTATTAATAAATGAAAACTATGTTGAGACTGCACAGAAATTCGGTGGCACTGGTGTAAGCAAAGGTCTTCCTCCAAAATCAGCTTTATTTGTTCCGATGGTAGTAGGCGATGTGGTGAGAGGTTCAGTAAGTCTTCAGAATGTTGAAAAAGAAAATGCATTTACTGAAGCTGATCTTAGATTACTGACCACACTTACCAATAGCATGAGTGTAGCGTTGGAAAATGCAAGACTCTTTGATGAATCAAATAAGCTGCTGGGTGAAGCAAAACAAAGAGCTGCAGAATTAAGTACTGTAAATAACATCAGCAAAGCATTGGCCTCGCAACTAAATGCCGATGACCTGATCAAAATGGTAGGTGATCAATTAAAGGATCTTTTCAGAGCCAATATTGTTTATCTCGCTATACTAAATCCAAAAACAAAAACCATTCATTTCCCTTACCAATACGGTGATTCAATGGCGCCGATAAAATTAGGCGAAGGGCTTACCTCAAAAATTATTCTGAACGGCGAGCCATTACTTATTAATAAAGATCTGCAGGAACTAAGATTGCAAATGGGTATTCAACAGATCGGTGTACCAGCTGCATCTTACCTTGGTGTTCCTATTCCGGTTGGCGATGAAAATATCGGTGTACTCAGTGTGCAAAGCACTGAACATGAAAATCGTTTTAATGAAAATGATCTTCGTCTTTTATCTACCATTGCTTCTTCTGTTGGAGTTGCATTGAATAATGCCACACTTTTTGAAGATGTAAGACTTGCAAAGATGGAAGCAGAAGCCTCTGGTAAAGCAGCAGAAAAAGCGAACGAAGCAAAGAGTGCATTCCTTTCTACGGTAAGTCATGAATTAAGAACGCCACTTACTTCTGTACTTGGTTTTGCAAAGATCATCAGGAAAAGATTGGAAGAAAAAATATTCCCGATAGTAGATAAGAAAGATCCAAAGACAGAAAAAACTATCAACCAGATATCAGAAAACCTTCATGTAGTAATTTCTGAAGGAGAAAGGTTGACTCATCTTATCAATGATGTGCTTGATCTTGCAAAAATTGAAGCTGGTAAAATGGAATGGAACCAGGAAAATGTATCCATGAGTGAAGTAGCAGAAAGAGCTATTGCAGCCACTTCTTCTTTATTCGATCAAAAAGCATTGAAGCTGATAAAAAATATTGATGCCGGCCTTCCTGATATTACGGGTGACAGGGATAAGCTGATACAGGTGATCATTAATCTTATTTCTAATTCAGTAAAATTTACTGACAAAGGTTCTGTTACATGTACTGTTGCACAGCAAAAAGATGAGATCGTTGTCAGCATCAGCGATACAGGTATTGGTATTGCCCCGGGTGATTTTGATGCAGTCTTCGAACAATTCAAACAAGTGGGTGGCGACACGTTAACTGATAAACCAAAAGGAACAGGTCTTGGTTTACCTATTTGTAAAGAAATTGTAGAACATCATGGTGGAAGGATTTGGTTGGAAAGTGAAGTAGGTAAAGGAAGTAGTTTCTCCTTTGCGTTACCAATTAATAAAACGAATGGCGCTGTCCGCCCAATGCATCTTGATGATCTTGTAAAACAACTTAAACAACAGGTGGCGCAATCACAGATCAATCTTTTAGGCAAAGCATCTACGATACTTATTGTTGATGATGATGATTCTATTCGTTCATTACTGCAACAAGAGTTAGGTGATGCCGGGTATAGCATTGAAGAAGCCCGTAATGGTAAAGAAGCATTAGCTGCTGTAAGAAAACAAAAACCTGACCTCATCATTCTTGATATCATGATGCCGGAGATGAATGGGTTTGATGTGGCCGCTGTCTTAAAGAATGATCCGCAAACAATGGATATACCTATTATCGTATTATCCATTGTACAGGATAAAACAAGAGGATTCAGG
>Ga0209798_10001350_pt1 | contig 14818 bp, 11 predicted proteins | sample DOMMetBare3Fresh_FD_187475 | JGI IMG/M metagenome (GOLD analysis project Ga0209798, IMG submission 187475) | Wetland sediment microbial communities from St. Louis River estuary, USA, under dissolved organic matter induced mercury methylation -... | ecosystem: Environmental > Aquatic >...
CCGCCTCCTCCGCGACCACCCGGCCGCCGTCGCGGACGAGCAGCGGCCCCGCCTGCAGGAGGTCTCCGGCCGGCTCGGGCGCCAGCTCGTCGCGCCGCGCGAGCGCCACCCGACCCGCTTCGATGTGGACGCACGCCCGGACCGCGTGCCACGGCTCGGCGACCGGGACGGAGCGCCGCCGGATCCCGCCGGTGCGGACCTCCCCGAGCGGGACGCCCGCGGGGCGCAGGAAGAAGCCGCCGACGATCGCGTCGCTCACGCCCCGCTTCGCGCACCAGGCCTCGAGCGCGGTCGGTCGCCCGAGCAGCGCGAGGCGCAGCTCGACCCGCTCGACGTCGTAGGTCGCGGTGTGCACGGTCGTGCGGGCGCCATCGGCCAGCGTCACGCGCTCCCGCGCGAGGTCGACGAAGCGCCCACGCGGCGCCGCGGGCCGCGCCCGCTGCGGTTGAGCCGACACCGCCGGCACTGTACGAGCGGCCGTGGACGGCGAGGTGAACGCGCGGTGAAGCGGGCGCTCAGCCGGACGCGACGCCGCGCAGCGGCGGCAGGCGCTGCGTCAGCTCGGCGGCGGGCGCGAACAGGTCGCCGCGCGCGGCGACCCGGGCGAGGACGGCATCGGCCTCGAAGGAGAGCGCCGCGCCGTCGCCGGCCGCGCACGCCCGCTCGACCTCGTCCCACGCCAACGGGGTCGAGACGGTCGGGCGCTCCATGGCGCGCAGCGAGTAGACGGCGACCGTCGTCTTGTGCTCGTCGTTCTGGCCCCAGTCGATGAAGATCCGCCCGGCGCGCTGCGCCTTGGCCATCGTCGCCGTGACTCGCTGCGGCGCGCGGCGCTCGAGCAGCTCGGCGAGCGCGCGCGCGAACGCCTTCGTCTCGACGAACGTCGTCGGCGTGTTGAGCGGGACGTAGACCTGCAGGCCCTTGGACCCGGAGGTCTTGACGACGCTCTCGAGGTCGACGAGCGCCAGCGCCTCGCGCAGCGAGAGCGCGACCTCGCCGCACTCGAGCACGCCGGCGGGCGCCCCGGGGTCGAGGTCGAAGACCATCGCCGTCGGCCGCGCGCGGTCGACCGCCAGCGCGAGCGACGGGTGCAGCTCGAGCGCGGCGAGGTTCGCCAGCCAGACGAGCGTCGGCACGTCGTCGGCCAGGCAGTAGTCGATCGTGCGCCCGCCGCTGCCGCTCCAGACCGGCGCGGTGCGGACCCAGCTCGGGCGGTGCGCCGGGCAGGCCTTCTCGAAGAAGAACTCGCCCTGGACGCCGTCCGGGTAGCGCTTGAGCGTCAACGCGCGGCCGCGCACGTGGGGCAGGAGCGCCGGCGCGACGCGCGTGCAGTAGTCGATCACCTGGGCCTTCGTGAAGCCCGCGGCGGGATAGAGCACCTTGTCGAGGTTCGAGAGCACCAGCCGGCGGCCCTCGACGTCGACCTCGATGCTGCGCGTGCCGGCCATCCCGAGAGCGCTCGCGACACCGCTCGCCGGCAGCGCGCGCTCAGCGCTGCTTGGCGGCGCCGGCCCGCTTGCGCGCCGGCTTGGCGCCGGGCGCCGGCTTGGCGCCGGACGCGGGCTTGGCGCCGGACGCTCGCTTGGCGGGGCGGCCGTCGCGCGGCTTCGCGCTCGCCGCCGGCACAGGCGAGCGCTCGGCCACGGCGGCCAGCGACGCCTCGAGCGCGGCCATCAGGTCCGGCACGGCCTTCGGCGCCTCCGGCAGCGGCTGCACCGCGATCTCCTGGCCCTCGGCCTTGCGCTCGATCAGCTCGAGCACGCGCTCGCGGTACTCGTCGCGGTACTTGCCCGGATCGAAGTCGCCGGCGAGGGAGTCGATCAGCTGGCGCGCCATCTGGAGCTCGCGTTCGGACGCCTCGGCGGCGCCCGCGGGCGTCTTGAGCTCGTCGATCGTCTCGGCCGGGATCACCTCGTCGGCGAAGTTCATCGTCGCCATCACGAGCACGTCGCCGCTCGCGCGGATCGCGGTCAGCTGCTCCTTCTGGCGGATCACGACCTTGGCGATCGCGACCTTGCCCGCGTCCCGCATCGCGTTCACGAGCAGGCCGTAGGCCTTGGCCGCGCCGGTCGCCGGCGCGAGGTAGTACGGCTGGTCGAAGTAGATCGGGTCGATCTGGTCGAGGTCCACGAAGTCCTCGATGTCGATCGTCTTGGTCTTGACGGGATCGAGCGCGTCGAGCTCCTGCGGGGTGACGACCACGTAGCGGTCGGGCGCGACCTCGTAGCCCTTGACGATGTCCTCGTAGGGCACCTCCGCACCGTCCACCGAGCAGACGCGCTTCTGGTTGATGCGGGCGCCGTCGGCCGCGTGCAGCTGGTTGAAGCGCACCGTCTTCTTCGAGACCGCGCTGTAGAGCTTCACGGGCACGTTGACCAGCCCGAAGCTGATCGCGCCGCTCCAGATCGACCGGGCCATGGGCATGTCATACCCCACAACGCCGGAAATGGCATCACGCGGGCGCGAGATTGCGCGACGGCGGGCCGGCGACCCCGCGCGCGGCCGCGGATCGGGCGGCGCGCTCATGCGCCCGCGACGTCCTCGCGGACGACCTCGCGCGCGTCCTTGTCCTCGCGCAGCCCCTTGAACACCGGGTGGCGCAGCGTCCCGGCGCGCGTCCACTCGGTGAATGCGACCTCGACCACGAGCCGCGGCTCCACGAAGCGGGCCCCGCGCGGCGGCTGGCGACCCTCGAAGGGGCTCGTGTCGCGGGCGAGCGGCGCCAGCGCTTCCACGAGCCGGGCGAGCGCCGCTTCGCTCAGGCCGCTGCCGACGCGGCCGGCGTAGCGCAGGTCCCCGTCGGCGAAGTAGCCGACGAGCAGGGCCCCGAGCGTCGCGGCGCGCCCGCCCGCGCCCGGCAGCCAGCCGCCGACGACGAGCTCCTGGCCGCGCTGGTTCTTGACCTTCACCCAGGCCCCGCCGCGACGCCCGGGCTCGTAGGGGCTGTCGAGCCGCTTGGCGACGATGCCCTCGAGCCCGCGCGCGCGGCTCGCGGCCAGCATCGCGGCGCCATCGCCGGCGTGGTGCGCCGGCATCTGCCACGCCGGCCCGTCGAGGGCGAGCTTCGCGAGCAGCGCCCGCCGGTCGCGGTAGGGCAGCGCGAGCGTCGAGTGGCCGTCGAGGTGCAGGAGGTCGAAGATCGCGTAGGCGACGGGCACGTCCCCCATGCGGCGGCGGACGGCGGCCCCGGGCGCGAGCCCCATGCGCTGCTGCAGGCGCTCGAAGCTCGGCCGGCCCTGCTCGTCGTAGGCGACCAGCTCGCCGTCCAGCAGCGCCTCGTGCGCCCCGAGCGCGCGTCCGAGGTCGCGCAGCTCCGGATACTGGCCGGTGATGTCGCGCCCGCTGCGGCTCTCGACGCGCACGCTGCCATGGTCCGCCCACAGCAGCGCCCGGATGCCGTCCCACTTGATCTCGTACGCCCAGCCGGCGTCGTCGCGCGGCAGCTCGCCGAGGCGGGCGAGCATCGGGCGCATCGCGGCCGGCAGCGGCTCGTACGCCGGATCGGCCGGCGGGTCCATGCGGTGGATCATCCAGTCCTCGCCGCGCGTGCGGAACAGCGCGTAGCGGCCAGTCAGGCGCCGCCCGTGGAACGTGACGATGACCTCGTCGTCGCGGAACTTGTGGCTCTCGTAGGTGCCGGCGTCCCAGATCGCGATCGTGCCCGCGCCGTAGCTCCCCGCCGGGATCTCGCCCGCGAAGCCGAGGTAGTCGAGCGGGTGGTCCTCGACGTGCACGGCGAGGCGGTTGTGCGCCGGGTCGGCCGGAACCCCGCGCGGCAGCGCCCAGGAGACGAGCACGCCGTCGCGCTCGAGCCGCAGGTCCCAGTGCAGGCGCCGCGCGCGGTGCTCGTGCACGACGAAGCGGGCTTCGGCCTCCGTCCCGTCGCCGCCGGAGCCGGCCGGCTCCGGCGTGGCGGCGAAGTCGCGCCGCGAGCGGTAGCGGTCGAGCCCCCGGCGCTCAGTCGGTGGCACGGCGCTGGGGCGCGGTGCCGAACACGCGGTCCCACCACGGAGCGCTCACGCCGTACCCGCGCGACTCGTCCTGGAAGTGGTGGCGCATGTGCTGCTCGCGCAGGCGCTTGCCCAGCTTGGTGCGCGGCATGTGGTGGTGCAGGTGGTAGTGGGTCATGTCGTACCCGAGGTAGCCGGTGAGGAAGCCCGCGGCGAAGGCGGGCGCCACGTCGGTGCCGAGCACGAGCACGAACAACCCGTAGAAGCCGAGCGACAGCGGGATCGAGACCGACGGCGGCATCACGAGCCGCAGCGGGTCGTTCGGGTGATCGTGGTGGACGCCGTGGATGATCCAGTGGACGCGCGCGAAGATCCCCTGCTCGGGCTCGAAATGGAACACCACGCGGTGCATCCAGTACTCGGTGAGCGTCCAGAACACGTAGCCCCCGACGGCCCAGGCGAGCGTCGCGGCGCCGAGGGCGGGCCAGGCGTGCATCGCGAGGAAGGAGATCACGGGCACGAAGATCAGCGGCGGCACCGCCGGGTGCACCCGCGAGAGCCGATCGAGCAGATCGGAATCGAACATCCGTGGCGAAGCTCGCAGCACCTCAGTGCGACGCATCTGCACGCCCTCCTTCCTGTCGCGGATCGTCGCACGGAGCGTAGCGCGCCGGATCGAGGAGCGGAATGGGGGCAAAGCCGCAACAGGACACGTAGCATCGCCGGATCGTGGCGCTGCCGATCCCGCCGCCGCTGGCCCCGCAGCTCGCGCGCTCGCGCGCCGAGCTCCCGCTCGGCGCCCAGTGGTCCTACGAGCCTAAATGGGACGGCTTTCGCGCGCTGGCGTTCGTCGACGGCGAGCAGGTCGAGCTGCAGTCGCGCGGCGGCAAGCCGTTGCTGCGCTACTTCCCGGAGCTGCGCTTTCCCGGCGGGCGCTACGTGCTCGACGGCGAGCTCGTGATCTTCGACGCCGACGGCCGGCCCGACTTCGAGGCCCTGCAGCAGCGCATCCACCCGGCCGCATCGCGCATCGAGCGACTCGCCGCCGAGACGCCGGCGCGCTTCATGGCGTTCGATTTGCTCGCCCGCGACGACGAATCGCTGCTCGCGCGCCCATTCGCGGAGCGGCGGGCGGCGCTCGAGGCGCTCGTGCGCGAGCCGCTCGGCCTGACGCCCGCCGTCACGGATCCCGAGGCCGCGGGCCCGTGGCTGACGGGAGCCGAGGGCGTGATCGCCAAGGAGCTCGGCGCCGCCTATCGGCCGGGTGAGCGCGCCGGCATGGTGAAGATCAAGCGGGTGCGGACGATCGACTGCGTGGTCGTCGGCTATCGGCCGGGCAAGGAGGACGGCACGGTCGGCTCGCTGATCCTCGGTCTCTACGCGCCGGGCGGCGCGCTCGAGGTCGTCGGCCACACCTCCGGCTTCTCGGCGCGGGACAAGCGCGCGCTGCCCGAGCGCCTGCGCCCGTACGAGACGGGCGAGCGCGGGAGTGGCGATGCGAGCCGCTGGACCGCGGGACGCGAGCTCGCGTGGGTCTCGCTGCGACCGGAGCTGGTCGTCGAGGTGAGCTTCGACCACGTCAGCGCGGGGCGGATTCGCCACGGCGCCAAGCTCGAACGCTGGCGCGAGGACAAGCCGCCGCGCGCCTGCGGGATCGATCAGCTGCTGAGCTGAGGCCGCATCGCGGCGTCCTGCGTGGCGCCCGGAGCGGCGTCGCCGTCGATGCCCGCGCGCATCTGCGCGAGCGCCCGGCGCAGCAGGCGCGAGACGTGCATCTGCGACAGGCCGACGCGCTCCGCGATCTCGCTCTGCGTGAGCTCGCCGTAGAAGCGCAGCCGCACGATGTCGCGCTCGCGCGCGTCGAGCGCGTCGAAGCCTCCGCGCAGCAGCAGCAGGCGCTCGACGCGCGCGAAGCCGTCGTCCGACGTGCCGAGCGGCTCGTGCCCTGAGTGCTGGTCCTGGTCGAGCTCGTCCAACGACCCCGACGCGTATGCCGACTGCGCGGCGTGCAACGCCTCGCGCACCTGTTCCTGCGCGGCGCCGGTGGCCTGCGCGAGCTCGGCCAGCGTGGGCGCCCTGCCGAGCAGCGCGGTCAGGCGCTCGGCCGATGCGCTCGTGCGCGCGCTCAGCTCCTGGACGTCGCGCGGGACGCGCACGGCCCACGCGCGGTCGCGGAAGTGGCGCTTGATCTCCCCGGCGATCGTCGGCGTCGCGAACGTCGCGAGCCGCACGTGGCGGTCGAGGTCGAAGCGGTCGATCGCCTTGATCAGCCCGAGCGCGCCGACCTGCACGAGGTCGTCGAGCGACTCGCCGCGATTGGCGTAGCGCCGCGCGATGCTGCGCACCAGCGGCAGCATCCGCTCGACCAGCGCCCGGCGCGCGCCGAGGTCCCCCGCCTGGTAGCGACGCACGAGCGCCCGCTCGTCCAGCGGAACGTCGGCGCCGATCGGCACGGTGGTGGTGGCGTACACGGGTGGTGCTCCTCGGGGTCGCGAAGCCGGGCTGCGCTCATGCTCACGACCTCTGGCGCAGGGGCAAGGTGGGCAGGGCCGGACACCGATCCGACACGCGCGTGTGCGCTACAACTCAAGGGTGGTCAAGCGTGGACAGACCGTGTCGGCGACTCGCTTCGCGGAGCTCACGGGCCTGTCGCGCGAGCGCCTGCGCACCTGGGAGCGCCGGCACGGGTTCCCACAGCCCCAGCGCGTCGCCGGCGGGCCGCGGCGCTACGCCCTCGCGGACGTCGCGCGGGCGATCGCCGTCCGGCGCGCGGTGGAGGACGGCGTCCCGATCCCGGCGGCGGTGGCGCGCACCGAGAACGTCGGGCGAGCCGACGGCGTCGCGGACGCGGACTTCCGGGCCGTCGTCGAGACCTGGCCCGCGGTGGCGGCGGTCCTGTCCGGCCCGGCGCCGGTGCGCTTCGAGTACCTCAACGCGGCGGCGCGCGCGGCCGCCGGCGCGCCGGCGGCCGGCGACGAGCTGCTCACCGCCGCGCCCTGGCTCGCCAATTCGCCGCTCGCCAACGCGCTCCACGCCCTGTTCACGACCACCGCCAGCACGATCGAGTGCGTGCACGCGGGCTGGGACGCCGAGCGGCGCACCGTCCGATCGGTCCTCAGCCGGCTGCCCGTCGACGTGGGCGAGCGGCCGCTGATCGCGGTGGCGGGGCTCGAGGACGCCCGCGAGCAACGCGTGCGGCGCGCGCTCACCGAGCTGGAGAGCGACCACGAGCGCCTGCAGTCGCGCACCGCGCGCCAGGCGCGCTGGCTCGAGACGATCGCGAGCCTCGCCGACGTGATCCAGCGCGAGGCCGGCGGCGCGCTCCTCAGCGCGGCGACCGACAGCCTCGTGCGCCAGCTCGACGCCATCGACGCCGTGGTCGCCCCTTACATGTCAGGCGATCTCGTCGTCGGCCGTACGCGCCGCGGGGCGCTGGGTCCGGCGATCGTCCCGGTGGCCGCGTTCGACGACCTGGGGGGCGCGTTGCGCGAGGGCTCGCCGACCTGGCTCGAGCCGCGGACCGCAGCCGCCTTCGGCGCCGCCGCCGACCTGCACCTCGCGGCGGTCCCCGCGGTCGTCGCCGGCGAGCGGCTCGGCGTCCTGCTGCTGCTGTTCGACGAGCGCGGGGAGATCGGCGACGCCGACGTGCGCCGCCTGCTGTCGATCATGTCGGCCGGGATCGGCTACGCGCTGCTGCGCGACCGCTTCCTCGCCGGGGTTCGCGAGGCAGCCGGGAGCTGAGCGCGGTGCCGGGCGCGAGCCGCGGTGGGTGCGGTCGTCAGGCGCTCGTCGGCTGCTGCGCGGCCGAGCCCGGCTCGAGCTCGTCGCCGCCGCCGCGCGCGGCACCCGTCGCCGCGACGGTCAGCGGCAACCGGTTGACCGTCGCGCCGGACGTCGTGATCCATTCCTCGAGCGCCGCCGCGGACACGGGGCGGCAGACGTGGTAGCCCTGGACGAGATCGCACCCGAGGTCCCGGAGCGACGCGCGGACGTCCTCCGTCTCGACGCCCTCGGCGACGATGCGCAGGCCGAGGTTGCGTCCGAGGTCGATCGTCGAGCGCACGATCACCGCGTCGCTCGCGTCGGTCGCCATGTGCAGGACGAACGACTTGTCGACCTTGATCTCGCTCACCGGCAGTCGCTTGAGGTGCGCGAGCGACGAGTAGCCCGTGCCGAAGTCGTCGATCGAGATCTGCACGCCCATCTCGTGCAGTCGGGCGAGCACCGAGCGGGCCCGCCCCTGGTCGGACATGATCGTGCTCTCCGTGAGCTCGAGCGCGAGCCGATTCGGCAGCACGTTCCACTCGTCGAGCAGCGCGGCGATGTCGTCCGGCAGGTCCTGGTCGAGCAGGTCCGCCACCGACAGGTTGACGGCGATGTGGAGGTCGAGCCCCATGTCCTGCCACACGCTCGCCTGGCGCACCGCCTGCCTGAGCACGTACGCGCTGAGCGGCTTGATCAGGCCGGTGTGCTCGGCGAGCGGGATGAACTCGTCCGGGCTCACGACGCCACGCTGCGGGTGCTGCCAGCGCACGAGCGCCTCGACGCCGACGACCACGCCGGTGCTGAGCTCGAGCTTGGGCTGGTAGTTGAGGATCAGCTCGCCGGCCTCGATCGCACGGCGGAGCTCACCGGCGAGCAGGAGGCGCGAGGGGCTGTGCGGGTCCTGCTCGCGCTGGTAGAGCTCGTAGCCGCTCTTGCGCTCCTTCGCGACGTACATCGCCACGTCGGCGCGCTGGAGCAGTGCGTCGACGTCGTGGCCGTGATCGGGGAAGCATGCGATGCCGATGCTCGCGCCGATGTCCAACGCGAGCCCTTCGACGACGAACTGGCGCCGCAGGGCGGTGCGCATCTTCTCCGCGACCTGCTGGCCGGCTTCCGGGCCCGACACGCCCGGGAGCAGCACCCCGAACTCGTCGCCGCCGAGGCGCGCCATCGTGTCGCTCACGCGCATCGTGTCGCTGAGTCGCGGCCCGATCTGCTGGAGCAGCAGATCGCCGTAGTGGTGGCCGAGCGTGTCGTTGACCTCCTTGAAGCGATCGAGGTCCATGAGCATCACGACGACGGTGTCGCCGCTGCGGCGAGCCTGGAGCACGGCCTGCTGGATGAGCTCGTGGAAGAGCCCGCGGTTGGGCAGGCCGGTCAGCGTGTCGTGCAGCGCCTGGTGCTCGTTGAGCGTCGCCTGTCGGCGCCCCTCGTAGACCGCGAGCAGCGGCAGCGCGACGAGCGGCACGAGCCAGTTGCTGAACTCCGCCGCCACGACGACGATCGGCGCCATGCTCAGGAGCATCACCGCCGTCGGCGCCTCGGTCTTGATCATGCGCCAGACGCGGGGCGGGACCGCGGTCTCGTCGGCGAGCGCGATCGCGATGCCGGAGAAAGTCGAGTTCGTGAGGAAGAACATCACGGCCGCGCTGAGGACCGCGGCGAGGTCGCCCGCCACGAAGACGGGTCCTCCGCCAGAGCGCGGGACGTCGGAGAGGATGGCCAACGTGCCGGCGGCCGCCCCGAGCGACAGCGTGTACTGCGCGGCGTTGAACGTCAGCTTGACCAGCGGGCGACGGCGGATGACGTCGTCGATCACCGACGCGAGCGCCTGGACCAGCGCCGCGGCCGGCAGGCCGATCGCGAGCAGCAGCGCGAGCGAGAACGTGGTCGAGATCGATTGGCCGTCAGCGGTCCGGAAGACCTTGATCGGCGCGAGCTCGCCGATGATCAGGCAGCCGCCGAAGATCCACAGCTCCGGCGTCGCCGACCCGATGACCGAGCCGAGGTCGCGCACGAGCAGGGCGAGGAGCAGCGCCAGCCCGCCGACCGAGACGACGATGGCATAGCGATAGACGGGAGCGAGGGGCGGGCGCATGGAATTGGTCGACGGGGAGACGCAAGAGCGCCCCGGGAGTCAGTCCCGGAGCGCTCTCAGCACGGCAGTCGGAGCCCTAGCCCCACTTCGAGCCGGCGCCGAGAACCTCGACGATGACGGCGATGAGGCCAAGGGCCATGGACATACGAATGGCTCGAGCCTTCATGCTCACCTCCTTGTTCGCTTGATAGGCGTGAGGGGAATCACGTGAGGCGTATCGGTCCAAGATCCGGACCGCTTGAGCGTTCTGGACGAGTGTTCTGCCCAGGGCGGGACACGACGCCGAGCTTCAAGCGGCGCTTGGCGGGTGCCGATACGACCTCCGATGCCCGCCGCCCCCCTCTCGTCGGCCACAACCGCCGCCTGACGCGCCGTGCTGCTGCTCGTCGCCGTCATGCTTGCCGCGATCACGGTGCCGATCTTCGGTGGCCGGCTGCTGGCGCTCGCCGACCTGCGCTTCAACCGCGCGTGGCTGATCCTGGCGGCGATCGGGGTCCAGATCGCGATCGTCAGCGTCCTGCCATCCGGCACGCCGGCAGTGCACGTCGTCGCGCACATCTGCTCCTACGTGCTCGCGGGTTGGTTCCTCGCCGCCAACACCCAGATCGCCGGGCTGTGGATCATCGTCCTCGGAGGCGCGCTCAACTTCATCGCGATCGTCGCCAACGGCGGTGTGATGCCCGCCGATCCGGACGCCTTCGCGACCGCCGGCCTGATCACCCAGCCGGGCGAGTTCGCCAACTCCACCTCGCTGCCGGACCCGCAGCTCACGTTCCTCGGCGACATCTTCGCGGTGCCCAAGTCGTGGCCGCTGCACAACGTCTACTCGATCGGCGACGTCCTGATCGCGGTCGGCGCCTGCGTGCTGATCCACCGCGCCTGCGGATCGCGCCTGATCCCGGCGACGCGGGGAGACCTGAGCTCCCTGCGCCAGCATCGGGGCTTCATGCGCCTGTGGGTCGCGCAGGGCATCTCGAACATCGGCGACTGGGTCTACGCGCTGGCGGTCGTCACGAGCCTCGTCGAGCGGCACGTCGGCGGCAACACGCTCGGGCTCCTGATCGTGCTCCAGGTCGGGCCGGCCGCGCTGGCGGGGTTCATCGGCGGGCCGTTCATCGACCGCTTCCCGCGCAAGGCGCTGATGATCGGCGCCGACGTCCTGCGCGCCGCCGCCGTGGGGTCGCTGCTCCTGGCCGGCACGCCGTCGCTGGCGCACCTGTACGTGGTCGCCGCCTGCGTCGGCATCGGCAGCGCGGTCTTCCAGCCCAGCCTGCAGGCGTCGCTCCCCAACCTCGTCCCGCAGAGCAAGCTCGTCGCCGCCAACGCCGCCCTCGGCGCGACGTACCACCTCGCCGTGATGATCGGGCCGGTGCTCGGCGGCCTGCTCGCCGCCGGGCTCGGCCCGAGTCCCGCCTTCCTGATCAACGGCGCGTCGTTCGCGGTGTCCGCCGTGCTGATCGCGACCGCCGTCGTGCCCCGGCGAGCGGCGTCCGCCGAGCCGCACGCAGCCGCGCTGACGGCCCTCATGGACGGGGCGCGCTTCATCCGCAGCTCGGTGCTCGCCCGCGGCGTGCTGATCGTCACCGGCATGGTGATCTTCGCCGCCACGCTGCGCACGCCGCTCGAGCCGCTGTTCGTCCTGCGCACGCTGCACGCCGGACCGCAGGCGTTGGGCCTGACCGGCGGCATCTGGGGCGTCGGGATGGTGTTCGGCTCGATCGCGGCGGCCTCGATCGCGCGCCGCGCATCGCGCGCGCGGGTGCTCAGCTCGAGCATCGCCGTCGTCGGGGTGTGCATCCTCATCGCCTCCCAGGCCCACTCGCTGAACACGGTGCTCTGCCTGTGGCTGATCGGCGGGATCGGCAACGCGCTCGGGACGGTCTCGTACGAGTCGCTGCTCCAGGAGCACACGCCGGACGCGTTCCGGGGTCGCGTGCTGGCGGCGTCGGAGGCGGTGCTCCACTCCGCGTTCCTCTTCGGCGCGTTGCTCGCGGGCACGGTCAGCGGCGTGATCGGCGTGCGTGGCGTCTACGCGGCCTCCGGCGTGCTGTTCCTGGCGGCGGCGGGGACGTGCTACGCGCTGCTCGTGCAGCGCCCGTTCCCCGGCCGGCTGCTCGAGCCGCGGTCGATCGGCTTCTCGCTGCGCTACTTCGAGCGCGTCGAGGCCCCAGGTCGCAGCGCGCTGCTGCGCATCGGCGGCCAGTGGCGCGAGGCCGAGCCGGACTTCGCGCCCGCGGTCCGGCTGCTCGTCGACGGCGGACGCGGCGCGCACAGCATTCCGGCGCTGCCAGAAGGACGCCTGGCGAATCCCGACGCGGGCGTGTGGCGCGCGGCGTTCATCGTCCCGACGGACCTGCTCGACTCGGGCGCTGCATTCGCCCTGGCGAGCGACCGGGCGATCATCGACCTGCCCAGGCCCAGCGCGCTCCAGGCGTTCGACGAGGCCGTCGCGGAGCACGATCCCGCGCATGAGATCACGGTCCGGCGCCGCGCGGAGCTCGCGCCGTACACGGTCTCCTAGCGCTCAACGTCTCCCAGTCCTCAGGCGGGCTCGCCGATCGTGGCCGCGAGCGGCCACGAGCACAGGCTCCCGCGAGCCGGGCAGCCGTCGCACACCCACGGGCCCGGCGCCCGGCTGACCGGGAAGTCCCGCAGCGCGACGCGCTCGGCGAGCGGCGCGAGCGCGCCCTCGAGCGCCGCGACGTCGGACGGATCGAAGCGCGCGAGCACCGGCTCCGCGGGTCGCTCCAGGAAGCAGTGCGCGATCTCGACGGTCGCGGCGCCGGCGCGCAGCGCGGCGAGCGCGTAGACCCGCTGCTGGATCCCGTAGCTGCGCTCCACCAGCTCGCCGAGCGGCTGCGTCCCGACGCGGTCGGACTTGTAGTCGACGATCAGCGTCCCGCCGGGCTCGCGCGCCAGCACGTCCACGACGCCGCTGAGCAGCGTGCCCGTCCCCCCGGCTCCGAGCGCGAACAGGAAGCCGGCCTCGCGGCGCACCCCAGCGGCGGCGGCCAGCCGAGCGCAGAGCGGGCTCGCGGCGAACCGCGCGACGAGCTCGCTCAGGTCCGCGACGTCGGCGTCGGTCGCCCTGGCGCCGTGGGCGGCGGCGAGCTCGCGGACGGCGTGGGCCTCGAGCGCCGCCGGCCGCCCGAAGTCGAGCCGCTCGAGCAGCGCGTGGACGAGCGTCCCGCGCAGCGCTGCCGGCAGCTGCGCGCCGGCGGGGGCGCGAGGCTCGCGGCTCGGCGTCGCGGGCAGCCCGAGCTCGCGCTCGACGTAGAAGCGGTACCCGCAGCGCGCGTGGCTCTGGAGCGCGCTGTAGGACAGGCGGCTCGCGCGGGCGGGGGGCGGCGGCAGGTCGAGCGTCGGCGCCGGCGGGCGGGCGTCGGGCGCGGGGCCCGCCGGCGCGCCGGCGCGCTCGCGGGGTGCGTCGGCGCCGGAAGGCTGGCGGGCCGGCACGCCGCGCGCCGCCTCGTCGGCCGAGCGGTTTCGAGCGACCGACACCCGCACGCGCCGCCCCTCGTAGGTGCGCGCGCCCTCGAAGCGCTCCCCGGCTGCCAGCGCCGCGCCGATCTCGGGCACGAGCGCCGGCGCGATCCACGCGATCGGCGGCTCGCCCGGCCGCGGCGCCGGCCAGGGGTCGAACCGAATCGCGCCGCTGAGGATCAGGCGCCCCTCGGCCCGCGTCATCGCGACGTAGAAGAGCCGCCGCTCTTCCTCCGCCTCGCGCGCGCGCTGCTCGTCGCCGAGCGCGGCGTACGCGAACGCGGGCCGGCGCGCGGCCTCGTCGAGCGTGAGCAGCTGCAGGCCGACGCGCCCGTCGTCCTCGAGGCGTACGAGCGCGTCCGGCCCACCACGGGCGCCGCGGCCGAGATCGGCCACGCACACGACCGGGAACTCCAGCCCCTTCGCGCGGTGGATCGTCATCAGGCGCACGGCGTCGAGCCCGTCGGCGGACACCGGCGCCTCGCTCTCGCGATCCTGCTCCACGAGGTCGCCGCCGAGCCGCTCGACGTGCTCGAGGAAGCCGCGCAGCTCGCGTCCCTCGCCGGCCTCGTACTCGCGCGCGAGCCGCAGCAGCTTGCGCACGTTCGCCAGCCGCCGGGCGCCGTGCGGCCGCCCGAGCAGCGTGAGGTCGTAGTCCGTCGCGGCGAGCGCCCGGCCGAGCAGCGCCTCGAGCGGCCGCCGTGGCGCGCCGGCACGCTCCTCCAGCAGGAGCCGCGCGAACGCGGCGAGCGCGCCGCGATCGACCTCGGGCAGCGCGCGCGCGAGCTCGCTCGGCTCGCCCGCTTCGGGAGCGACCGACGCGAGCAGCGCCGGCCATGGTCCGTCCCCGCGAGCGCGCCCCGCGGCGGCGAGCAGCGTGAGCGCGTCGCTCGAGGCGCCGACGAGCGGCGAGGCGAGGACCTCGTAGAGCGCCGGCTCGTCACGCGGGTTCGCGATCACCGCGAGGTATGCGAGCAGGTCGCGCACCTCGCGCTGGGCCCAGTAGCCACGGCCGCCGACGACGTAGGTCGGGACGTCCGCGTCGAGCAGCGCGCGCTCGAAGGTGTGCAGGTCGCCGGTCGCGCGGAGGAGGACGACGATCTCGCCGGCCCGGTGGGCGCCGCCGTCGAGCAGGGCGCGCACGCGCTCCGCGAGGAACCGCGCTTCATCAAGGCAAATCTGGCCGACAGGCAGCGTCAGGGCCGCCGCGGCAAGGTCGTTGGCGAGCGGTCGTACGGCAAGGGCTCGGTGCAGGGCATCTTCCCGCTCGGCAAGAATGGCGCCGGCGCCCGGCTCACGACCGCCAAGTTCTACTCGCCGCTCGGCCACCCGATCAGCAACGTCGGCATCACGCCCGATATCGACGTCCGCAACCTGCCCGCCGCCAACAACTACCTCGTCGGCTTCCGCGGCGCGCCCGGCAACTCAACCACCGCCGACAACGCCACCGCTACTGGGAGTGCTAGCGGCGTGGCGGAAGAAGATCGCACGCTTCAAATTGCCGTCGGCGTAGCCCGCGAAC